>Ga0265297_10012297_pt1 | contig 10301 bp, 7 predicted proteins | sample Munlanlwell13791_FD_192502 | JGI IMG/M metagenome (GOLD analysis project Ga0265297, IMG submission 192502) | Leachate microbial communities from a municipal landfill in Southern Ontario, Canada - Leachate well 137-91 | ecosystem: Engineered > Solid waste > Landfill > Unclassified | place...
TGAAGAACAACGTCAAGGTAGTCGCCAAGCCCGAGGAAGAGCAGTCTTTCCTGACCAGCATTTTCGTTTCCTGGTTTCCGATGCTGCTGCTGATCGGCGTCTGGGTCTTCTTCATGCGCCAGATGCAGGGAGGCGGCAAGGGCGGTGCTTTCTCCTTCGGCAAGAGCCGCGCGCGGATGATGGATGAATCGTCGAACACCATTACCTTCGCCGACGTCGCCGGTTGCGACGAGGCCAAGGAAGAAGTCTATGAAATGGTCGACTTCCTGCGCGATCCGTCCAAATTCCAGAAACTCGGCGGCCGCATTCCGCGCGGCGTGTTGCTGGTCGGCTCGCCCGGTACCGGCAAGACCCTGCTGGCCAAGGCGATTGCCGGCGAGGCCAAGGTGCCTTTCTTCTCGATTTCCGGCTCCGACTTCGTCGAAATGTTCGTCGGTGTAGGCGCCGCCCGCGTGCGCGACATGTTCGACCAGGCCAAGAAGGCTGCACCGTGCATCATTTTCATCGACGAACTCGACGCCGTCGGCCGCCAGCGTGGCGCTGGCCTCGGCGGTGGCAACGACGAGCGCGAACAGACGCTGAACCAGATGCTGGTCGAGATGGACGGCTTCGAGCCCTCGGTGGGCGTGATCGTGGTGGCCGCCACCAACCGTCCCGACGTGCTCGATCCGGCGCTGCTGCGCCCGGGCCGCTTCGACCGCCAAGTGGTGGTGCCGCTGCCCGACATTCGCGGCCGCGAACAGATTCTCAAGGTGCACATGCGCAAGGTGCCGGTGGCGCCGGACATCGACGCATCGATCCTGGCCCGCGGCTGCCCGGGTTTTTCCGGCGCCGACCTGGCCAATCTTGTCAACGAAGCCGCGCTGTTTGCCGCGCGCAGCAACAAGCGCCTGGTGGATATGGAAGACTTCGAGCGCGCCAAGGACAAGATCATGATGGGCGCCGAGCGCCGTTCGATGGTCATGCCCGAAGAGGAACGCCGGAACACCGCGTATCACGAATCCGGTCACGCCGTGGTGGCCAAGCTGCTGCCGAAGACCGATCCGGTGCACAAGGTGACCATCATCCCGCGTGGCCGTGCGCTGGGCCTGACCATGCAGTTGCCCGACCAGGAACGCTACAGCCAGGACCGCGAACGTTTGCTCAGCACGATTACCGTGCTGTTCGGCGGCCGCATTGCCGAAGAGCTGTTCATGCAGCAGATGACGACCGGCGCTTCCAACGATTTCCAGCGCGCCACCGATCTGGCGCGGCGCATGGTGACTCAGTGGGGCATGTCGGAGAGCCTGGGACCGATGGTGTATGGCGAAGAGGAGGGCGAGATATTCCTCGGTCGTTCCGTCACGACGCACAAGAACATGTCGGAATCGACCATGCAGAAGGTGGATACCGAAATTCGTCGCATGCTCGACGAGCAGTACGCGCGTGCGCGCAAACTGCTCGAAGACAACCGCGACAAGGTCGAAGCCATGGCTGCGGCCCTGCTGGAGATGGAGACCATCGACGCCGACCAGATCAACGACATCATGGCCGGCCTGCCGCCGCGTGCGCCCAAGCCTTCCAGTGCGCCGCCCGCGCCCAGGGGCGACAGCGCGCCGGGTCCCGAGCCGACGGCGCCCGCGCCGGCCTGACCGGAAGACAACCCAGACGGGCCGCCGAAGACTTGCCGATTCGGGGGCCCTCGTTCTTTCATGACACAGAATTTTCACTGCGGCCGCTTTGTCCTCAATGCCGAGCGCCCGCTCATCATGGGCATCGTCAACCTGTCGGACGACTCGTTTTCCGGCGACGGCCTGCATGGCGACATCGCAGCCGCCATTGCCCAGGGCCGGCGGCTGATCGACGAGGGCGCGCACATCCTCGACCTCGGCGCCGAGTCTTCGCGGCCGGGGGCCGAGCCGGTGCCCGTGCAGCAGGAGATCGATCGTCTGCTGCCGGTCTTCGAAGCCCTGCACGACTGCGGCACGCCGCTGTCGATCGATACCGTAAAGCCGGAGGTGATGCGTGCCGCGCTGGCGGCCGGCGCCGACATGATCAACGACATCAATGCGCTGCGCGCGCCGGGGGCCATGGAACTCGTCGCTGCCAGCAGGGCCGGGGTCTGCCTGATGCACATGCAGGGCGCGCCGGGCACCATGCAGAACGATCCGCATTACGCCGACGTCGTGCTCGAGGTCGCCGAGTTCCTCGCCGAGCGCGTTGCGGCGGCCGAAGCGGCGGGCATCGCCCTGAACAGGATTGCGGTCGACCCGGGCTTCGGCTTCGGCAAGACCCTCGAGCACAACCTCGAATTGTTGCGCCGTCTGGACGAACTGGTCGTGCCGGGCCTGCCCCTGCTGGTGGGTCTTTCGCGCAAGTCGGTGCTGGGCCTGCTGACCGGGCGGGGGGCGCCGGAACGGGTTCATGCCGGAATTGCCGCCAATGTCCTGGCGGTGGAGCGCGGAGCGCGCATCGTGCGAGTGCATGACGTCGCGGCGACGCGCGACGCTTTGGCGGTCCTGCAAGCGGTGGAGGAGTACTGAGTGGGACGCAAATATTTTGGTACGGACGGAATTCGCGGCCGCGTCGGACAGATGCCGATCACGCCGGAGTTCGTCATGCGCCTGGGTTTTGCCGCAGGTTCCGCGCTGGCGGCGCGCGACGGACTGCCGGCGGGCGAGCGCCCCACGGTGCTGATCGGCAAGGACACGCGCATTTCAGGCTACATGCTGGAAGCGGCGCTCGAAGCCGGGTTTTCCGCAGCAGGTGTCGATGTGATGCTTTGCGGGCCGATGCCGACACCGGCCGTGGCCTACCTCACGCGCGCCCTGCGCCTGCAGGCGGGGGTGGTTATTTCCGCCTCGCACAATCCCTACGACGACAACGGCATCAAGTTCTTTTCGGCACAGGGCACCAAGCTGCCCGACGCGGTGGAACTCGAGATCGAAGCGCGGCTCGAGCAGCCGATGACCTGCATGGAGTCGGCCGGGCTCGGCAAGGCCCGCCGGGTCGATGACGCCGCCGGACGCTACATCGAATTCTGCAAGAGCACCTTCCCCAACGACCTCGACCTGCGCGGTCTCAAGGTCGTGGTAGACAGCGCCCACGGCGCGGCCTATCACGTCGCGCCCAGCGTTTTCCATGAACTGGGTGCCGAGACAGTCGGCGTTGGCGACACGCCGAACGGGCTCAACATCAACCAGGACGTCGGCGCCACGGCGCCCCAGGCGTTGCGTCGCGCCGTGCTGGAAGCACGCGCCGACTGCGGCATCGCGCTCGACGGCGACGGCGACCGCCTGGTGATGGTCGACGCTGCGGGGACACTCTACGACGGCGACCAGTTGCTTTACGTGATTGCCCGCCATCGTGCGAAGAGCCAGCCTGTGCCCGGCGTGGCCGGCACGCTGATGAGCAATCTAGGCTTCGAACACGCGCTGGGGCGACTGGGCATTGCCGTCGGCCGCGCCAAGGTGGGCGACCGCTACGTGCTGGAAATGATGCAGGACAAAGGCTGGCTGCTCGGCGGCGAGAATTCCGGACACATCATTTGTCTCGACCGCCATACCACCGGCGACGGCATCATCGCGGCCTTGCAGGTCCTGGCCGCGCTGCGCGCGACAAACGAGACCCTGGCCGAGGCTTGTGCCGATCTGACGCTGTATCCGCAAAAACTCATCAACGTGAAGATGCCGGCCGGTTTCGACTGGGCCGCGGATGCCGGCATCAGGTCGGCGGTGAAAACAGCCGAGGCGAAGCTCGATGGCGGTGGGCGAGTGCTGCTGCGTCCGTCGGGCACCGAACCGCTGTTGCGCGTGATGGTGGAAGGGCGCGAGTCCGCACTCGTGACCGGGCAGGCCGAGGCCATCGCCGGCGCGGTGCGGCACGCTTTCGGCGACTAGCCGCAGCAACGCCGGGGCGCACCGGCTGCCCGCTGGGGCGTCGTGCGGCGCCTTGGTCAGCGGTTTTGCGGACCGATCGCCGGCAAGCCGCCGAGGTAGCCGATGCTGCCGCGCTGGTCGATCTTCTTTCGCAGTTCGACCTTGATCGTTTCGGGATACTTCTTGAGGTCGTTGGCCGCGCCGGGGTGCTGGATGTTGCCCATGATGTAGGCGTGACCGCCGAGATTGGATACCACCTGGAGGCCGGTGTGTTCGCCGCCGGCCGGCGCCGAGAGCAGGCGCGCCAGATTGCCGGAGTCGATGTTCAGCGCCCAGAGGAAGTTGTTGAGGTGGTTGCCCGAGTCCTCGCCGATGAACAGCGTGCGCATGCCGGACGAGTACTTGATGTTGTCCGGGTTGGCGACGCGCTCGGTGTCGCACATGTCATAGGCGCCCTGGGGCTGGCCGAAGGGCTTCTTTGCGCCGAGCAGGAGTGGATCCATGGTCACGGCCACCCAATCGCTCTTGATCGGCTGGCCACCGAGATCGTTCTGTGCGCCGGACAGGTGCGACTGGTAGACGCCGCCGCAGACGAAATCCTTGGCGTCGCCCTTCAGCTTGATGTGATCCTGCGGTCGCTCGCCATTCTGGCCGTCGAGCATGCCGGCTTCGATGTAGGACATCGCCACATACAGTTTGCGGTCCTCGGCGTTGTGCGTCACGCCTTCCATCTTGGTGAATTCGCTGGTGGCGCCGAGCATGGCGCCGTAGCGACGTGATTCGAGAAAGGCCGCTGCGGTTTCCATGCCCGGCTTGAGCTTGAGATAGGTCACTTCCTGCTTCATGCCCGAGCCTGGCGCGCCCCTGCCGCCCTGGCCCTCGTAGACGAACACGGGTCTGAAGTCCTTGAATTGCTCAGGGTTGGCCTTCACGTCCGCCGGCGTCGCCGTCTCGAAGATGTCCGAGAATCTGATGCCCCGATCGACCAGGGCCTTGATCTCGGCCTCCTTGTCATGGCCGAGAAGGATCCACTTGAGGTTGGCCGAGCCGCCATTGTCGGCCGAACGCTGTTCCCACTTCGCGGCGTAGAGCGTGCCGGCGGACAGGTCGCGCGCCTTGTCGGCGACGAACATGAACAGCATGGTGTCGCGGCCGTCGTCGCCCATGTAGGCGGTGCGCTCGTCCGGCATCACGTCGGCCAGTTCGGTGGCAAGCCGGCCCATCGCGTAGCGCTTGACTGGCTGCGCCGTCCCGTCAGCGCCGACTTTCACCTCGACCAGGTGACCGTAGCGGTAGGGGTTGGCGCCGCCCTCACTGGCAGTCTTGCCGGGCGTGCCGAGGTAGAGGTTCATCGACTCCAGCGGCTCGCGCTCGAACTGGCGCGCGTTGGGCTCGTACTCCTCGCCGGCCAGATGGGTGTTCCACGGCGTCAGCGACGCGGCACAGGGAATCCACAGGCCACCGATGTCGCTCATTTCGATGCGGGCAAGCTGCGTCGCCTTGAGCGCGCCGCTCCTGCGGTCCTGCGCCAGCGTGGCCAGGCTCATCGACGCCGGCAGCTGGGCATAGAGCTCCATCGTGCCCTTGCCGGAGGCCAGCGGCGCTTCGGTGTGATATTCATATTGCGTGACCAGGAACAGCTTATCGACCTTGCCGTCCCGAACGCGGATCAGCGAATTGGCGTCGGGCGCATAGGCGTGGAAAGGTCCCCTGGCCTGCTCCCCCTTGCCGTCGGGCGCGGAAGCCATGATCGGCCTGCCCGCATGATCGACGACCAGCCCGGCTTCGCCGCTGCCTATACGGTCGCCCGGGCGGAACAGCGTGTGGTGGGCCAGCGGGAAGACCTTGCGGCTGCCGTCGCCGTAGCTCACGATCGCGGACGAGCGGGTGTAGGTGGTGGCCATCTCGGCCGCGCCGCTCGGCGCCGGGGTCGAGGTGAACTCGACCCCGGTAACCGTCGCGCCGCCCTTCCGGACTGCTTTGTCAGCCGCCGTGGCGGCGGGGATCACGACTACCGTGGCAGAAAACGCGAATGTGATGGCGGCTGCAATGGGGTGGAGTTTCATGTCTTGTCCTGTGGAGGGAGGAAGTGCCGCAGTGTCGATCAAGGGTGTTGCAGGAATATTGCGGTGCCTTGTGCGCTAGCGCTCAGGGGTTGTGCACCGCGCGCAGCACGGTCTGCGTTTCGTCGTGACGCACGCGATTTGTAAACCACCAGATTCCCGCTTTCTTGATGGTCCAGTCGGCTTCCGTGCCGGCCAGCAGCAGCGAGGCCAGTCGCCCCAGCGCCGGCTGATGGCTGACCAGGATGATCGCGCCAGAGTGATCCGGCCAGTCCGCTGCCCCGAGCAGGTCGGCAGTGCTGGCGCCGACGCCGAGCTGCGTCTTGACCTTGAACGGCAGACCGAGCGCCTGCGCGGTTTGCATCGCGCGCCGGGCGGGACTGGAAAGCACGAGGGTATCGCGCAAGCGCTGCTGGCGGAGCCATTCGGCCATCTGCTGTGCGTGCCTGAGTCCGCCTGCGGTGAGCTCCCGGTCGGCGTCGGCGATCGGGCCGCTGCCTTCCTTCGCCTCGCCGTGACGCCACAGTATCAAGTCCACATTGCGCTCCGCATGAATGAGGCCGGCAGACTACCGTATGCCTGTGACGCTGGCATTACAGCAGAGGTGCCGGCTACACTTCGCAGCAGGGCAGCGGCCCGACAAAAGTTCCCGCAGGGACGCACCGCGCTGGCGCTGGCAACACGGCCCCCGGAGTGGCATCAGGGTCTTGCAAGACGCCGGGGACTTGATATTGGCGGCGCTCGACAAACAGCGCACTGCCGGATATGCGCTTGGCCTCCTTCTTTGCTTCGCTGAGCGCGGCGGAAACATCATGGTGGCTGGCGAAGGCGCCCGGCCGCACCATTACGCAGCCGATCGACAATGCCGGCAGCGGGTGGAACACCGCCTGGCCGCTCCTGTCCTCGCCGCAATAGCCGCCAGCCGCAAGGTGCATGGCGTTCGTCACATGCTGCGGCAGCGCGGCGTCGAACTCGTCGATTACGCGTCGCAGGCGTGCTTCCCAATCGCGGCTTTGCATCAGTACGATGAAGTCGTCGCCGCCGACGTGACCGACGAAATCCCTGTGATCGGCGGCCGCGTCGGTCAGGAGTGTGCCGAGTTGCTGGATTATCCGGTCGCCGCGGCGGTAGCCGTACGCGTCGTTGTAGGGCTTGAAATGGTCGAGGTCGCAGTAGGCGGCGACAAAGCCGAGCTCCGCCTCGATCAGGCGATCCATCTGCTCGTTGATCGGCACGTTGCCGGGAAGCTGGGTCAGCGGGTTGGCATAGCGCGCGGCGCGAATCTGCATGTCGGTGATGATCGCCATCAGTTCGCGCAGGAAACCGATGCCGCGATAGCGCCCCTGCCGGGTGATGACGAAGCTCTCTCCCAACTCCGTACCGCGCAGGCTGCCGATGGTCCGGGCGACTTCCTGCACGCTCTGCGCCTCGTCGAACAGCAGGGGCCGGTCCATGACCATGGTGCAGGGACGCTTGCCATAGAGCTCGCGGCGAAACGGACGGGCAAAGCGGTCGATCAGTGCGCTGCGCGTGATCATCCCCACCGGCTGGCCGTTGGCGACCACCGGCACGATGTTGAGCGTCGGCTGGTGCTCGAAGATGCGGTAGACGTCGTCGTTGTCAGTATCGGGGGAAACAGGGGGCACCTCGTGCAGCAACTGGTCGATGCGCGGCATTTGCTGTTGGGATCTGGGGCGCGAGGGCAGCACCAGAATGCCGTCGTTCGCCGCTGCCGGGTGGGTGCTGTGCGACATGGGAGGAATGATGCGACCCGGCCGGGCGATGCCGAAGCCCTGCAGATAAGGGATGCCAAGGTCGCGCAGCACCGCCAGTTGAGCCCCGGATTCCACGCCTTCGGCAATCAGGGCGCTGCCGCACGCATCGGCAATTTCGTGCATGGCGCGCACGAAATGCAGCTTGAGCGGATCGGTGTCGATGCCGGAAACGAAGTGGCGGTCGATCTTGACGAACTCCGGGCGCACTTCGGACCACATGCGCAGATTGGAGAAGCCTTCGCCCATGTCGTCCATGGCGATCTGGATGCCGATCCGGCGAAAGTCCTGCAAGGTCTCCTGCAGATCGGAGAAATCGGTCACCGACTCGTTTTCGGTCAGCTCGATGACGATCCGCGACGGCGGCACGCCGAGGCGCAGCAGATCCTGACGCACGGCGACCAGGCGCTTGCGGCTGGCATGCAGGCAGCCGATGCTCATGTTCACAAAGAGTCGCAGCGCACAATGCTGCTCGGCGAATTGCAGGATGGCGGTTTCCACCGCCAGCCATTCGAGTTCGTGGGTCCATTGCGAGGAGGCTGCGGCGGCGAACAAGGCGGCCGGTGTATGCAGGGCCGAATGTTCGGGGCCGCGGATCAGTGCTTCGCAGGCGAAATGGCGCCCTTGACGCACGTCGAGGATCGGTTGGTACACCGCATGCAAACCGCGATCGTCCATCAGGCGCCGCAGCGCGCGACTGTGAGGGCTGGCGTCTGCAGCGATCTCATCGCCTTGACTGTAAATGCTCATGGTGTCTTTGCTTTCCTTTTGTTGCTGCGCATGACGCCGATATGGCCGGCGCTCAAGAATCAGTGCGGGCGGCCTGGCTGGTTCCAGCGCGAGCGCAGCAGGGCCAGAAGCTCGATCGCGCCCCAGAGCAGGGTGCTGCCGAGGGCCAGCGCGGGATGGGTGATGAATCGTCGCATCATGAATGCCGGTTGGTGGGCTTGGGGAAAGGTCAGGCTCGCGTTCAGAAATCGTCCAGCAGCCAGATCACCACCCACTGGTCGTCGAACAGGCGGTCGATGTCGCGGAAGAATATGTCGATCAGGGATTGCATGGCGGGTTCCCTTCATGGTTGTGGCGGCAACCCGCAACATAGGCGCCGTGTGTTGCAGATAGTTTTCAGCTGCATGACAAATCGTGAAAACCGCGCCAAATCAGGACAGCCGCGGAATAATTCGTGGGCGCTTGCGTTATCCTCTTGCCATGACGCAGACGGGCATTCACGAACTCGACGAGCTGGAGCGGATTGTCGATGCTGGCGGTGCAGGCCTTGAGGCGCGAACCCTTTGCGACATCCCTTGCGGCGACCGGAGCCTGCCGTTGCGCGCCATCGCATTGGGCAGCTCGGATCCCGCTGTGCCCGCCATCGGCATCTTCGGCGGCGTCCACGGACTGGAGAGAATCGGCGCCCAGGTGGTCATCGCCTTCCTGCAGAGCATCATCAGCCGGCTGCGCTGGGACAGCACCCTGCAACGTCAACTGGAAGACGTCCGCCTGGTCTTTGTACCTGTGGTCAATCCCGGAGGCATGTGGCGGCGCACGCGCGCCAATCCGAATGGTGTCGACCTGATGCGCAACGCGCCGCTGGAGGCCCGGGAGAGAGCGCCTTTTCTGGTTGGCGGACATCGACTCAGTCCACGCCTGCCGTGGTACCGCGGCCCTGCCGCCGGGCCGCTGGAGGCTGAAGCCGCCGCCGTATGCCGGTTGGCTGACGACGAGTTGCTCAGCCATCGCTTCAGCATGGTCGTCGATTGCCATTCCGGCTTCGGTGTCACCGACCGCATATGGTTTCCATACGCACACACCGCGTCGCCGATTCCCCATCTGGCGGAAATGCATGCACTGCTGGAAATTCTCGACCAGACGCACCGGCATCATCGCTACGTGTTCGAACCGCAGAGCCGGCAATACCTGGCACACGGCGACCTGTGGGATTACCTTTATCTGCGCGCGCTGGAGCGGGCCGAATGCGTATTTCTGCCGCTGACGCTCGAAATGGGTTCCTGGCTGTGGGTGAAGAAGAACCCGCGGCAACTGTTTTCACGACACGGCATCTTCAATCCGCTGATCGAGCACCGCCGGCAGCGGGTACTGCGGCGTCATCTGCAATGGCTCGATTTCATGATCCGCGCGGCCAGCGGTCACGCCCTTTGGCTGCCGGTCGGAGAGGCGCGCGAGACGCACCGCAGGCGCGCCATGCAGCGCTGGTATGGCGGACAACCGCCGTGACTACCTGGGTGTTGCTGCGCGGACTGACGCGCGAATCGCGCCACTGGGGAAGGTTTCCGCAGTATTTCGGCGACGCTTTCGACAGTGCGCGGGTGATCTGCCTCGATCTGCCCGGCAACGGCAAGCTCAACCATCTGGCGAGTCCGCGCAGTGTCGAGGCCATGGCGGACTATTGTCACGCCGAACTCTCAAGTCGCGGAATCGTGTCGCCCTGTCGGGTGCTGGCGATGTCGCTGGGTGCCATGGTGGCCGTCGCCTGGGCCGACAAGTATCCCGGCGACATCGCCGCAGCGGTACTGATCAGCACCAGCCTGAGGCCGTTCAGCCCGTTCTATCGACGCCTGCGACCGGCCAACTACCCGCGTCTGCTGCGC
>Ga0265297_10012298_pt1 | contig 10301 bp, 9 predicted proteins | sample Munlanlwell13791_FD_192502 | JGI IMG/M metagenome (GOLD analysis project Ga0265297, IMG submission 192502) | Leachate microbial communities from a municipal landfill in Southern Ontario, Canada - Leachate well 137-91 | ecosystem: Engineered > Solid waste > Landfill > Unclassified | place...
AAAAAGCATGATGTTAAAATATATCATCCATTCACTATGAATCTTCCAACAAATCGTCTTCTTCCTAAAATGAATATTTTTACAATTCCTATTAAATCTCTTGGTAGAAATGAATGGGGTTTGCTTTCTGAAGTTAAAGGGGAAAATGAAACTATTGCTGTTTTATTAAAAGCTGTAGAAGATATTAATAATGAAGAAGGACTTCATCAATTTATTCACAAAGTAGAATCTTCAACTAAATCTGGAAAACAAAAAAAAAGAGACTGGAAGAATTTTGGAGTTGAAGTTAATTCTGGAACATCAAAAGAACTTACTAAAGTTGTAAATAATTTGAGACCATTCAAAGAACATTATTTTCTTGCAAAAGAAAGTTGTCCTTATAATCTTAATTGGAAAGATATTCTTACTGACCAAAAAAATTATCATGTTTTTGTTTCTAATTACATTGGAAGAAAAGACGAGAAGGTTTGTGATTTTTTAGTTCTCTATTTACTTGAAAGTATTTTAAGAAATAAAAGTTATTTAAAATGTCCAGTATTAATTGTAATTCCAGAAATCTCTAAACTTTGCCCTTTCAAACCAGAAGGACACAAAGAGTTTCTTGCTGAATCAATTAAAAAAAATCTTAAAACAATGAGAAGTGAAGGGAGAGGAATGAGTAGTTTAATTGATTCTCAAGTTTTTGGTGATGTTGACGATGATTTGAAAGGAAGTTCAACAATGCAACTATTTGGTGAACTTGGAGATCCAAAAGATGTAGAAAATTTATGTAAAGCACTCGGGTATGGAAAAAGTATCAAAGAACAATTAAGCAAAGCAGAAGTTCCAAGAACATATTTAGTTCGTGGTGTTGATGGAGCAGAAATAGATGAAGGTGGATATTTATTCTTTTATCCTACTGCAATGCACTGCGAACCTGAATATAATTTCGAGGAAATGTATCGAGAACATCATCATAAAAATCCTGAAGAATATCCAATGATGTCATGCAGGGAAATTTCTGAATATATGAAGAAAACTTTCAAAGATGAAGAAAATAAATTGAAAGAACTTATTAGAAGAAGAGACAAAGAGGCAGAGGAAGAAGAAAGAAAGAAAATTGAAGATAAAGAATCTCGAAGAGAAGAGAGAGAAAATTCTGATAATAAAAAAGAAACAAAAAAAGAAATTACAAAAGAATTTGATGAAAAGATTCAGAAATTATGCTACGATATGTTTAATGATCCAAAGCTCGAGAAGAAAGAAAAAAGTTATAGAAAAATTGCTTTAAAGTTTGGAATAACTCATGTTACTGCAAAGAAATATATTGACACTTATCAAATAGAATCTGTTCCTTCAATCAATCCGCAATCGTAAACTAAATCATAAATATCGTCGGACATTTCATCATCTGAATCTTCTCTTTTACCTTCCATAAGTTTTTCCCTTTTTTCTTCTTCCATTTTTTATAACCCTAAGAGATTCTCTAAATAATCAACTAAGATACTTAGAGCTTCTCCTGGGGAAAAAGAGGTGATAGAATAATTAAGTAATTTGACTATTTATATTTTTCTTTTTTTGTTTTCTTAATGTAGAAGAAAGACTACTCGATAGTGGATTTACTATATTAACCCCTATTGTTGACTGCACAGAAATTATTTGGTAAACGCAAAAATATAAAAACCATAATTCCTATAGATATTACAATAACACGGGTAATATCCTTATATATATAAAAAATATCTTGGGGGTATGTGGTAAGGAGAGATGGACTTGAGAAAAAAAATGTGTGGTGTTAAAGTATTCAAGTTAGATTTCTCCGTCGGTAAATGTTTAAAATCAATTTATCATAGTGGGCTGGAAGGGTGTCCTTATAATAATGGATATGGATAGTGGTATTAAAAAGTTGTCTCGTGAGAGAGTTTTAGAAACAATAGCGTCGGTGAATATTAAACAACAAGTAAAAAACCTCTGGATAAACCAGTGGTAAAAAAGTGGATAAAATATGAGCAGAAGAAAAGGATCAAGGAACAAAAATGTTAGAAGTGATTTAGGTAAAAAGAGGAAACTCTTTAATGGAAAGAAAACAAAGCCACGAAGAAAAGTCAATGGAAGATTTATTCCTTATGTTTCTAAAAGGAAAAGAGAAGATGCTTTGAAGGTTGAATTCTGGAGTGTTGAACCAATGAGCTATGATGGATTTATGAACTTCAATTCAAAGGTTAGAAGAAGTATGCGTAGAATTGTTTATGGGCGTAATCGATTGAGAGTTGATATTTACCCTGAAGATTTATCTACAAGAGATAAGATTTCTGAAGTATCTTTATATTGTCTCTGGGAGGGAGAGTGGCTTTTGCTTTTACGAGGATGTTCAAAGAATAAATACCATAGCTCTCCGAGAGCATTTGCAGTTATAAAAATAAAAGATTCTCCTGAAGGATTGAAGTGTAGAGTTTATCCATCTTACAAGCGTCGTTCATTAAAGAGACTTTGGTTTTGGAGGGAAAAATAGTTTCTTAACCCCCTTATAGAAATATTTAAAAATATGTATTATTTAATTAAAATATGAATTTTAATAATTTTGAATTAGAAGGTTTTTTATTAATAGAAGATGTTTGTAAAGATTTTAAAATAAGTCCAATAACTAAGGTAGTTATTGATATTGGATTTTCTAATTTTATCTATTTATTTAAGAAGCTAATTGAAGATAGTAACAAGGATAATAAAATTGAAAATAATAAAGATTATAAAATATCATCCCCGAAAGTTATTAAAGAAGTTATATTAAATTTGTCTGAATTTAAAAAGATGGATAGAGAAAAAAAGATTTCTTTAATTAAAGAATATAAAAGAGATAATCCAAATTTAACCAATAGAAAACTAGGAGAAATTTTTTGTTTACATCATAAAACTATAAAATCTTATCTTAATGGAAAATAAAGTTTTTGCTTTTGGTTATTCAAGGAAATCTCCAGACGATGAAGAAGATACAGAAATTTCTCTAAGAAATCAAAAAGAATTAATCCAAGTTATCTGTAAGGGAAAGGAATGGAATTTTATAAAAATGTTTACTGATAGGAATATTAGTGGCGGGGATAACGAAAGAAAAGGAATAAATGACTGCATCAAGGAATCAATGGAATACAAGGTTAAAAATCCTAGTGATCAAGTTTACATTATTGTTAAGGATTCTAAAAGGTTCGCAAGAGAATCTTCTTTCTTCAAAAATAAACTTAAAAATCTCGACGCTTATGGGGTTAAAGTTTTCTCTATAATTAAGAATAATTTCTTGGATTACAAGGATATTGGAGACAGGTTAATGAGTGTAATTGATGAACAAGCAATCATAGAAGGAGAGAAAAATGCTAAGTTGATTGAAGGATTAAAGATGTCAAAGAATCTTCCCTGCATCCCTGCTCCTTTTGGTTATAAATATGGAAAGGATAAAAATTGGGTTATTGTTCAGAGGGGGGCAAATATTGTTTCTGAAGTTGTTTCTTCCTATCTTAGAAATATAAATTATAAGGAAATTTTAAAAGAACTTAAAATAGATAAATCCCTTTATTATCGAATTATAAAAAATTATAGGAAAGGATTGTATAGCGGTATTATTTCTTATGAAAAGAAGATAAAGGATTCAGATAAGAAGATTATAAGAATTGAAAAAATTGAATATGAAGGAACTTATCAAAAAATAATTTCTGATGAAATTTTTAAAAAAGTATGAAGGAGACATTTAAGCAGGTTTCAAGATTCTTCATTTCCTGATTTTCTGCTATTATAAGTCTCCATTTTTTCTAATATATTAAGTAGTGCCTAATTTATAAATCTTATGTATTTGTAGTAGGTATGAAAAATAGTATAAACCACGGAGAAAATCTCTTATATTCCCTCCGTGGGAAGGCATAGCTCCGAAATACACATAATAATTATAACTAATCACACTTTAAATAATTTTATGCGGAATAAGAGAATCAAACTCTTGTTTACTGTTTGGAAAACAGCCGTTCTTTCATTAAACTAATTCCGCTTATTGCAGGGGCAGGAATCGAACCATACAATGACTGGTGGATGAGACCAGCTGAAGAACCATCTTCTTCCCTGCACTAATGATCCTCTTCCTTTGTTCTCTGTCCTGTTCTTAATTCTACCATTTTATCCATATCTTCTTTGAATTTAGCTAATGAATTTGCAGATATATTTCCTCTGCTGAATGTTGTTATTAATTCTCCGATTGCTTCGTCTCCTGCAGGTATCATTTTCTTCATAACACTTAATACCAATCCCATCTGTCCTTCTTTCTCCATCCATTTTCCTTCTGTTGTATCTCTCATTGCTTCAGGCAAGTCTAATGAACTTCTTGTTACAAAAAATACTATCTCTCTTCTTTCTGAAGAACCTTTTGATCTTGGTAGAGGTTTTATGTATTCATCTAAAACTACAAAACTAATAATTGGAGCATGAGGAATATCATCCCCTTGGAAAACATCAAAAGGATGTCCTTCAACTAAAGTAGTTCCATTTTTATTTTTTCTCATTCTTTTAATTGAAAATATAGTATATCCGTCTGTGAATTGTGTTCTTCCCAAACTTATCCCTATCTGTGAATTTGGCATTATCTCACTCTTCGGAGATTTCTTGCTTGTTACTGCATAAAATATTACTAATGCAATTACCACTATTATTCCTAAGATAGTTATTATAATTGGTGTTAAGCTCATAAGTTTGTTTTCTCCTCTGCATTTTTTTTATCTAATTCGTCTCTTTCTTTTTGACTGCTAGGCATAGTTTTTGTTGTTTGAAATGTTGGGAATCCATGATTAAGTGTAGTTATTGTCTGTTCTTTAATCATTTCATTTTCTGGTTCTTCTGCAAATAATCTTATTGATTCTGCAAATTCTTCAACATCTGGATTTATAGAAGGCATAATTTCTTTTTTTGGATTGCTCAAATTTACTAAACAAAATATTCTATTATTTAATTCAGTACCAATACCCATAACAATTAAAATTGGAGTTTTCTTTCCTGGTTGCCCTCTTCTCTGAATTTGTGTTTTTTTAATTACTAAATTATCAGAAAAGTTTATATCATTTTTAATTAATTCTATTACATTACTTATTGCATCTTTTGGGTCTATCTTAGGAATTTCTTCTGCTGGTTTGCTTAACTTTTTTATTAAGAATATAAATCCAAATAACGCCCATGAAGAACCGACTATTATTCCTGGAACTCCAAACCACCATGCTTGTTTTAGAATTATTGCTATTATTGTAAATGTTATTAGAATTACTAAAGAACCTACTCCGAAACATATCATTAAAATCTTAAATAATTTTTTATTCATATTAATCTTCCTTATGTCTGTAAGTCTCCCCTGTTATGTCTTTCTTTGATTTAATTTTTTTCATTCTTAATGCAACAACAATTATTGATACGGTTAATAAAACAAAAAATCCTAAAATCCAAAGTGAATTTATAGTTGTTGATTGTATCTCTGAATTACTTTTTTGAACTGTCAAACTTTCATTTAAATCTTTTGAATTCTTATCTATTAAAACTCCATATTTTTCTATGAATTGTTGCAGTTGATTTTGAAGTCTTGTTATTGTATCTGTCATTTGTGAATTTTGTCTTAGTAAATTGTATAAATCAATTGAAGTTATATTAGCTGTAATGTTCCCCGACATTCCCGAACCACTCAAGTTTGAATTACATTGTGGAAGTTCTGGATGACAGAAGAAAGAACAGGGATACAAAGGACAATAAACATTATTTAGATAAGTTAATGTTCCAATGTCTGAAGTTAATCCGCTTGATATCTCATAGTAAGGAATAAAAATTGATATTGAAAAGTTCTTTGAAGGAGAATTGTATGATCCAACATTAATTGAAAAGTTGTATGTTTTATTTGTTTCTTCTGTTTTTATTAAAAGTGGAGTTATTGTATAAGTAACCCAATCACTCTGTCCATTATTTATTTCAAAGTTATTTCTGTCAAAAGTTATCCATGTTGAATCTGAAGAAATCTTTACTCCCTCTGCTTTTGTGTTCCCTGCATTGTTTATTGTAATTAATCCCTTTGAAAACTCTCCATTGCCTATCTGATAGTCTGATTTTGAGTTAGATATACCCAATTCCGTAGGATTTAGTGATGAGTCGAGGTTTACATTAAGAGTTGTATCATAGTTCGGATTATGGGCTTGTTGTTGCATTGTTCTGTTTACTACTTGAATGTTTCCATTAAAATTTGTTATGTAAGTTCCGTATTGAGTATCGTAAAAATTAAAAATTCCTATCTGATTAAATAAATGAGTTTCTGAAGAATTTGTTGCTATGTTTAATGTGCTGAATGCTGATGAATAAATCGAGTGCGAGAAATAATCGCTATTTGAGAATTTTATTGAATCTCCATTTCTTATTGTGATATAATTACTGCTGAAACCATTTGAAGAAATACCAATATCATAAGTTGTTACTGTTTCTGGGAGGTCTACCGCATAAGTGAATTGAACTTTTGATTGAATTGCTCCGTGGAAAGAAGAATTTGTATTTACGCTAAAATCAAATGTTCTTATTGAATTTGCTGGTATTGACATATTACTTTGGAAAATAAATCCTTTGCTTGATAAATCTGAAAATAAAATATTTGAAAGTTGAAAATTGTAAGTATTGTTTAATGTAATAGAAAAGTTTTGCTGATGATTTACTACTACGCTTACTGGTAATGGATTTTGTGATAATATCAATTCCGCAGAAGTAAAACTAATGCAAAATAGTATTATAATTGAAAAGTATATTGGTAGTTTCATTTGATAATTTCCATTAAAATATGTGAGTAAACTTGTTCAACTTCTTGTTCAGTTGCTTCGTGAATTAATAAAAGTGATTTAATCCTTTCTTTTAACTTACCTTGAGAAGTTCCATTCTTTTGTTTTTCTCCAACTAATATTGCTTCTAATTCTCTAACTGCATCATTAACTACTTTTGCATATCCACCGCCAGATTGTGGGTACATAAAACCTTTCATACATATTTCATTTGTTGTGCATCCAACTCCTCTTGACTCTAAATATTTTAATGTTTTTTTAGCGTTATTACTTAGTTTTCCAATGTCTTCAATAATTTTATTCTTAGCTTCCTGCAAGAAATCTTTTTTAATTTTTTCTAAAGGAGCAACTTCATAAACAACATTTCCAGAAGATGGAACTCTTGCAATAACTTTCCTTATTAATGCTTCCTCATCTATAACTGAATTTCCATTTGACTTATTAATCGACATTTTCTGAAGAACTAAACCAACAATTTCAGAAATATTTATTTCTGGCTTCTGTGATTTCAAAGAATAAATTTCTTCTCCAATTTTTTGCATATAATTTTGGAATTCTTGAAACTTATCGAATGTGTCAATCCTTAATTCATTAATTTGTTTTCTTAATGAAGAATCATCAAAACTTATTTTTACTCCTTCTTCTTTTTCCTGAATTATTGGTCTGTTGAAAGAAACCAAAGAGTTTGGTGCTGGAAAATCTGCAACATCAAGTAATCCTTTTGCAATCTTTTGTGCATCAGCATCATCAATCCATAATGGCTGAACATAAACTTTTTTTACTCCTTCATAACTTGACAAGAAAAAATGTCCCTTTCTTAATCCCATTATTTCATCTTCTGTCGGCTTTGATTTTTTAGGAAGAGATATTTCATCAAGAGTATGTTTTACTTCATTTCTTTCCTGCTGATAACCAAGAATCCAAGTTGATATTTGTTTCAAAGGAATTTTATCAACTCCAGCCATATCCTGCGAATCTATCCAAACATAATTTCCGTTTGTTGCTCCCTGTCTTATATAACTTTCTACAACCCTCTTACAAGGATTATTATATTTTTGTGGCAAGAATTTCCATGCTTCTGGTATTACCATTATCACATCGTGCATTGTTTTTAAAACTTCATCTGCAACACTCTGAATAATTAATGATTGTGCTTCCTCACTGAATCTTTCCAAGTTCATTATATTTATTCCATCATAAATCTGTAATGTTTTTGAAAGATTTGCATATTGAATTTGTGGAATTAAATTTTCAAGATAATGCTGAAGTCTTGTATGTATTTCTTCTTTCAATCCTCTTAATTTCCCTTCTGATAATTCATCATCAACTCTTTTCTTTATATCAACTAATGAAACAGAACCTTTGCATAATCTCATCAATGTTCCCTTTTCTAAAAATAATTTTTCTTTTGCGTATGCTTCAATTAAAGATTTAACAAATTCATAATCGCTTCTATCTCTGAAGAATGGGGGAATTTCTGTCCCTTCTGTAAAAGATTTTTCTCCTATTTTTGTTTTAAACACGATTGCCTTTAATCCGCTTCTTTTTATTAATGCGTGAAGTGTTGTTGTCTTCCCTGATAATTGAGTAACTCCTGTAACAATTACATGAGATGGATTAATTCCAACTTCTTCTCCTGTTCCTATTTCATATCCTAATTTTATCATTTTTTAAATTCTTCAATTTTTATATTCAAATCATTAATTGAATTTTTTATGTCTCTTATTTCTTTTTTCATATCAAGAGAATTGTCTGTTCTCAAAATGAATTTTATTTTTCCTTCTTCATCTCGGAATGCTTCGAATCCTATTTGCTTCATTGAATCGAGCCAGTCAACTATATCACAGAAAGTGTCGTGATGAATTCCAACCCCCTTTGCTAATTTTGTTGGAGAAATCGTCTCTCCTATTTTCATTTTTTCAATAAATTCTGTAATCCTCAATAATTTGTTTTCTTTCTTGTCTATTTTTTTATTTTTCATATTATTATCAGAAAAAGGTTATATTTAAATATTGCGTTTGTTGAATAAAAATTCACAGAGAGAATTTAAGATTTTTTCTTTCTTCTTCTCATTATGTCTAATATTATTAGTAAGGTAGTTATTATCGAGAATATCAATATAAAAATTATTATTAATATTAATTTGATATTTCTCTGGATTATATTCCACCCCCCATTTTGTTCTTCAATTACAGATTCAATAATTGCAACTCCGTATCCAGTGATGTTAATCCACCAAGTTTCAGAATTATAGGTGTAGTTTTCATTACCAGAATACAAGCATGTTGAGTTATAGAATCCTATTGAAAGATTTGTTATATTGAACAAAGGACTTAAACCATAATTAATTTGTGTTCCATTTAATGTTATGTTAATATTCCCAATACCATTCATCAATGTCCCATTAATCCAGATATTATTTTTGTGTGTTGCTGTATCATTTGATGAAGAATAATTTTCTCTTTTACTATTTATGTAAAGATTTACCAATCCAATTCCCTTATTTATCGTTATTTCTTTTATTATTGAACTTGAAGAATAATTTTCGTTCCCTGCTGTTGAATAATTTGCAGAGATGTTTCCTGCCCCATATATTCCATTTGTTATATTTAATGAGCATGATAATTCAGTCGGACATCCAGAACCAGCAAAATCTGTAGAGTTTGGATAAGTTATTGGATCGGTTGCTGTTAATGATAAAACATAAGTTGTATTTTGAGTGATATTAAATATTGAAGTGTTTGAACTTGCAGTGTAATTTTGTGTTGCTGTTAAAGAACAATTAAATGTCCAGTTTCCAACTCCGAGAGTTATTGGTGTTGCTGAAGTCCCATTTGTTAATGTTGGAGTTCCTTCTCCAGTTATTGCTGAACAAGTCGGAGTAATTGAATTTGGATAAGATTGTGGCGAGGTCTTATCAAATGTTAAAGACGTTTGTGAAGCAATTTGTGTTACATTAACCTGATACAATGTTGAGTTTAAGTTATTGCTCGTGTCATTTATTGTAATATTAATTAAATAAACTGCAACTCCTAGAATTGTATTATTTTTTAATCCACCTGTAGAGTTTATTTTAAATCTTGAATCATTTACTGAATATGAACTAAATCCAGTTTCATCAGTTCCTGTAAATATAACATCTAATTCCTGGGTGTAATTTATTGTTGCATTTGCTGGTATTGTTGTGAAGTATGGTTTTGTTGTGTCAGAAATAATTGATTCAGTAACATTAACCCACCAAGTTTCAGAACTTCCTGAATAGTTTTCATTTCCAATATAAATTGAAGTAATATTATACAAACCAGTTGCATTAAAATCTGTAAGATTTCCTATTTGTGAATTTCCCGAATTAATTAAAGTCCCATTCTTGTAAAGATAAATTGTTCCAGTAACATTGAACAAAGTTGCGTTCAACCAGATTGCAGTGTTGTTGTAAATTGTAATGTTCTCTCTTGAATTATTCAAGTAAGTGTAAATTACTGCCGAGGTGTTTTG
>Ga0265297_10012299_pt1 | contig 10301 bp, 7 predicted proteins | sample Munlanlwell13791_FD_192502 | JGI IMG/M metagenome (GOLD analysis project Ga0265297, IMG submission 192502) | Leachate microbial communities from a municipal landfill in Southern Ontario, Canada - Leachate well 137-91 | ecosystem: Engineered > Solid waste > Landfill > Unclassified | place...
CAAGGCAGGATTGTCAAAGTCGGCGGGAAGCACTTCTTGTTGCGGTTTTCCAAAAAGATAATCTCCTTCCTTATAAAACCCCGCTGCTATCAACTCAGAACATACGAATCTTTTCTTACTGCTGAATAAACTATGCAAAACTAACCCAATCTTACCACACAAAATTGACAAAGGAAACCAAAAGAATTGCAGAGTATCATAAGGCAGATTATTCATTGTAGCCCACCAGAGAGCGACCTTGTAGCGCTTATGCTCGTTTTGTCCTTTTCTTCGCATAACTTTAATCTCAACGCCTCTATCTACATATTCTTTCTGCAGATTAACTACCCTTGATCTCGGTACTGCCGCCTCTACCGTATCATAGCCGCCTATGCTTCCGGCAACATGAGTCCATTTAGCGCTTTCACCATAACCTGCTTTGCGCTGCAGGGCTTGAATTGCCGGCTTACGCGTAGCAACTAGAATCACATAGCCGATTTTGAGGGAATCAGGGTTCAACTTCGGCATTTTGTGTTTTTCCCAGTATCCTTGTTACATAAAGATAGGTTCTTTTAGGATTGTCTATGTTCTTTCGGGCAACTTCTCTAAAGGCCCTTTTTATTTCTTTTGTGCCGTATTCTTTTGTCTTTGAGATTATATCCTCTATTACTTCAGGATTGTTTTCTTCAAAGACTATTTCGGCGTATCTTCTTGCTCTAGCATATTCCGTCTTGCCGTATTTTTCTTCTATGCTCTTCAGCCTTGACTGCCGCTCTTTCGGATCGTAGAGCTTTAAAAGCTTATACATCTTGGGCCTTCTCTGTTCATAGAGTTTACCGGATAGCTCATCGTATTTGACTTCGAGTAATTTCTTGCGTCTTAATTCATTCATGCCCTTATGAATAATATCCTGACCGGTGTCTCCGAATTGTTTGGTTATTGTATTCACGCTCTTTGACCAATAGGGCTTTATGTCGCTTATATCGGTATAGGCAAGGTTTATAAGGAAGCAGAATTTGACCCTTAGAGATAATTCTCTATTCCAGCCCAACTTAAAATAATCTTCAGGAAGCTCAAAATACTGCTCATCGGGTATCGCATATATCCCCCTACCTTCGTCATAATTTAATAGTGTTATCGTGGCTTCCTTCGCATATCGGGGCTCAAATTTAAGCAATTTGTATTTTTGCTCTAATTTTCTGAATATTTTAATAACCTGCCTTCTATAATTTTCGCTAGTCCAGCTCTCATAAATGCCAAGATACTTCGCAAGGTCATCATAGAAGAGCGTCAATTTAGCTTGTGGATTGCCGTCATACTTCCAAAGCAGATAGAAATATACATCAAAAGCCCTTTCGGCTTGGTCTTTTACCAAAAACGGAGCCAGTTTTGCGTTCTCCATAAACTCCCAAGCTATTGGAACGGATGGCCCGATCGTATCAAGATATTCGTCTATTTTTGTATCTATCTTAATGGTTTTTAAGTAGGCTAAAATTTCTTCCGCTAACTCTGGCGAGTTAATTAAGACGCTTGTCTCGATATTATTATCAAAAGAAGATTCTGTCCAGTTTGTGCTGCCCAAGATGACTATTTTCTTGTCTATAATGACAGCCTTGGCATGGGCGTATCTTGCCGGTTCATCGTAATAAACCTTTATCCCTGCTTCTTTGAGGCGTTTATAAGCCCTTGTGCTTTTGATTTTGGCTTCCCAGTCGCTTGCGTGCCTTCGCTGAACAAAATCTACATTCTGATCCAAAATAACTTCTACATCCATCCCTCTATTCTTTGCTTCTATAAGCGCATTTATAAGTTTATTAGGCTTTGAATCAGGCCTGGATAAAGATGACTCTACAGCAAACATCACAACGTTTATTGACTTATTTGCTTCAGTAATGGCTTCATTTACGGCAGGAAAATATTTGCTCCCGCTAATATCGGCCACGTCCGCTTGATAACAAAAAGCTCTTCCCGTAATCCCAAAAACAGCAAGAGCCATGATCCAAATTGATAAATTTTTCTTCACTTTATCAAAATTATCCTTCCTCTACCTCTATGCTTATATTTCTTACAGGTGGTAGCTCTCGTTTTTCAGTGTTATTTATCGTATACTGCCGCTCGTCATAATCAAATGCCACCGCAAAGCAACGGGAAACTTCTTTTCCGTCAAACCTGACTAAAAATCCACCTTCAGCCATAGGAAACCTCCTATCCCGTTTAATTATTCTATGCTTTTGAGGCCGAGATTTTATTATCCGACCTGGCATCAATCATAACAATATATTTTTCTTTAGAAAGACCAAGGTCTGTGATAATTTTCTTCGCCCGGGCCTCTTCTTGCGAAGAGAAAAATAGAATAACTTTTATTGTCTTTTCTGTATCATGTGCCTTTTTATAAATTTCGACTTGATTCTTCAAATTCTTTGCCAGTTTAGTACTCGAGGCTAGTTTAAATTCAACTAGCGTCTTGTCATGAGCACTTCTGGATATCTTAAAATCTACAGGACCACGCCCGTCGTTAGCTTCCCGCGTAACATCGGAATATGAGGCAAACCATGTCAGCCGAAACATTATTTGAACATCTACTTCCCGCTTTATCGGTGTCCCTTTATAATAAAAAATACGATACCCATCCTTATTCTCAATGACATTTTTAAGAAATAAAACTCGCTTGTAACTTTCGGCAAGAGTATCTCCCTTGTTATAGTAAAATTTTGTCTTCTGCGCCAAGTTATCAATAAAAGAAGATAACTCTGCTACAAATAGCTGATAAACTTCCTGAACACGCTCTTCACTTATTGATTTTGCCTCATCCCCATGATCCTCTTTAAACTTGATATAATAATCCAGAAATTCAGGATATTTCCTTATCACGGCGCTTACTGCTTCGGCAATATCGCTCTGACGAGGTTTCTTTTCCTTGCCCTTCTTAGTATATTCGGGTTTTGGCAAATTAGATGAAAAGTAGAAACTAAGCTGAGAACGCAGCTGATCATTGGAAACGGATGAAACGATACCATGAAAATGCTTCACTATGTCCGGCTTATTAATCCAAGTATCATCTTTTGTCAGCAAATCTTTCGGTGTGAGCAAAACATAATCCTCATTAAAAAATGGGAGTCGAAAACTACGAGATGTCCAACTTGATGTTTTATAATTAAAATCAACATGGGCAACAGTAAAATTTTTCAAAAGGCGAGAATTAATAAATTTTTTGGAGAATGTCTGAGTATAATCCAATAAATACCCTTTAATTAAATTTGTTACGAAATCGCTAATATTATCCCTACCAATATTTTCCTTAATCAAACATAGCTTCTCCAAATGCGGGCTGCGGGATACTGTCTGTTTATCAAAATTTGAGAAAACTCCTTTAAGATTTAGATTGAGCGCTTTTGCAAACTCAATGCCCGGGCCTCTCCCCCCATTTCCAATATGACTGTATCCCAGCCATGTTTGTTTAATCTCAGGGAAACAATACCAGCTTCTTAATAATCCACTATTAACATTATTTGCAACCGAGCGATCACGAAGGAATCCGACATAATACAATATCTTTTTGTGTAAATTTTGGTATTCCGGATTAGTACTATTGAATAAGAGGAAAGGGTCAATAAATAATGGGAGATCGTTTATTAAAGAAATATTAAACGCACCATATCCTTCAATATCATCAGGATTAATATCAAAGACGTCAGAAAAATATACTTTTAGCTCTAATGAACTTTTCTTATGCTTTGCCATATATTTCAATTATTTTGCGATTTATATTATTTAATCGTTTTATCTGGCAGTTGTGCAGTGCCCTGTGGCGTATGAAGATCTCGCCATAGCTCCATTGCATCGGCTGTCCGATATGCAACATGTCGCCTAAGTGCTTTCTCAAGAGCAACCCTATAAGGTAATGATAGCTGTAAAGCCATTTCTCTGGGCTTACCGTTAAGAATTTCATCTCGAGTGAATCGAAGCTCCTTTGAATAAGCTAATTCGAGAAACAATAGCCCTACATGATAAATATCAATCCGATTGTCGATAGGTCCAAATTCTGCTGAATTAATAACCTCCGGTGGAATCATCCATTCTGCCCGGGTATTTTTAGCATCGATCTCATTGAATAATTTAGCGACTCCTAAATCTCCAAGTTTAAACTGTAAGATTTGGTTATTCTGAGGAATCATTTCGTCTTTAGCCAAGGCCACGAATACATTTGCCGAATGAATATCTTGGTGAACATAACTATTGATATGAAGGTAATGTATTGCCTGCAAAAGCGAGCGCGCAATCGGCATCAACCAATTAAGTCCGTTGAAATCCTTCAGAGAAAATAATTGTTTTGCTGAAAAATGGCATCTTTCGGTTATGATGTAGAAAGTATCCCTAAACTCGAAAGCATCATACACAAAAGTAATATGCGGATTACGCAATTGCATGAGTTTAATAAACTCATCTGTAGCCGAAGCTTTCACTTTCTCATATGTGCCTGTAGGCTTTAGAACCTTCGCCGCGAGGTCGTTTTCCCAGATATCTTTGCAGGCAAAGACGACACCGAAAAATCCCTCTCCGATTTTTTCGCCCATTGTATAACTATTACTTGTGGCCATGCTTGTAATAACTTCTCCGGCAGTCGGCGGGATTACTGCTTTAGCCGGTGTAGGTACATTTTGAGGTACTGGTTGTGGCAATTGTTGTGTCATGAATTCTCACTCCAAATTTTTGCGATCCGATCTTTGATTTTTTGCTCGAACATTTCAATCAATTTTTTATTAGCATCAATAACATGATCCTCTTCTCTCCGCTGAACAGCCATTTGCTTCTGAATGTCAATAGATGGAAGAGGTATTTTTAACTTCTTTAAGGTGTTTACTGAAGCAACATTCTTTATGGCCGCTCCGTATGTATTCTCTTGCAATGCTTTTTGAAACACAGTTGCTTCTAAAATAAATTTCAGATATTCGCTATCTATTTTCTCTGAAGGCGTCAGTTTCAATAAAGCTTGGTTAATAATACCGGCTTTTGCTTGTTCCGGTACAATCGCAACCTTGCCCATCGTTCCCGAACAACTCATAATTAAATCACCGGGCTTAATTTCAAATTGCTTCATTTCCTCAAACTTCTTATGATTTATAAAATACCTCACTGGCTCAAACTGCCCGGATATTGCATGGCTTTGTTCATAAACACAATATCCTTTTTCAACAAAGATTTCTTTCTTAAGACTTCCTCCAAAGGGACCGCGTTTAAAAACACAAATATCACCCAGCTCAACCCAATCGCATTTTATTTCTCTAAATATTTCACCAAAATACTCTCTCTCTCTCTCGAGATTTTTAATGAGGTTTTGTGCATGTTCGATAGCCTTACGCTTATTCTCTATTTCTGAAACAAGCGCCTTCTGCACATCCAGAGGCGGTAAGGGAATTTTTATGGAACGCAATTTTTCTTGATTAAGCTTAGGGACAGTAACGCCAGTAATATAGGGCGTTAAATCCATATGGTTCAGCATCTCAATAAGATAAACATCAATGAGCTTACCTTTAATCGGTCGCAAAACGTGCGCATGATTATTTACCCAGTATTTGCCTTCTGCAATGAATGCTGTTTTTTCGCCAGATCCCCATTTTGCGCCATCCTCACCAATCAAGACAAGACGCTCGTCAAATATATACTTGTCAACGTAGTCCACAATTCCTGTTGCGCCATAATACGGATATACACCAGTTTTTCGATTGCTCTTCGTTACAGGCTTTCTCAATTTATCAAGAACCTCAACAATATCTTCCAAAGAAACCATGGGGTATTCCGTTTGAATAGGTTTCTCTTGACGATAGCGGTCACCACTTAAAGCATAATCCTTTGTATTAATAATTTGCTGTTTGCTAACAACAAGAATATTTGACCATTTATCCACATCGAATTTTTTACCAGAGGCGACAGAATTTTTATATGCAAGTAACGCCCGGAATGCCTTTGGCATATCATTCTCTTTGATCGGCTTTCTTTGTGCTCCAAGATCAAACCCATCGTTTTCAATCTTTACAAACAAGACCTTCTCTGTCTTTTTAGACAAATTTCTATCGAACCAAAGAATTGAAGTTTTTACGTTAGAATACGGATTAAAAACACCTGCGGGTAATGAAATAATACCAACAAGGTAATCTTTCTCAACCAGCATTTTACGCAAAGATCTATAGGCCGTTTGGGATTGAAAAATTATACCTTCTGGTACGATCACACACGACTTGCCTTGAGGCGTCAAGTGTTCGGCAATATAATCCACAAAAAGCACCTCCGAGCGCTTACTTTCAATAGAAAAGCGCTTGTGCGGTTTTATCCCGCCCTTCGGTGACATAAACGGCGGATTAGCGAGGATAACATCGGCAAACTCATTCCATTTGTCTTCGCTGGTCAAAGTATCGTATTCGTAAATTCGCGGATGGCTGAATCCGTGAAGATACATATTCACTAGCGACAGCCTCACCATATCCGGTGAAATATCGTAGCCCAGGATATTATTGGCAAGGCGCTCTTTGTCATCGGAAGTCAATTTCTCACCGCGATATTTTTTATTATTTACCGTAATCTCTTCCAGATTGATCCCGTGCAGCTCAAAGGCCTTAGGATCATTTTCCGGATCATAGTTTTTGGAATTCTTTTTGAGGATATGCTTATATGAAGAAATCAAGAATCCGGCTGTTCCACAGGCGGGGTCTAAAATTGTTTCAGTCTTTTGAGGATCTATAATCTCAACCATGAAATCAATGATATGGCGCGGAGTGCGAAATTGCCCGGCCTCGCCTTGGCTTCCAAGCACTGATAACAGATATTCAAAAGCATCACCTAGCCGCTCAGAGTGGTCGTATTTAAAATCGTTTATCGTCTTAAGAAAACTCTTTAATGTCTCTGGGTCACGATACGGCAAATATGCGTTCTTAAAGATATCCCGGAACAGCTGAGGAATATTTGGATTCTGGTTCATCCGCTGGATAGCTTCGCCATAAAGGTTAACCAGCTCAATTCCGCTGACTCTTGGATCAAAAATTTTACTCCAGGCATATTTCTGAAAGTCTCCGCTAAAGAATTTTGCTTTACCACCCATCTCTATAGATTCTTTATCCATATCATCCATGAACTTATAAATCAGGGCGATTGTAATCTGCTCAACCTGGGATTTGGGATCCGGCAATTTACCTACGAGAATATCACGAGCGTTATCAATGCGTCTTTTAGTATCTGTGTCTAACATTCAGACTCCCTACACAAAGGAATTTAACGGCACATAATCTTTTACATATTCAATGACCGGATCGCGCCAACCGTCTAGTTCCTTAAGATCGCGCATATTAAAGCGAGGATTAGTAGCAAGCTCAGAATACTCCTGACTTTCCATAACTCTGCGTATACTCGCATCCAAAATATATGCCCTCATAAACTGACCAATGATATGAACGAATTTGGGCTCCGGGTGATAAATCGAAATAAATTTCTGCACCTCTTCTTCAAGAAGCTCCTCTTTGCTTTTGAAATGCTTTATCTTGCCGAAAATCTTGTCCAGTATCTCCCTTAAAGCTAAACGGCGATCAAGTTTAACGGATTTACGGAGTTTATCAAGGTTAAAGTATTCCTCGGGCTTGTCAAAAACCTCGCGCTTTATATATGCCTCGGCTTCTTCGTATTTGCCATCATAGATCTTATCCTTCACGTAATCGTCTGCTTTAATGACCTCTTCAAATTTTTCGAATAGCTTGCGGTCAATCTTCATACCCTCAAGACCGATAGGTGTTTCATCAAGGGTCTTTAAGGGGTCCGGAGCCAGATTCTCGTGCTCCTTCTTTACAGCGCCTTCTTCTCCGCCTTCGCCTCCAGTGCCTTCCGGAGGCAATTCAATAATCTCGTCATAGTTGAATTTTTCCTCAAAATATTCGCAATTGGCAAAAAAATCAAAAAGCTTAAAATTTTCTTTTTCCTTTCTGTAATCCTCTATAATGCCAAGGTCGTTCTTCTCGCGATAAGTAAACAAGTATCTTCTCGTGCCTCGTCCTTTTATCTGGATGAAATCGGTTGGAGAAAATATCGGACGGACAAGACAAACATTCAATAAGTCCTCGCAGTCATAACCGGTAGTCATCATCCCTACAGTCACGCAAACCCGTGTTTTGCTCGAAATATAACCGTCCTTAAACACCGTATGCCCATTAAGGTTATTATTGGCATAATTAAGAGTCATCTGCTGGGCATCCTGAATGTTCGAAGTAACCTGTACAGCAAAATCCGATTTGTATTTACCGGGGAAATACTGATGCGCCATCTCGTTTAAGAGCTGCGTCATCTTTGACGCATGGGCTTGATTAACACAGAATAAAATTGTCTTGCCGATTTCACCCGTAAGCGGATCCCGCAACGCTTTCTCAATGATAGTTTTTGCGATTGTCTGATTAGTCTTCTCTGAAAACAGCTTCTTCTCAAAATCTTTTTGGAAATAGATTTTCTCCTGAAGCTCACCGTTTTCGTCTTCAACCAGGACGGAATAGCCCTCATCCGATAAAAGCTTAGTCGTTATCTCTGTCCGGGCGTCAACTACTATCGGATTAACTAAATATTTATCCCGCACTCCATCAAGAAGAGAATAGCGAAATGTAGGATCGCTGGATTCGCATCCAAAGGTTTTGTAGGTATCCAACAATTGCCTTCTTTCAAGCTTTCGCAAATCACGCTCTGCGAGTTTCCGCTCATCAACATTTTTAAGATAATCTTTAGGCGTAGCAGTCAATCCAAGCTTATAACCGGCAAAATACTCAAACACGGCCCGACTGTTGCCACCAATTGAGCGGTGTGCTTCGTCTGATATAACCAAATCAAAATCAGTTGGCGAGAATAGATTCCTATATTTATTTTTGAAAAGAAGCGATTGGACTGTAGTAACGACAATTTCAGCTTTTAACCAGTCCTGGCGGTTCTCTTTGTAGATAACGCTCTTATAGTCATTCTTAAGATACCGGACCATGTTCTTCCAAGCCTGATCCTCAAGCTCCAGACGATCCACAAGGAATAATACGCGTTTGGCGTTGCCCGTGCGCAGGAATAGTTTGATAACAGCCGCGGCCACCAAGGTTTTGCCGGTGCCGGTAGCCATTTCGAATAAAAAGCGATCTTTACCTTCCTTAACAGCAGATTGTAAAGCATGGACAGCACGAAGTTGATATGGCCTTAGAAATTTTAGGTTATTTTCTTTGATAAAATCATCTCTTCGGCTTTCATTTAGCCAGCGAGGATCGGTTTTATAATCAGATTTTTGGGTTACAACGATATAGTCCGACTCTATAGGTTCTTTAATGAAAATTTCCGGCTTCGGCTTAAATGAACCGCGATGAATTAATGAGTTATAGGTTGGTAGAGAGGTAACTATGTAGGGATTACCGGTTTCAATATCCCAAAAATAATGCAGGTTACCGTTTGACAGGATAATAAAGCGGACATTCAGAGATTGGGCGTATTTGCGAGCTTGCTCCTTACCATCCAAGGGATTTTTCTCTTCGCGCTTTGCCTCAAGGACGGCTAATGGGAATGATTTTTCGTCTAAAAGAAGAAAATCAATAAAGCCGTTTTTGGTCTTTTCAAAGTCTTCACCGAGATCGTTTAATGCCCTCTCAGTTAATTTCGCATTAATTTCAAGGGTTATGTTTGCCCTACCTTGAGGGCTATCGAAAAATCTCCAACCAGATTCTTCCAGTAACTTATTAATTTTAATTCTCGCTCTTGCTTCTTTTTCCATAGCTGTTATTTTCTCCCCACTAATTCATCAATACTAACCCCTAAAGCATCAGCCAATTTAACTAAAGTCTTCAAAGTCGGAGAATCCCCTATTCCTTGTTCAATTTTAGTGATCGTATTAAATGAAAGCCCTGTTTTCTCAGCCAATTTCTGCTGAGTCAAGCCTTTCTGTCTTCGATATTCTTTTACACGTTTCGCTAGCATATTTTTACTTGACTATAGAATATAATAGTATTATTATAATGATAATTAATATAAGGACACTTTAACCGTATTTTAACACTAAAAGCTGCTCTTTCAAACCAATTTCTCTTTTCGAAGGGATGAATATGGAGCGATATTATAGGTTCTACGAACGCCAAGTTGCGATGGGTATAGTTATAGCTATGATCTCCTTCGCCATACTTCTAATTACAGAATTATTTAAATATTTTTCCGCCCCCTGACATTGTTTGATTTTTGTGTGTTCTTTTGAAGCAAAAAGGCAAATTTTGACCGCACCAAAATTTGCCTTTTTGCCCGCGCTTCTCAAGCGTTAATCGGGAGAGGCTCGGCAT
>Ga0265297_10012300_pt1 | contig 10300 bp, 11 predicted proteins | sample Munlanlwell13791_FD_192502 | JGI IMG/M metagenome (GOLD analysis project Ga0265297, IMG submission 192502) | Leachate microbial communities from a municipal landfill in Southern Ontario, Canada - Leachate well 137-91 | ecosystem: Engineered > Solid waste > Landfill > Unclassified | place...
CGGCAATTTCCGCTCAGGCGGGATTGTGCCTAATGGGTGTGTATTATCAATAAAGATGAGGGTCTGCTTCCCAGGCTGGCTTTCGCGCTTTCCGGACAATCCGTGGTAGAGAACTTCCCGGCTGCTCCTTCCTTCCGCGTGCCTCGCGTCGCCACCCACAAACGGTAGAATCATCCCCGAGGTGGTATAATTACCGACCATGACAAAAGGCAGCCTCGGTAGAGACATGACGGAAATCTCGGAGAAGCCTCAAGATGCCTCTCCACAACCGGCAACCGTTCCCGTTGGCCACGAGGTGCGCAACACCGCTGAACTATTGGAAAATGCGCGTGCCGATTCCGACACGGTCCTCAAGGGGCTCGGTTCGCAACTCGACGGTTTGAGCTCCGCGGAAGCCGCTTCCCGCCTTATGAAGTATGGGACGAACGAAGTCGCCAGGGAGAAGCGTCAATCCGCGTTTATGCGCCTCATGGCCAACGTGAAAAACCCATTAGTCCTGCTTCTTCTTGCACTGGGGGTGATTTCCTACCTGACCGGTGACCAGAAAGCCACTGTGGTCATCTTTTCCATGGTGATTCTGAGCGTGGTGTTGCGCTTCTACCAAGAGATGCGGGCTGACAACGCGGCCGAAAAACTCAAGGCGATGGTCAGCAACACCGCGACGGTGGTGCGGGACGGCAAGGAAGAAGAAGTACAGCTTAAGACGCTCGTTCCCGGCGATATCGTCAGGCTGGCGGCCGGAGACATGGTGCCCGCTGACGTGCGTGTTCTTTCAACAAAAGACTTGTTTGTCAATCAGGCAGCCCTCACCGGAGAGGCCTTGCCCGTTGAGCGCAAAGCCGCCCCCGGGTCTGCTGATGTTCAGAACCCGCTCGACATGCCCGATCTCTGCTTTCTCGGCTCCAATGTTGAGAGCGGGTCGGCGACCGCAGTGGTTATCCACACAGGTGATCGCACCTTTTTCGGCACGCTCGCTGCCAGCATCGTAGGGCAGCGCCAATCGACCAGTTTCGATTTGGGGATCAACAAGTTCACATGGTTGATGATCAAGTTCGTGGCCGTGATGGTTCCGGCGGTGTTCCTCATCAACGGGTTCAGCAGGCATGACTGGCTGGAGGCATTCCTGTTTGCCATGTCGGTGGCTGTCGGGTTGACTCCCGAGATGCTGCCGATGATCGTGACCGTCAACCTGTCTATGGGCGCTCTCGCAATGTCTCGCAAGAAGGTGATTGTCAAGCGACTGAACGCTATCCAGAACTTCGGTGCGATGGATGTCCTTTGCACCGACAAGACCGGCACGCTGACTCAGGGAAAGATAGTTCTCGAAAAGCATCTGGACGTTTACGGCGAGCCCAGTGAGAAAGTGCTGCATTTCGGCTACTTGAACAGCTTCCACCAGACCGGGTTGAAGAACCTGATGGACAAGGCGATCCTCGACCATGAGGAACTGAGAGAGCACCTGAAGGCTGACGAGAAATTCCGCAAGATAGATGAGATCCCTTTCGACTTCGTACGACGACGCATGTCGGTCGTTGTTGAAGACGAGACCGGATTGAACACACTGATCTGCAAGGGTGCAGTGGAAGAAGTAATGGGCCTGTGCACTCACGTGGAAGCCAAAGGGGAGGTCATCGAGGTCCTTCCTGAGCACGACGCCAAGCGCAGGAAGTTGGCTGACGAACTGAACGGTCAGGGCTTCCGGGTAATCGCCCTGGCCTATAAGCAAATGCCGGGCTCATCGGACGAGCCCGTCTATTCGGTCAAGGACGAGTCTGACATGATCCTGCTGGGTTTCATGGCCTTCCTCGACCCGCCAAAAGAATCCGCAACTGAGGCGCTGAAGAGGCTTCATGGCTTGAGTGTGGACGTCAAGGTCCTGACCGGCGACAACGAGATCGTCACTGCCTACATCTGCAAGGAAGTGGGGATGCCGGTCGAGCATCTTCTTCTTGGATCTCAGATCGAGACGATGGGCGAATCGGAGCTGGCCGAAGCCGCCTGCACGTCAAGCGTCTTTGCCAGACTTGCGCCCGCGCACAAGGAGCGCATCATCCATGCGCTGCAGAGCAAGGGCCACGTAGTGGGATTCATGGGCGATGGCATCAATGACGCCCCGGCGTTGAAGGCTGCCGATGTGGGAATCTCGGTGGACGGCGCCGTGGACATCGCCAAGGAATCATCCGATATCATCCTGCTGGAAAACAGTCTTCTCGTCCTGGAGCAGGGCGTCATGGAAGGCCGTCGGGTGTTCGGCAACATCGTCAAGTACGTCAAGATGGCTGCCAGTTCGAACTTTGGCAACATGTTCAGCGTTGTGGGCGCAAGCGCATTTTTGCCCTTCCTGCCAATGTTGCCGATCCAGGTTCTGACAAACAACCTTCTGTATGACTTTTCGCAGACTACCATCCCCACAGACACCGTTGACACCGCGTGGCTGACCAAACCGCGACAGTGGACGATTGGCAATATCCTGCGCTTCACGCTTTTCATCGGCCCGATCAGTTCGATTTTCGATTACCTGACGTTCTTTATGATGCTGTACATTTTCAACTGCTGGCAGAATCCGGAGATGTTCCACACCGGCTGGTTCGTGGAGTCGCTCTTCACCCAGACGCTCATCATCCATGTCATTCGCACTAACAAGATACCGTTCTTCCAAAGCCGTGCCAGTTGGCCGCTTATCATTGCCTCCCTGGCCGTAGTCGCTCTGGGCGCCTTGCTGACGGTATCGCCCCTTGCGACCCCGCTCGGGTTCGTGGCGCTTCCACCGCTGTATTGGCTGTATCTGGTCGGCATTGTCCTGTGCTATGCGGTTCTGACGCAGTTGGTGAAGACCTGGTTCGTTCGCAGGTTTGGTGATTGATGGCCGCGGCAAGTCGTGTACACTCCCCGGACTGGAAATCTGTCCGGAGATCCTCAGGAAAGGTGACACAATGACCGATCACGATAACAGGCAGCACCGCGCAATACTGCGAAGGATCGCCCGCCGGGCAATGCTCGAGAGGGGGCTCGCGCCGGATTTCTCGGCGCGTGCGCTCGCCGAACTCGCCAATATCCACGGTCCTGCCACGCGAGATAGTGCGCCCTCCCGTGATCTCAGGCACCTTTTGTGGTGCTCCATTGATAACGATGATTCCCTCGACCTCGACCAGTTGACCGTCGCCGAAAGCCTGCCAAACGGGGCCGTTAAGATTCTTGTTGCCGTCGCGGACGTTGACTCGCTCGTGAAAAAACTGTCGGCGATCGATGACCATGCCTGGCAGAACACCACCTCGGTTTACACCGCTGCCGAGATTTTCCCGATGCTCCCGGAGAAACTGTCCACGGACTTGACATCGCTGAAACCTGATTCGGACCGGATGGCCTTGGTCGCCGAAACGATCCTTTCCGCAGACGGAGTGCTTCAAAGCTCAACCATCTACAGAGCGATGGTGCAAAACCGCGCCAAGCTGGCCTATAACAGCGTGGCCGCCTGGCTGGACGGCAATGGCCCGATGCCTCGCGAGATCGGCATGGTAGAGGGCCTTGAACAGAACCTGCGGCTCCAGGACCGCATGGCCCGAAAGCTCCGGGCGCTTCGCCACGAGCACGGTGCGCTGAACCTCGAAACCATCGAAGCGCGTCCGGTTTTTGATGGGGATGTCCTTACGGATCTGACTGCCGATGTGCGGAATTGCGCAAAGGACATCATCGAGGATTTCATGATCTCCGCCAATGGCGTGACAGCGCGCTATCTCGCGTCCAAGGGGTTCCCGTCTCTCCGACGCGTTGTTCGCACTCCCAAACGCTGGGATCGAATAATCGAGGTCGCCGCGGAGCATGGTGCGAAATTGCCTCCCGAGCCCGATCCGATTGCCCTCGAACAGTTCCTGGTTTCGGCGAGAGCCACGGACCCTCTCCGCTTTCCCGATCTCTCTCTCAGCGTCATCAAGTTGCTGGGGCAGGGCGAGTACATGGCCCAACTGCCGGGCGACAATGTCCCCGGGCACTTTGGCCTTGCAGTGAAAGATTACGCCCACTCCACCGCGCCGAACCGCAGGTTCCCCGATTTGATAACCCAGCGGCTTCTGAAAGCTGCCTTGGTTGGTTCCGCATGTCCCTATTCTAACGACGAACTGGCAGCCCTTGCCAAGCACTGCACGGAAGAGGAAGACGCGGTTAAGAAGGTAGAACGGTTAGTCACCAAAGCCGCCGCCGCGATACTACTGGAATCGCGTATCGGGGAGCGGTTTGATTCAATTGTCACCGGCGCGTCGGCTAAGGGCACGTGGGTACGCCTTCTGCATCCACCCATTGAGGGCAGACTGCACGAGGGCTTCGAGGGTCTGGATGTCGGAAACAAGGTTCGAGTGCAGTTGGTCAGCACGGATGTCGAACGTGGGTTCATCGACTTCCGACGAGTGGTCTAAGCCGGGGCGTTCCTGCCCATGCTGCTGGTTTTCGTAGGGGCGATACCCATGTGTTCGCCCGAGCTGCTGGTCGCCAAAGTACACGATGCGTCCCGCTTCGTGCTTATCCTGGCTGTTTGCTCGACACGACAGCCATCGGCCTCCGGCCTCCGGCCTTTAGCCTGGCTTCAGTGGCCGCTGGCCGCTCTCTTATTCCTCATTGTTCATTGCTCATTGTGCATTGTGCATTTGTCAGCTCTTCTTGCCGCCCAATGCAAAAGTCAGCGCCAGAGTCACGGCGCCGACCGCAATTGCGCCAATGCAGCCCCACATGGGGATATTGACTTTTTCCTTGTCATCAACTGACACCTTTACGGGACCTACCGTTGTCGAATGCGTGTCACTGGTGTACGTGAAGCTGGTGAAGATCAACCCAAGCACGCCTGCTGCTATCAGCACGAGCGCCGCAATCTTGATTGCTTTCATTCTGTGTTCTCCTGTTCTGTAACCGTTGTTCCCCGGCACGGAAATCGTGCGGGGAGTAACTACTAAAGAGCACCGCGAAGCACGGGAAGGTACTTCCCGGCTCGACGGCACTTCATCTTGTCGGCAAAGTTGTTACGCGGGCTTGCCCTTGTAGATGCGCAGGAAGAGCGCAATGATGGCGACAATCAGGAGGACATGGATAAGTCCACCCACCGTGACCGAGGCCACGAGCCCCACGAGCCATACGGCAAGTACAATGACTGCAATGGTTACGTACATCTGATGCTCCCTTGCCACAGGATGGCGAATCGGGACTTTTGGGACCACTGCAGCCTTAGGTAAGTCGACTGATCCGTGTAGAGTACGGAGTCTGTTTCACAGTGAGTATACCACGGCTGTTCATACTCAGGCAGGATTGCAGTAAATGGGTGTGCGTTATCAATAAGAGTCGGAAGACTCACATCGATGGTCAGAATGCTCAGGATTGGGGAGTGCCCCTGTCCCGGGTCCCGCTTTGTGTCTGCCTTGGCTTCTCGCACGTCGTCCTCGCCTCTCTTATTCGTCATTGTGCATTCATCATTGCTCATTCTCCTCGCCCCCCGATTTCCCTTGCCTCTCCTGCCTTCCGGGAATAGAATACCGCCATGCCTGAGGACACAATACCGTGCAATCGTTGCGGATGTCCAAACGAGGACAACAACTACAAGTGCGTGGCCTGTGGCGCCGTCATCCACGAGGCCAGCGTCGTCCCTCCTTCCAGGGATATCGCAAATCACCTGGCTCTGGCAATCCTCGCGGCCATCTTCTGCTGTCTTCCCTTTGGCATCGTGGCAATCGTTTACGCCGCGCAGGTCAACGCCCAGCAGGCTCGCGGTGACATTGCGGGCGCGCAGCGTGCATCCGGGGAAGCCTGGCGATGGATCAGAGTCTCACTTGTTGCGGCGATACTCCCATACTTGATTGTTGCCATCTATGTCGCAATGCTCATCTCAGTCAGACATTGATCCCCATCGGCGAAAACGGCGATTCTGGGCTTTGGCAGCCCTGATCGCAGCCGCACTCGTATCGGGCGCGCTACTCCTATTCTGGAATGACCCGGCCCGGTCAGGTATTTTCCCACCATGTCCGTTCCACTTTCTTACAGGGCTGTATTGCCCCGGCTGCGGCTCGCTCCGCGCGATGCATGCCATTCTGCATGGCGACGTACTGACTGCGCTGAGGTTCAACCCCCTGCTGCTGATCGCAATCCCGTTGGTCGCACTGCTTCTTATCAAGCCCGCAATTGGTCGGAATCCCTGGGTGCCCCGCATTGTGCTTGTGGTTTTCGTTGCCTACTGGGTGCTGCGCAACATCCCCATCTGGCCGCTAACGTGCCTCGCCCCCGGATAAAGGACTCATCCCGGCCTCCGGCCTCCGGCCTAACGCCTCCAGCCTGACTTTGCTGTCCGCCCTCTTATTCCTCATTGCGCATTGTTCATTGTTCATTGCTATCCGCGGCCTCCGGCCTGGCCTCATTGGCTGCTGGATCAGCGACGGACGACAGTCTGCTCTGAGCGAGCATCGCGAGCTTGCCCTGAGCGCAATGCGAGTCGAAGAAGTCGACGAGGTCGACAGCCTAATCAGAATGCGTCCTGCTTCGGCCTTACTGCTATGGCAAAATCCAGTTCGCGATTTTTGGCGTGTGTCTTACATGGCTTCGCCGACGAAGCGGTGGCGGGCAAGGAGGTTTTTCCGTGCTACAAGCGTCGTCCCTGGATCAGCCGAACCAGGATCATTATTACCGCGATGACCAGCAGGATGTGGATGAATCCGCCCATGGTGTTCGATGTAATGTATCCCACTAACCACAGGACAATTACGATGACTGCGATGAGAACGAGCATAATGGTCTCCTTTGACACAGGATCGGCGACTGCGTTCCATGAACCTGCTGCAGCCTGACGGGATTAGACTGATCCGTGTAGAGTACGGAGTCTGTTTCAAAGGAGTATATCACGAAGGGCGCACAGGAGGTCTGTGGGATTGCCGCTGGGGAATGATGCACGGAAAGTAAACGAGCCGTCCCGGCTCGTTCTTTTCTGCCACAAACACGAGGCGAGACGCTGAGTTAGTCTTCAGTCCCTAGTCTAATGCCATTTACTTAAGGACTATAAGTCCAACTAGGGACGGCAGGGCACGGGATCCGGATTTTGGCACAGAGGGATAGCTGCTCCAAGCTCGCTTTTTGCAGCGGGCATTTCTTCGCCCTGGGCGTGATCCTACTCGATCCTCTGCTATTTCCACGAGCATGATTTTCCATTGTCTCATCTGCTCAGTTGGGCTCGCAGGGGGGGAAAGGTAATCTCCTCTGGATTACCCTCACCGCATGGATGAAGGACAATTCGTTGGGAGCATAGCCCTTTGCGTGTGCTGCCGCGGCCATCGTCGCCCTCACGGCGTAGTACGAAAGCAGGTAGCCATATAGCTCCTGTTCTACGAGTTCGGGTAACTGGCTGCGCAGGACGCGGTTCGGTCCTATGAGGCCGTTTTTCAATTCGTCGAATCCCGTCTCTGTCTCCCACCGCTCGGAATACAGATTTGCCAGTTCTTCAGCGGGCGCGGCCTTAGGATCCAGCAACGTCGTGAACAACCTTACCAGTTCGCCTTCCTGGCCATTATCGAAGCGGGGCCTGTACTCGATGACTCGGACAATTGCACTCTCCTCTGCCTTGCTCAGTCCCTTCCGGATCAGCTTGACAGACGGCCGGATTTCAGCCAGCCAGCTTCCGTCGGCGAGTTTCTCGACTGGTCTCGGCTCCAGGCTGCTCTTCACCCGCCATAGGAGTGCTCCCGCCTTTTCCGCGCATGCCTGCCACCGTTCAAAGCTGTAGTAGGCCCGGTCAACCAGAAAGATCATGTCCTTCTCAAGTTTCTGCCGAAGTGGATCGAAGATCCCGGGCTCGTATTCGTCTCCTCCTCCCCAAGCGCATCCCAGAGGAATTCTCGTCCCGCACTCCACCATGACCACAGCTTTGATCTGAGGATATCCCCCGGCTCCGAACTGATTCTCATGACAGCCGAATCGAAGCCGGTTGGCCTCGGTGTCCTGCGTCTGCAAGGTAGTCCCGTCGGCCGCTACTAAGCGGTATCCTTTCCAGAAACATCCTGGTGTCTCAGGATGCCCCATCGGCTTGGCAAGCGTGTCGAACAACCTGACAAATGGTGCAGCGCCAAGCCGCTTCCGAGCCTTGGTGATCGCTCCGCCCGTGGCTATAGGAATCCCCTCCATTCGGAATTTCCTGCGCAACGGCTCAAGAAGCATGCCAAGGTTCTCCCGCACCGACACCTCGGCGTGCATCCCCAACAACAAAACCAGATACATAGTCACCGGTGCCGGTAATAGACGGGTGCGAAGAGACTCGGTTCCCGTTTCCCGTAGCACCTTCTCAACCTCCTCAGGTGGAATCGTGATCAGAATCGACCCTGTAGATAACTTCTGAATCAGCCCTCCAACATGAACTGAGTCCATCGGCCTTCTCGGCATGGTTCGCCTCCTTTTTCATCCAAACCCGCCGGGGATTATACACGAAAAAGGGACTAAGTCAATGGTATTAGTCCCTAGTCTGTCGTCTGTAGCTGATCCGGCAGCGTGGCAAGAACGCGCCGGGACGGTTGCTTCTACTCTGGCGGGCATTCCGCCCCTCTACCTCTGGGAGAGGGGAACCAAAGGGGAGAGGGACTGATTGCTAATTCGATCACGCAGGGCCCTCCTCCTTCCCTCCAAAACCTACAGTCGACGGACGCCGGACGACGGACTGGCCTCGGACATTCATCATTTCTCGCCCCGCCCCCTACCTCCGCCCTCCAGCCATCAGCCACCGGCCGGACCAAGATGATCCCTGATCTTTCTTCTCACAGGGCTTGAAGACGGAGATGAAAACCAATGCCGTCAGGACCACCACCTGCACCCAGCCGAAAATGAGGCCCATCTGCTGGCAATGGAGATATTCCGGATCGGATAGGGCGGCAATACCTTGCTCGCTGGAAATGTCCAGCATGCGGACCTCCCACGGCCCAAGGAAAAATGCGCCGAACAGGATTGCGGCGACGGTGACTATCCATTTCAAAGTGACCCAGATGTGCGAAAAAAAGCCGCAAGTTGTGAACATGCTGTACACGAGCCCCGTCAAAAGGCATCCCAATGCTCCCGGGATCAGGATGACGGCTATGTCAACCACGTGGATACTGCGGTTGACGCCCAATATCACTCCACCGTCGGTCACCCCGATCTTGGCAAGGTACATCAGGTTCAGGGAAATGGCCCCGCCAACCCAACAGCAGACCGTCGCGATGTGAATTCCCTTCAGCCACTTCAGTCCGGTCGGCCCGAGAAGATACATAGGTGATCCTCCGAGAAGCGTATCTTAGCACGGGGCAATCAAAAAGCGAAAAGTTTCACGATACATCCATTAGCGAATCTGGGAAGGCCTTGGATCCCGCCAGTAGGCGGGCTTTGCTCCGGCCGGAGGCCCTGAGCCTGTCGAATGGGTCGAATGGGAGCCTGCCGATAGGGGGAAAGCAGGATCGTCATTCAGCGTTGTCCAATTGCTCCCCCATCGGCAGCAGCACCTCAAACCGCGTTCCGTGGCCGGGTGCGCTCCGAAGCTGTATGGTTCCGCCGTGCGACGTGACAATTCCGTGTACCACCGATAGCCCAAGCCCCGTGCCCTGACCGATTTCCTTTGTGGTGTAGAAGGGCAGGAATACTTTCTCGCGGACCTCGTCAGTCATTCCCTCTCCGTCATCCTCGACTACAAGACGCAAATAGGCTCCTGTGCTTGCCAGCGACACACGGACCTCGCCGCCCCGGTTGCTCGCCTGCAGTGCATTGACAACCAAGTTCAGCACAACCTGGCGCAGTTGGCTCGCGTCGGCGACGATCGAACCAACATCATCAAACTGCCGCTTCAGGATGATACCGGACTCATCAAAGCGAGATGCGACGAGCCCCAGCGCTTCCTCGACCACCTGGTGCAGGTCAATCGGACGCTTGTCCGGCCTTGTCTGGCGGGCAAAGAGCATCAGTTTCCGGATTACCTCTCGCGCATGCAGCGCAGCTTTGGTAATTTTATCGAGGTCGCGAACCGTGGCATCCGGGAGGTCCGGGGATTTTGCCGCAAGCTGCGCAAAGCCCAGCACGGCTCCAAGCGGCTCATTGAGTTCGTGCGCGGTCCCTGCGGCAAGCGTTCCGATGGTCGCGAGGCGATCCGCGAGCCTCAGTTGCTCCTCGAGGCGGCTTTGCTCAGTCCGGGCCTGGGTATAAGCTGCGGCGAGTTCTCCCAATTCGTCCTGGCTCGCGGGCGTCATGGGGGATGAAGCAAGTGGAGTACCTGATGCCTGAATTGCCGACATCGAGCGCCTGACAGACAGGTAAATCGCCACCAGCA
>Ga0265297_10012303_pt1 | contig 10297 bp, 9 predicted proteins | sample Munlanlwell13791_FD_192502 | JGI IMG/M metagenome (GOLD analysis project Ga0265297, IMG submission 192502) | Leachate microbial communities from a municipal landfill in Southern Ontario, Canada - Leachate well 137-91 | ecosystem: Engineered > Solid waste > Landfill > Unclassified | place...
AGTTGGTGTTGATGATGGTGTAACACTTGGAGTTACTGAAGGAGCATTGTAAGGTGTTGGCGTATTTGTCGGCACAGGCGTATAGGTGGGCTCACCCGGAGGAGTGGTTGGAATGGGTGTCTCTGTTGGTACAGCACAAATTTGATCCTGATAGGCTACTCCCCAATACATTTCCGGTGAATAATTTCCGTTACCTATTTTTACCTCAACATCAACTTGAGCTGAACCGCAATCCATTCCCCCAACATTACCAATGTGTTGAACAACCTCTACTTGAACTGATTTTTTTCGACCATTACCGGGGTCTTCTACCGGCCAGATTTCATATGGACCGTCCTCGATAATTTCAGGGGGAGCTCCAGGGGGTATGCCATCATCCGGACAATGTAAAATTGGTTCACTTCTCTGATCACATTGATCTTGAGGACTACAGGATATTCTTGTTGTTGCACACCATGCTTTATATTTCTTAAAAGTAACTCTGATCACTTTTCCACCTTCACTATTATTGGTTACTTTAACCGTAGCTCTAGCATCATTGCCTTTATTGTTTGAACCATTCCAATCTATACACCATTTTGTTCCTTCTCCATCATCATAACATTTACCTGTACCGGCAGCTGGTACTCCTTTTCTTACTGGTCCTCTGGTAATATATATTCCAACAATAATACCAATGCTGATAATCATAAGGCTTAAAATTCCATAGATTATTTTTTTGGAGCTTTTTTTCTTGGGTACTTCAGGTGGGATTTGAAGTGCTGTAAAATTTTCCATTTATATATCTTAAATATAAAACAATTCTTAGAAACCTGCAAGCAAATTCTGCTATAATTTTATTTATGTTTGCCCAACCTGTCTACGCTAATTGTCCAGTTTGTATAATCACCGTTGGAGGAGGCTTATTCATTGCTAAAAAGTTAGGGATTGATGATCTTTTGGTTTCAATCTGGATCGCAGGTTTAAATACGGCCATTGCTTTTTGGTTAGCTACGATTTTTAAAAATAAACTGCTTAAAAATTCTTATGTCTTATCTTTTGTATTTTATTTTTTGACTCTAGGCTATTTGATCATATCAAAGCAGGTCGGACACAAGGGAAATCAATTCTTGAGGATTGATAAAGTTATTTTCGGGTTAACCATAGGAATGCTGGTTTTTTTTATTTCAACGACCTTAGATAAATTCATTAGAAGTAAAAATAAGAACAAAGTTTTATTTCCTTATCAAAAAGTTATTATTCCTTTGGTAATATTAACCATAACAACATTTATTTTTAAAATTTTATTAAAAAAATAATGAACGATAAAAATATCGATAAAAAAATAATGGAATTTGTTGAAGCAACAAAAAAGTTAGAAAAGGGAGAAAAGTTGGATTTATCTTCAGATGAAGATTTATCAATCGCCATAATGAATCTGATATCAATCGAAGAACACTTATTTTTCTCAGCCGGAAAAACCGGAAAAACTTCTTATTTTGAAGTTTTAAATCAAGTAAGAGAAATGAGAAAAGAGTTGCTTAAAAAAATAATCAAAGATTATGAAGGTGAGGTTTGGTGTATCAGTAAACATCTTTTAGCCGCTTCTATGAGGTTAATGGAAGTTGGGACAAAGGCATTAACTAAGGGAGAGAAAAAAAATGCTTACGATTTATTCGCTAAAGCATATAACTTATATAATCTTTTTTGGGGGTTAAATTTGGGGTTGGTCAAGCCCTCCTTCTCCGCCGATTCGGCGGATTCGAAGGGTAAACCAATAGAATATAAAAAAGAGGACTTTTTTGGAAAAATAAATAATATTATAAAAAACATTGTAAATTGTTGTCGAGAGTAATTATATGTTAAGCATGAATGATCTTTTAAACCTTTCCGGAAAGACAGTTGTTGTTACTGGAGGAGCTTTGGGAATAGGAAAAGCTATCTCTTATAGACTAGCTGAAGCTGGTGCAAATGTTGTTATAGCCAATCGAACTAAAGAAGATGCGGATAAAGCGGTTGCAGAGTTAGTAAGTAAGGGTTGGAAAGCATTGGCTTTACCCACTGATGTTTCGAAAGAGGAAGATGTCAAAAAATTGGTTGAAGAAACAGTTAAAGCTTTTGCTTCAATTGACATTCTTGTAAATAATGCAGGAATATTCCCTTCGATTCCTTTGTCACAAATGACTTTGGATGATTTTGAAAAAGTAATATCGATTAACCTTAAAGGAGTTTTTCTGACGACAAAATATGTTTCAACCCAAATGATTGTTCAAGGAAAAGGTGGAAAAATCATCAACATAACGTCTATTGACGCTCTTCATCCTTCATCAATAGGACTTGCTCATTATGATGCTTCCAAACATGGCGTTTGGGGATTTACAAAAAATATAGCCCTTGAATTAGCCCAGCATAAAATTTGGGTTAATGCTATAGCACCCGGTGGAGTTGCGACACCCGGAGTTCAAAAAATGCAATCAGCAGTTCCAATTCCTCAGGGAGTAGATATGGGTAAATTATTAGAATCCTTTTTAAATAAAATTCCGATGCACAGAATGGGTGAGCCTGACGAAATAGGAAAAGTAGCTCTTTTTTTAGCCTCTGATATGTCCTCATATATGACAGGTTCACAAATAGTGGTGGATGGAGGAGTGCTTTTGGTATGATTAAATTATGACTTTGACTGAAGTTTCCTATTATGCCCGTAAATTTCTACCTTTTGTAATAATTTTTTGCTTACTTATATTGGTTGTTTTTTATTTGCTAAAAATTATTTTCTTTTATGCCACTCCTTCAAAAAAAGAAACAGTCTATTATAATCCTGTTTTTGGAAAAATAATTTCACCTAAAATAAGTGAAAAAGAAGCCAGTACAACAGCTAAATTAAATTATATTTTTGATACTGTTGAGGGCATACCGATTACAGCTACGGAGTCTGCCAAAATTTATTATTTACCGCCTGAAACACCAAAATTTGGCTATAGAGAAAAAATTTATTTAATTGCTAAAATATTAGGATTTGACACGGAAAAAGTAAAACATAAATTAGTAGATAAAGAAGCGATATTCAATGACGGAAACAGTGAGCTTAAAATAGATATAGGTAATTATAATTTTAGCTTTGAGCAAAAATTTACAAAAGATTCGTCTATTTTTGCCAACACGACCATACCTTCAAAAAATGAAATTGAAAATAAGGCAATTAGTTTTCTTACAGCAGTTGGTAGATATCCAGATGAACTTGCCAAAGGTAGAACAAATATTGTTTATTTTTCTTATAATCCAGTTGGAAATCAAATGATTCCTACTCAAAATATAAGTGAAGCCAATGTGGTAGAGGTTGATTTTTATAGGGGAGACTTAGAAGGTTTCTCAGTAGTTTCTCCCAAATACTTTAATAGCCAAAATTATGTTGTTATGGCATTTAATGAAAACGAATATAAAATTTTAAGAGCGCAGATAAAGTATTTTGAAAAATCAGAAAGTCAAATCGGCGTATATCCTATCAAAACAGGAGGATCTGCATTTGAAGATTTAAAAAATGGTAAGGCAACGATTATTTCCGGGAGCCAGGAAAATGAAGACATAATCATAAAAAAAATGTTTATGGCATATTTTGATCCAGATATTTATCAAGATTACTTACAGCCTGTTTATGTTTTTCTTGGAGAAAAAAATTTTGCAGCTTATGTTCCGGCAATAGTCAATGATTATTTAACCGAATAATAATCAACATTTTCATCAATCCATTTAACAATATTTTTTGTATCTTCAAATCTATCTTCACTTTTTAAGATAACAATTATAAACTGGTGGCCGTTTTTTTTGTAAAAAGAAACAAGATTTTCCAGGGCATTTTCCGTGTAGCCAGTTTTCAAGCCGCCGATTCCTTGTATTTCTCCTAAAAGTTTATTGACATTATTCAATGGGTGAAAATATTTAAAGTCAATATCAGAAACGGTTATTTGTTTTATAGAAACAATTCTAGCTAGATATTTATTTTTAAGTAATTCGCGGGCAGCCAAAGCCAGATCAAAGGGTGACGTATATTGTTCGTTTTGATCAAGTCCGGCTGGATTTTTAAAACTTGAATTGCTCATTTTTAATTCTTTAGTTTTTTGATTCATCAAGTCAATAAATTTATCCATGCCATAGTTTTGAGCTAAAGCATAAGCCGCATCATTACCCGAATGAACGAGTGTTCCATATAAAAGATTTTCCACCGTTATTTTTTCCCCAGGTATCAATCCCATTACTTGACCGTCTTCAAGAGGGTTTTGAATAGTTATTATGTCATCCGGTTTATAAATATCAACTGCAACAAGGGCAGTAATGATTTTAACGGTTGATGCCGGAAAAAAAGAATCATGAATATTCCGTTCTAAAATAGGAGTAAAAGAATTTAGATCGACTACATAAATTCCCTCTGCCGTTATTTCAGGATAATAAATATATCTTAAATAAGGAACAGGATTTATTTTGTAATCGGTTTTTATATTTTTTTGGTCAAAAAGCGGTCGATTATAAGCAAAAATTTTAAAATAATAAGAATCACCGGGATAGAATAGGAAAAGGAGAGAAAAAAAGGCGAAAAGTAAGTAAAATTTTACTTTCATTTAAAATTAAAAATTTCAAATTTAAAATTAATCTAAAGTAGATAATCTAATATCAACTCTCTCCATATCTCTGGGAAAAAGAGAGGCTTCTCTGATGTTTTGCAGTCCCAAAATTCCCATTACGATTCTTTCTGCGCCAAACGAAAATCCTCCTTCAGGTGGCATACCGTATCGGAAAGCCTGTAAATATAATTCGCTTTTATGAATATTGATGTTTCTTTCTTTTGCTTTTTTAAGAAGTAGTTTTAAATCGTTAATTCTTTGGCTTCCTGTCATCCATTCAACTCCTCTACCTAAAATATCAAAGCTAAGCGTATAGTTTGGATCATCTGGATCTTCAAAGGTATAAAATGGTCTTTTACTGGTTGGATAATGACTTACAAATATCAAATCACTCTTTTTTTCTTCGTTAGCCCAACGACAAATTTCTCTTTCGTCCTCAGGTTGTAAATCTGGTTCTTTACGATTGTCTCGACCGGTTCTTTTAAAAATAATTTCTTGAGCTTCTCGTAATTTAATTCTTGGAATTTTATCGGCAATTTTTGGCAAAGTTACTCCTAATAGTTCAAGCTCTGATTTGTTTCTTTTATCAACTTCTTCAAAAATATATTTGATTGTATATTCGGCCATATCCATGATTTCGGTCCAGGAATCAATAAAAGCCATTTCCGCATCAAGAGTAATTACTTCAGCTAAATGGCGAGTGGTGACAGAGGGTTCGGCTCGTAAGGTTTTGTTGACGGTAAATACTTTTTCAAAAGCACCGACCATTATTTGTTTATAAAACTGCGGGCTTTGGGAAAGATAAGCCTGGTGATCAAAATATTTGACCTCAAACACATCAGCTCCGCCCTCGGCCGTTTGGGGGATAATTACCGGTGACTGGAATTCAAAAAAACTTTTCTTTTTCAAAGCCTCTCTAAAAGCGTCAATGACAGTTTCTTCGACTTTAAATATGGCTTGGATTTTGGGATGATGAAGCGATAAAGACCTGTAATCCAAAAGAATTGGTAAAGTGACGTCCAAATTTTCTTTGCTGATATCAAAAGGTAGAGCTTCAGCGTGGGAAATTATTTTCAATTTTTTGGCTTCAAATTCGATTTTACCGGTTTTCATTTTGGGATTAATCAGTTTCTCCGGTCGCGACTTAACTACGCCTTTGATACAAACGACATCTTCAGGATTTAATTCTTTGAATTTTTCATCACCGATAACTTGGATAATTCCAGTGCTGTCTCTTAAATCAATAAAAACAATCTTTTTATGATCGCGTTTATTATGTACCCACCCACAAAGTTCAACCTCGCTCCCGATTTTATCAACAAGATCAGAAATATATAGTTTCTTCATTTTTATGACTTTAATTATAGCTGAATTTTATTTAATTTTCTTTATTTTATTTTACCTCTTAAAATCTCCCTATTTCCCCATCTGTCAACCATTAAGTTATAAATAATTTCTGTTTTTTTTTCTTTTTCAAATTCATTGATATTCTCGGCCTTGAAAAAGGAAATGAGTTCAAGTGGAGGGAAATTATTTTTAGGATCTTTAGCAAAAATTTTAAGATGATTATTATTTTTGCCGAAGATTTGGGTATGGACAACCTCCATGTTGCTACAAAAAAGCGGTTGGGGATTGCCCATGCCAAACGGTTCCAAAGTTTCCAAAAGTTTGGCTAATTTTAAAGTCACTTTTGAAAGAGGTAATTTTAAATCTACTTCCAGTTTTGGTTCAAGATCCTTATCTTTTAATAAAGTATTTGCTTTTTTTTGAGCTTTTTTAATAAATTCATTCAATTTTGTTTTTTCAATTGTAAATCCAGCTGCTTGTTTGTGTCCGCCAACATCAATGAGATAATCTTTTAAAGTCCGTAAAAATTCAGTTATATCCAATTCCGGAATCGAGCGGGCAGAACCTTTCAGATATCCATTGTTTTCAGTTAAAACAATAGTCGGACGATAATATTTTTCAACTAGTTTTGCCGCAATAAGGCCAATAATTCCTTCATTCCATTTGCCAACCAAAATTAATAATTTTTCATTACTAATTAATAGTGATTTTTCCACTTCTTTTATTGACTCTTCAACTGCTTTTTTAACCATGCCTTGGCGCTCTTTGTTTTTGCTGCCGACTTTACTGGCTAATTCAAAAGCTCTCTCCTCATTAGTTGTACATAAAAGTCTTAAGGCATCAATTGCATGTTCCAATCGGCCTAAAGCATTTATTCGAGGACCGATAATAAATCCTATTTCATAAGGAGTAATTTTTTTATTTTCTATGCCGGCTTCCTTAAGAATCTGATTGATTCCATGTCTTTTTACTTTAGAAAATACCTCCAGGCCATGTTTGACAATGCTTCTTGAGGGACCAATCAAAGGAACCATGTCAGCAATCGTGCCAATGGCAGCCAGAGCGAGATAGTCGGTTCTAAAGTTATTTTCCAATAATTTTAAATTTAAAATTTTAAATTTAAAATTCTGATAGATTTCTTTGGCGAAAAAGTAGGCGACCCCCGACCCGGAAAGAGCCGGAATATGAAAAATTGCTTCAGCTTTATCTGGTATTTCTTTCGGTTTAATATGATGATCGGTGATGATAACGGAAATTCCTAAAGATTTGGCATAAGCGATTTTTTCTTTGGCTGAAATTCCGTGATCAACACTGATGATCAACTTGGGATGAAATTGTTTTTTAATATTGTCAATTCCCCTTATAGAAAAACCATAACCCTCGAGTTTGCGATGAGGGACATAGGGCATAACCTTAAAACCCATGAGGTATAGAGTTTCCCATAATATGGCCGCTCCGGTTATTCCGTCAGCATCATAGTCCGAATAAACAACAATTGTTTCTTGACGGTCTTTTATTTCTTTTAAGATTTTTATTACTTCTTTGAAGGACGTCAAATATTTTTTATTAAAATCAGTGAGATTGATTTTCAAAGGAGAAATAGGATTTAAAAATTCAGCCAGGTCCTTAATTTTTCTTTGTTTTAATAATAATTTAATTATTTCTTTTTCATCGATAGTTGAGGAGGTTTTAATTTCATTTTTAAAAATAAGTTTCATTAAGACAGATTTTAACAAATGTAGTAGAATTTAGACATGATTTCATCTGTAATACTCGGAGCTGCTATTGGTTTAGTAGTCGCATTCATTGTCATTAAGCTGTTTATCCCCAATGAACTTAAACATACAAATGATGATTTAATTCGGTTGGCCAATGAAAAGCTTGGGGCAGAAAAACAAAATATTGCTGTAGATATGGCTAATAAAAAAACAGTAATTGAAGATATTGCCAAAAGGATGAGAGAAGAAATGGAAAAACAACAGGATAAATTGGAAATAGCCGAAAAAGAAAGAATAGGATCTTTTCGGGAATTAAAACAGGAGTTGGAAAATCAAAGAAAAATTAGTGAACAGTTATCAACAACTACAGAAGGATTAAAAAAAGTGCTTTCCAACAATCAACTTCGGGGACAATTTGGTGAGCAGGTGGCCGAGGATCTTTTAACGATGAGTGGTTTTGTCAGAGGAGTGGATTATGAATTTAACAAAGAACAAAAAGGTTCAGAAACAAGACCGGATTTTACTATTTTTCTTCCAAATAAAGTGAGAATAAATGTTGATTCGAAATTCCCTTATCAAAACTTACAAAGAATGACTGAGACTCAGGATGCAGGTTTAAAAAAGGAACATTTAAAGCAATTCGAAAAAGACATTAAGGATAAAATTAAACAAGTGACGACCAGGGATTATATTAATCCGGAAGACAATACGGTTGATTTTGTAATAATGTTTATTCCCAATGAAATGATTTTTTCCTTTATTTATGACAAAATGAACAATTTGTGGTCTGAAGCAATGAGGCAAAAAGTGGTTTTTGCCGGACCTTTTAGCTTTACTGCAATTTTACGGTTAATTCGCCAAGCTTATGAGAATTTTAAATATCAAAAAAACGTCCAGAAAATAATTACTTATATTAAGACGTTTGAAAATGAATTTCAAAAATACAACGAAGAATTTATAAAAATTGGAGACAGAATTAGTTCACTTTCTAATCAATATAATATTGTAAATACTACTCGAACTAATCAACTTGTGAGAACGGTCGATAAGATAAGACTTGAAGATAAAGAACCCGAAAAACTTCTTTCGTAATTTTAAATTTAAAATTTAAAATTAAATAAGGCCTCCGCCTTTGAAGATTTTTGGTCGAAGCCAATCGGAAGGAGTTCCTTCCTCTGGTTGATTTTCTTTTTCTACGGCTTGAGGTGGCTTATTAATATTTCTTTCCCGATTTTGTAATTGTGGCATCAGGTTGATAGGATTTTGTTGGGAAGAAACTGATTTTTTAATATTTTTCTTTATCGCTCCTAATCTTAACAATGTAGCTATTTTTTCAAAAGTATCGGCTGTCACAGAATAAGAGCTGAAATTATTAGTAGCAGCTGCAATACCAGCATAAAGATTAGTAGCCATATCTCGATCAATTTCTGATTGTAGCTGTTGCAAAAGTAAAAGAATCATTTCACAAACTGAAGATGAAGTCTTATTAAGATAATTAATAGTACCGTACGAAGCGTTTGTTAAATGGCGGTCAATATTAATTAATTCTTTTCCTTGGAATTGAGTTTGATTATTGTTGTATATGGTTCCCAAGCTATTTAAACTTGGAGCATCAATTGTGATAATAAAATCCATAATTCCACCCGAATAAGTAAATTTTACTTTGGATGGGTCAAGTTTTGAGTAACCTTGTCGGGGAGTAACAATGAGGTTAAATAAATCACCCTGAATATTATAATCAACTTTATCAATTGATCCGTCTGAATAAGGAAAAGATATGACTAAATTATCTCCGGCAACCACCAAATCTTTTTTAAATTTTTCTACTGCAGTTAAATCAAAATCAATAGGGGTTTCGCAGACTAAAGTTACAGCTTTACCAATTTTTGTTATACCAAGATAAAGAGATGAAGCTGCAGCAACTGCATCAATTGACGGATTTGCAGGTAAAATAATTGCTCCCGATGAGACTTTTCCAAATATATCAATGATGCGCGAAATTGCGGTGTTATCCATAATACTATGAGATAGATTTTATCATATCACCCATGGAGATGTCAATAGGCGGAGAGAAAATCATACCGGCTTCCTGGTCTTTCTTGACCTCATTTACTGTTTTAGCTCTGGTTTTCAAAGAAATAAGCTTAGTTTTGTTAATTAAATTAATACCTCGATAAAGCTCAATCTGATCTCCTAAATTGATTTTTCCTTTCGTTACTTTTACTCCGTATATTTTTTCACCCTCAATGATAAAGTTAGCTAGTATTTTAGCTTCGCCTTTAGCGCTCTTCTCTTTCTGTTCCTTTTCCTGTAAAAGAGCAGCTACCTCATTTAGCTCATCCAAAAGCTCATAGATTATCTTATAGGTTTTAATTATTACTTTTTCTTGCTTTGCCAATTCTTTAACTTCATTAACAACGAAAATATTAAACCCAATTACTATGGCACCGGTTGTCTTAGCCAGAAAAATATCTGATTTATGGATATCGCCTACAGCTTTAAGAATAATTTCCAGATTGTCATTTTTGGAAAGTGCGTTAGTGACCGCTTCAAGGGAACCTTGGGAATCGGCTTTTATGATTATCGATATTTTTTTGGTCTCTTCTTTTTTTTCATAGAGTGAATTAATATCAAATT
>Ga0265297_10012305_pt1 | contig 10296 bp, 7 predicted proteins | sample Munlanlwell13791_FD_192502 | JGI IMG/M metagenome (GOLD analysis project Ga0265297, IMG submission 192502) | Leachate microbial communities from a municipal landfill in Southern Ontario, Canada - Leachate well 137-91 | ecosystem: Engineered > Solid waste > Landfill > Unclassified | place...
TGTATTATGCAGCAATCTTTCTTGCAAAAGACCTAAAATTTCCAATGTATCTTGTTCATTTAATGACAGTTTCTTCATGAGCTCTTGATTACACAAAGCTCCTGAAAGCAATTCGCCTGATTTGTCTTTTTTTATGAGAGAAAGAAAACTACATTTTGTTTCGGTTAAATCTGTAGATAACATCCAACAACGTATTAACGCGTTTCGTCGAATCTGAGAAAGGGGTTTGCTTTCAGTAAAGCATTCTAATTCACTTTCAAAAGTCTCTTTGTCAATTGTTCGAGCTATAGTTGTAGTCATAAAAACTGCAATATCACATTAGTAATATAGCGTATTTTAGCACATAGCCAAGTCATTAACCTTAAATTTACCTTAAGAAAGAATAAGTTATACTTAAATCCTAAGGTAATTCTATACCATCAATTCATACCTAACTGAGGATTTGTAGGTGGGCTTGCTGTCGATGTTGTTGTAGAAGAAGTAAAGAAACCAGAAGATGACGCCGCTAAAGATGTGACTGGCGTGGATAGAGGCAGCGCACTCTCGCTGCTAATCAGCGCTTTGAAAAAGATATTAGTTTTCCCTTTTTCTTTTAAAGCACAAGAACTGCGAGCGTTTTTGCTACAACGCAAGGAAGAAACCAAACTTACTAAAGAAAAACGTTGTCCATTAGTTAGGAGAATCCATGCAACATAAGAAAGATGAGTATGACCACACCTTAAGCGACTAATTCCACAGTTAAAAGCGCTTGAATATACTTCTGGACCATTGAGGAAACCCGCTCCTGAACCTCGAGATTTGCTGCCAGGTGGCTGATTTTTTTTGCCAGCTAATTCTGACCACAAAACATGATAATCACCCGCTTTATCGACCGAAAAAACAAACATACCAATGCTAGGCTTTATAGGGGGTTCTACGAGCATTTTATCATAAGGCCAAGCTATATTCCCGTGCACATACATAGTTCCATCCCGCGAAAACATTGCAAGTGGTAACTTTTCTATGACATTTGCTAATCTTGTAAGACAGTCAGGATATCCAGCTAAGGCATTTATAACTTCTTTATCAAACGGAGAAACAAACTTTTCAAACCATACACTTGTCTGCTTTACAGCAAAGTTGCGCAAGATCTTAACTAGTTCTGCTTCATGGTTGCCAGATAGTAAAAAAATCTTGTCAGGATATAAAACTTTCAAAATAGCAAAAAAGAACAAAACACCTATCCCATAATTTCCTCTATCAACCATATCACCTAAAACAATAATCCGACGTAATGTTCCATCGCTATTAAATCCTTGTGTTAGTAACCAGCCAATTGTATCTTCTATATTTCCATGTAAGTCACCCATAACTACTTCACCTTCATTTTCCTCTAAAAAAAGCATGAATGTTCTATTGGATGGCAACCATGAACTAAACTGTTCACAAGCTCTTGGCATCATACACACCCAAACCACATTTGAACTAGTGGTTTCCTTATAAAATTCTTCCTCGAACAAGATTTGACCCTCGCTTGGATCTTCTGGATCGTTTAATGCCCTTGCCTTGCATTCTTCTACGCAAGAATATACTTCACTCAAAGATTCTTTATCGTAAATATTACAAATATTTCTAGGTTTAATAGCGTATTCCAAGTGACGAACCATATTGTAGGGATGAGCCAATAACGAAATTCCTTTTTTAAACTTTCCAACGTCGAAAGTCTCGGGAAAATATTTTTCGTATTTGACTATAATGAGAAGGATTTCTTCAGAATATTTTTGCAGTATTTCATCTTGGAATAGGCAAGGCAAGTTCACACTAAACTCTCGGAATTCCCACTTTGCTGCTGATTTGGAACCAGGCGTAACAGAAACCGCGTCCCGTGAAAATGGGGGTAAAAATAAATCATCTTTGTTTGGAAATAAATCTTTCGCTGGAGGTAAAATTTCCTGTTCATTTACCCTAAAAAGAACCGGACTAGAAGGCTCGCTAAACATACACCAAAACCTAAGCAAATTAACAAAACCCAACTTCTAATTCTAACCAATTGAAAAATAAAGAAATCATGTAGACATGTTTTTACAACAAATTTCTTTACCGAGAAAATTATAGCAGAAGGATCCCAGAAATGTGTGCAATTAAAATAATTTCCTTATTTCCCAAGATACCTCCATTTTCGCAATGTACTTCATAATAAACTGCCGATCCTTTACAATAGTGCCGATTAGTTTAATTCCAATAATTTAAAATCCGGAAATCAACTATGGAAGAACAAAACAAGCCCACATTTCGCCAACGTGGCATTTATTTAATACCTAATTTGTTTACTATAAGTGCCCTTTTTGCTGGCTTTTACGCCATCATTGCTGCCATGCGTGGACATTATGAAAACGCAGCTATAGCGATTTTTGTTGCTATGTTAATGGACTCTTTAGATGGCCGTGTGGCACGTATTACTAACACAACAACGCCTTTTGGCGCTGAGCTGGATAGCCTTTCGGATATGGTTGCCTTTGGTATCGCGCCGGCTTTAGTGGTTTATACTTGGGGGTTCACGGAACTTGGTAAATTCGGCTGGCTGGCAGCTTTTGTGTACGCAGTAGCTGTGGCACTCCGCCTCGCCCGCTTTAATACGCAAGTAAACAAAAGCAAACGTTACTTTCAGGGACTGGCCTGCACTCCAGCTGCTGGTGTACTCGCTGGCATGATTTGGGTGACTCAAGATTTGTCTTTAACGGGGCAATGGGTACAAATACTCATCGCTTGCTCGTCCATATTTTTAGGCGTTTTGATGGTCAGCAACATCCGTTTTCGCAGCTTCAAAGATCTAGATTTACGCGACCACGTACCGTTTACTATAATTCTCATCATAGTCCTCATCATAGTTTTCATTTCTTTTGCGCCATCTTATATTTTAGCGGCACTGAGTATTTTGTATGCCCTATCTGGCCCAGTTGGAACTATCTTGGAACTACGCAAGAAAAAACGCGAACGAAAACGCCACTTGCAATCAATTAAAAAAGAAACAACAGGGAAATAAAATTACATGTTTTCTAGTAATTACTCATGCTAACGTCAAATTACATAAAAAAACTGGTTAAAAATGCCCTAATCGAAGACGTCAAAAACGGCGATATAACAGCTAGTCTATTACCTAAAAATAAAAAAGCTAAAGCCTATATTATAAGCCGCGAAAAGGCGATTATTGCTGGCATTCAATTTGCAAATGCAGCATTTCGTGAATTAGATAAGAACTGCAAAATCACTGGGCTGGTAAAAGATGGCGATTGTGTAAAACCTAACCAAAGACTCGCTAAAATCGAAGGCAAAGCAGCAACTATATTAACCGCAGAGCGTACAGCCTTAAATTTCTTACAAACTTTATCGGCGACAGCAACACAAACACGCACTTTTCTAGATGCCTTACAAGGTACCAAAACCAAACTTCTCGACACACGAAAAACCATTCCAGGACTTCGATTAGCGCAAAAATATGCAGTCCTTTGCGGTGGTGGAACAAATCATCGCCTTGGTTTGTACGATGCATTTTTAATAAAAGAAAACCATATCGCAGCTTTTGGATCTATAAGCAATGTAATAGCAGCAGCGCGCCTATCTCATCCTCATAAAAAAGTAGAAATAGAAGTGCAAGATTTAGAAGAACTCAAAGAAGCTCTCGCCGCCAAAGCCGACATTATCATGCTCGACAATTTTGATCTTAAAACAATCCGAAAAGCTGTAGAACTAAATCAAGCAACAACCAAAACCAAGCTAGAAGTTTCTGGTGATGTCAGTTTAAAAAATATCCGCAAAATAGCAAAAACTGGCGTGGATTATATTTCCGTCGGCGCTTTAACTAAAAGTATTAAAGCGGTTAATTTGTCGTTGTTATTTTCTTAATTCATCATTCACAATTTATAATTAATTACAATACCGTAAAAAACACGGTATAGAATTGCTCAAAAATCGCTCTACATTAGCGATTGTGCATAAAATAATATTTCAAATTTTTCTTTTAACTTCATTACTCTTTTCACAGCTAGCTCTTGCCAAGCTGCACCTAGAGCAATTTAAATTAAAACCCACTGTAACTTTGGAGACACTAAGCGGCGACACAACGCTGGCAAGACTGCAAGGTTTATTACCCCTTACCGGCAACAGTGAAGAAATATGGTTTACTGCGTTAGATGGCAAGATTGGATTAAACAATAACGGCTGGATGTTTGGCTTTGGCAGTGGTTTTCGCAAAGTTTATTTAGAAAACATCTTGGGAACTTATCTTTTTGCTAATTACAGCGATACACCTTCTCACAACAAAATCTGGGTTTTTAATCCTGGTTTAGAAATGCTTGGAAATATTTGGAATATGCACCTAAATGGCTATATTCCTAGCCAAAGCAGCATAGAAACACGCTCTATCTCGCAAGCATTTGCCAGCGATTATTATCACAGTGAATACCTATCTTTCCAAGGCCACAAAGAATTTGATCGCTTAGCAACCCTAGAAACTTACAACCACATTGACTTTGCTCGTGGTTTGGATTTTTCTTTAGGACGCTCTGTACCTAATTTAGAAAACTTAAAAGTTTCTCTTGGCGGCTATCATTTCACAACTTTGCAAAACGGCAGCATCAACGGCGCCATGGCACATTTGAGCTATCAACTTAATGATCGTGTTTCACTAGAAGCACGCGAAAGCTACGATAATTTTCAGCATAATCGAATTTTAATAGGATTACATTCCACTTTAAAAGCAGGTGGATTAAACACGCATTTGCTAGATCCAATAGAAAATAATAATTCACTAATCTCAAATGGCTACGCTACTTTCAGCAAAACTAGTAGAGAAGAAAAGATTACTATTGGCAAACAAGCTGTATTAGCTCACAAAAATGTTTGGTTTATTGGCGGAGAACAAGATGGCGATGGATCGCATGAGCATCCTTGGGCAAATCTCACCCAAGAAAATGTCGATAAAATTTCCAGATTAAATCAACCCGAAACCCGCATTTATCTTACGCCTCATAGTCACACCGCTACAATTATTCTACCTCAAGGCGTATCTTTGATGGGCCGCAATAGCGATTACACAAAAATAGATTCCTCCAAGCAACGCCCTCTTCTTTTAGGCAGCTTAGAATTAAACGGTAATAATACGCTAGATGCAATACAGCTCTTACCTCCCACCTCAAAAGATCAAACAGCTATTTTTGTGAATAATAATGCCGACAATATCAATATTTTGAACTGCAGTATTGGTGACAAAAACGAGGTAAATCAATATAGCACTGGCATTCTCGGTAATAATATTAAAAATTTAGATATTAAAAACTCCCATATTTATGTGTCATCCAATACTGATAATGCTTACGGAATCTATGTTCATCATGTTGATGAATTAACTCTCGACCATAGCTCTATTGAGGCTATAGCTAGCAATTACAGTAATGAAAAAAGACACAGCGGAAATGCTTATGGCGTGCTGATAGGATATGACTTTTATGAAAATAATTTCAGTAATATTAACGCGGTGCAAGATAATACTATAAATATCATAAACAATAGCCGTATAAGTGCAAGTAGTAACAGCAAATCTACAGCTGATGACACGGGTAATGCATACTCCATCTTGGTCGGCTACGGATTTGGTTGGTCTTATGGTCTAGACAAAAACTTAGATGTCTCTCGAAATAGTGTGAATTTACTGAATGATCTAAAAGAAAGTTCTAGTAATTCTTTAATAGCTAATGCTAGCAATTTAGCTGATTATACCTTCCTTGCTGGGAACGCCTACGGAATTTTAGTCGGCTATGCGGCAGGTAGTGACACTAGCACTACTACAGCAAATTCTTTGGCCATAACTTATAATTCGATCAACATAGGTAATAGTGCCATTGTCGTTACTGGCAAAGTAGCTAACGCTTCTCTAGCCAGTGGTAATGCTTTTGCGGTCTTGATAGGCGATGGCTACATAGAAGGCGAAACGGCTTACGGAACTAGCGATCGAAAGGTAAATCTGGACGTTTCCGAAAACACTATCGACATAAATAAAGCAAATTTAAGAAGCAATGGCAGTAATGGAGGATACGGAGAGCACAGCGGCAACAGTTATGCCTTGACTCTTGGCTTTGGATTTAATAGAAGCACGGGAAGGCAAGATGGAATTGTCTCATCTAATATTGATCACAATACAGTTAACATTACAACAACAACGCTTAATGCAAGCAGCAACAATGCTGCCAGTTATTCTACTTTATTGGGATATGCTGCTAGTGAAGGAGGCTCTGAATCTGGAAAACGTTTTTTAGAGGTTAAAAATAACAAAATAAACCTCACTAGCTCAGTGTTAGCAAGCAATACCCACGGATTAAATTTGGCACAAAATGCTACCATAAGTTGTGACAATAATTTATCTGTAACCAACACAATTTTTAATATTAATAGTGACACAAATGCCTATGGAATATTTATGCAAGGGGTAAATTTAGATTCGCTAAATATATCCCAAAACACATTCAATGTTACCTCAGAAAATCCACTCAATTCTTATGGTATTTACAATGCAAATTCCACCCAGTTGTGGCCAGAATCTTTAGTAAAAACATTACTTCAAAATAACCAATTCGCGGATTCTATTCAGGAAAAGCGTAGGGTTTGGCAGTGAAAGGTGTAATTATGCAAGAGGTGCTTGCACAATTACCACCACTTCGTCCTCTAAAAATCATCTTGATTCCGGTAGACGCAGGCTTTAGCCTGCGTTCGATCTTTACGCAGACTAAAGTCTGCGTCTACCAAACTTATAAAACCACTCGTTAAACTTATAAGCTTTCCAAAAACTCCAAAACCTTCGCCTCAACCTCATCTTTGTTAGTCAAATGCGGGAAATGACCAGTGTTAGGGAAAACCACTAGAGATGCTTTGGGTATTAAATTTTGCATCATTTCGGCAACCGTAAGTGAAACGCTCGGGTCTTTGCTGCCCCATAGAAGCAAAGCTGGAACTTGAATTAGCGGCAAAAGCTTACGAAAATCTTCGTTTACAACCTTAACAAGGCTAGAACGCATAATGCCTTGCGCCGCCTTATAATCTTCCGAACCTAAGCGATTACGATATTCAGCCAACTTGTTTTGCCAAAATTTTCCGCGAAAAAATAGGCGTAGAATTGGCAATCCAGTAAAAATTTTGAGAATTTTAAAAACATAAGCAATGCGCAAAAAATCAAACTTTTTTCGGCTTTTCAAACGTATTCCAGAACTACTGATAAGAACTAATTTTTTAGTATCCACCATTTTTTTGGCAGTCAAATACAGTGAAATTTTCCCACCAAAAGAATGCCCAATTAAATTGGGATTTTTAATTTTTAGCGCATGAATAAATTCCGCCACAACCTCCGCATATTCTGGCGTTCCCCAAGGTTCACTAGGGGCTGTACTCAAACCAAACCCCGGCAAATCTAACGAAAAAACCTGATGCTCTTTTGCCAATATCGTGGCCAAAGAAGAAAGATTTTTAAGATTAGTTCCCCAGCCATGAATAATCACCACGGGATTGCCCTGCCCCATGGTTTTGTAATGAATATTTAAGTTTTGGATTTTGATGAACATATTATTTCAGCTAATCTATAACCTTTCGTGCTCATAAATTACTCAACTGTTTCTGCTTCTTAAGCTTAGTAAATGCCAATATCACAGCAAGAACAACTATCAAAGCGGTCACCAACATTCCAAAGCGAAAAGCCAGCAAATATGCCATTTTTGCTAAACTATCAACAGTGTTTTGTAACGATGTCGAATAGTGCGCTAGAACAGCCTTTGCGTTATCGGTACCAAGCAAAATATCGCTCGTGGGTAACGTTTGTAAAGCATTACCAATGCTACCGCCTAAATCTCCCAAATAACGTGCAAAACTATGTTTACTGACATTATCTATGACAGAACCAATCACTGCAACCCCAAAAGTTCCTGATAGTTGACGTAATTGTTGAATAATTCCAGAAGCAGTTCCGCGCTGTTTACGACCAACACTAGACAAAGCCGTAGTTAGGCTAGGATTTAAAGCCATAGGCACTCCAATCCCGAAAATAAGCAAGCCGACTAAAAGTAATAGATAAGAATCTTTGGTTATAAATACCACAAGCCACACTAAGCTAACTACAGTTAAAATAGTCCCCATGCAAATTGGCAATTTCGGCCCAAAACGCTGCAACAAATAACCTGCCAAAGGCGCCATAAACACAATTGGCAATAAGGACGGCAAAATCAAAAGGCTCGCTGCTAAAGGTCCCTGCTGCCCTAAAGTTTGAAACATAATAATTAAATATATGCGAGTAATTAAGCAAAACTGCATTGCACACATAATAAATGCGCAAACTGCATAATTGCGCTGTTTCAAAATCTTGAAATCAATCAAAGGATTTTTAAGATTTTTTTCAACTTTGATGAAGAAAAAATATAAGACAAAAGCCAAAATCAAAGACCCAACTATTAGAGGAGAATCCCAGCCCCACTCTCCACCTTCCATTAGGGCAACCACACAGGCGGTATTTGCGACACCCAAAATGAAAAAACCTAACCAATCAAATTTTATCGCCACTTTTTTCCTAGTTGACAACCACTTTGGCTCCGTTTTCCGCATACTAAAATTGGCAATGTATAAAGACAGCAATGTCAGTGGGATATTAACATAAAAAACCCAGCGCCAATTTATATATTCCGTTAAAAACCCAGCTAAAAGCGGACCTAAAATCAAAAAAATAGAAGCACTGCCAATATAAATTCCCATGGCCGTTCCAACTTGACGTTCAGGAAAAGCGTTCACAACGCTAATAGAAGTAGATGGTAAAAGCAAAGCCGCGAAGATACCTTGCAAAGCTCGGCCAGCAATAAGAAACGAAACATTTGGTGCCATACCGCACAACACAGAAGCAAAAGCAAAACCAGCAGTGCCATACAAAAATGACCGTCTAGTTCCAAAACGATCGCTCAAATTACCTCCCATCGCGATTAAAATCGCCATAGTCAATAACATAGCATTAATTATCCAATTCCCTTCCGCATCACTACAAGCAAAAGTAATTTTCAATTGTGGCAAAACAACAGAAATGCCGGTCTGATCGATATAGAGCATCGAAATACACAGTGCGACCGAAATTAAAATCCACCATTTGCGTTTAATAACTAAGGCCATATTTTTCCGGATAGTCAACTTGCATAAAATAAAGCCCTGTCGATGGAGCAGTTATGCCACCTTTCTCTCGACGCCGTCCTTCCAGAACTTTTTTAGCCCAAATAGGCTCGCGATCACCATTTCCTATTTCCAATAAAACACCGACAATATTTCGCACCATATGCTGCAAAAAAGCATTGGCTATAATGTCAATAAAAATCAAGCGATCCTGGCGCGTAATTTCTAATTTAGTGACATTTCTTATAGCATGTCTCGCCTGACAATATGCACCGCGAAAAGCAGAGAAATCGTGTTCCCCAAGCAAATAATTCGCCGCCTCTTGCATTCTTTTTTCGTCTAAATTATAAAAATAAAAAGTTGTAACCTCGCGATGCAAAGCGCTAGAAACATTGTGATTGTATATGACATAGCGATAACGTCTCGCTACAGCCGAAAAGCGCGCATGAAAGTCTTCTGGCATTTCTTTAGCCCATTGAATACGAATATCGCGTGGCAAAAAGTTGTTGCCACCAAAAACCCAAGCATGCATGGAGCGTTTTGCAGTTGTTTCTAGATGTACAACTTGGCCAAAAGCGTGCACGCCTTCGTCCGTGCGACCAGCGCATTGCACAACTACAGGCTGATCAGCTAATTTGCTTAGAGCTTCTTCTAAAGTAGCTTGTAGTGTCACAAGACCTTGTTGTTTTTGCCATCCGTGATAATTAGTTCCTTGATATTCGATACCTAAGGCGATTTTCATATCGATGCTTATAGCATGGATTCGGATTTTTTGCATCCGGCTTTGTTTCACCGATACCCGTCTTCGCTGCGCTTCGCCGTGGCAAGCAGTTAAGGAAACATGTCTATGATAATTCTTTTAAAATCAATAAGTTGAAATTTTATTTTAAGGGCGGACACATGGGTCCGCCCCTACTAACCAATTGCACATTTAGGATAATCACATTGGCCGCGCTGGAGACGGAGCCATAGTGGTCGTTTGCGCCGGACGCAAAACAGGATTAGCTGCCAGAAAAGCTTCTATAGCTTCATGCAGAGCGCGGTTGGGTGCCAAGTCAGTTAATTCCAAAGGTGCCCGACTTACTGGACAGTTATGCTGTCTACCAATCCAATCTGCAATGGCAGTTCTTT
>Ga0265297_10012306_pt1 | contig 10295 bp, 7 predicted proteins | sample Munlanlwell13791_FD_192502 | JGI IMG/M metagenome (GOLD analysis project Ga0265297, IMG submission 192502) | Leachate microbial communities from a municipal landfill in Southern Ontario, Canada - Leachate well 137-91 | ecosystem: Engineered > Solid waste > Landfill > Unclassified | place...
AGCACTACTATGCAACGATGTTCCATGAGTGCATCCACTCCACCGGGCCCCGGCTCGACCGGTTCAAGAAGACCGATCCGGTCTGCTTCGGGTCAGACACCTACGGACGCGAGGAACTGGTCGCCGAGATCGGGAGCGCATACCTGGCAGCACTGACCGGCATCGACTCATCAGCTATTATTCAGAATCAGGCGGCCTATCTCCAGAACTGGACGAAGGCGATCAAGGCTGATGCAGATCTCGTGATGTATGCAGCAGGTCGGGCAGAGAAGGCAGCGGATTTCATGATCGGGGCTTCTGCCCCGGTCCCCCCCGGTGCGACCGGAACTGATGCAGCGGAAGAGGTGACGGCATGACCTCGATTTATGATGCAATGCCGATTAAGGTTCTTGAAGAACTCGAACGCATCGAGATTGCAATACCCGCGATGGAGCGCCGGGCATTCATGCTGCAGGCTGAAGCGCAGGATCTCCGCTACAGGCACGATGAGATCATCAAGTCGTGGACAGATAGGGCAGCATGGGAGGGGCTCGACAACCTGATCGCTGAGCGGCACCGGCTTGATATGATCGCGTGGCATTGCGATCCGCTGCCGAGCGGGATCCGGACGGAGTAGATCCTATGCTCAGCCTGCGAAAATACCGGGAGCACCGGAAATACCGATCAACTATTTTTGGGATGTGGAAAAGCCTGCGGTGGTGGCTGCACCGGACAAAGATGCGGATCGTCTTTTTCTATCGGTAAAAAGTGGCCCGGACAGGGACACCATGAGGCCAATCAAAGAGCCCTGCCCGGGTTGGTACAATATCGACTCCTGGCATTATCTTTCTTGGCAACGGTTGGCCCACCCCGAAGGCTCACGCGACGGGCCCGGTCGCGGTCCCGTATCCGGCTCGCCCTCTTCCCGCCCGAACTGCTGCCGTGTGCCTGTCCTGTTGAGATACCCTGATCTTCCTGGACCCGCCCGATGCTCACGCGACACGGCGATGGTCGCCGTGTTCCGGCTCGCATCCACCCACCCCCAACCGGAAACCTTACCCCGTGGTTATCCTAATGACTGCCCGTCCCTTTCAAGGGCGGGAGGAGCGAAGCGGGTGGCGGGTCGTGGCCGCAGTGGCCCGAACGAGCACCGCTTCAGGGTGCGAAGGTAACGAGACGCTCGCAAGCGTCGAGTCCGAGCCCCTGATGCGTCGTGCGAGTGAGTCACTGAGCGTCTACGTTTTCGCATCAACAGCGACGAACACGATGCGAAGCATGGTGTGAGGAGCGGGCCGGAACAGCAAGCCCCGCCGCGAGCCTGCGAGCAAGGGGGTGCGTCTTCATCTGCCCGATCAACTGAAGAAAAGCAGCAAGGTGATGTGAAGCGAGCCGGAGCCTCAGCGAGGACGAGTGAACATGACCGAGCGTCTTCATATCCCGTGAACCGCTGGGGGAGAATCGCCGCCCCGCTCCGCACGCTTCGTGCACCTGCGGCGCACTCGCACATGCTCCGCGGACCGGCTCGCGTTGTTCTGTACAGCTCAGGGGAAGTCCACACAGAAGGAAGTCTGGGTGATATTGATCGAAAGATCTGGAAAAATTTTTAGTAAATTTTCTGCGCGATCAGTGTTTCTCATCATTTTTTTGATGAATGGGATTCAGGAAAATATTTATTTATGCTGCGTGACAAATAATTTCAAATCACTTTTCGTTTGAAAATCTAGAAAAAAATTGAGCGTTTTAGCATCGAACTTCCGGTCACGACTCCTGCTTCTCGCATTTTGACGTCGGGTTATAGGTATCCCGAAAAAATGCCACTTTATATGTATGGTTATTCTAGATATGCGGCATGTAGCATTTTTTACAGATAATCATGTCAAGCTGGGCGCGTTTGGAAATAATTGGTGCCATTTCGAATGTAAAAAAATTACTACCGCTCATTTCTCCAATGGAAACAATTTAACCCCACTGGAAAACCTGACTTAATTGTATTAAATTTATATATGATTAAAATCACTTCTTGTTTGTTTTAAAGGTTAAAACGGTTGTTTTTTTACCGTGTAAATGGCATTGCGAACATTGAGAGAAGTATTCCCGAGGTGAAGCGAATGGCACAGTTGCTAAAAGATGGAAAGATATCAGTAGCAAAGCGGGAATTGGATAAAATCATTACACCAAAACTACTTGATGAAGCAAGGGATCTACAAAAGCAAATGACAAAAGTTTCTCCCTCTGAAATGATGCGCCAGTTTACGATGTAAATGCCAACTCCCCCAATTCTTGTTTTTAATTTTGATTCTAGGCAATGTCGCTTTGGGAAATCTGCTGTATGTTCATATCTCTGTGACTACCTTGATGATATCAAAGCGAAAACCTGCGTTTACGAAAAGGATTACATCGATAAGGACTATTTGATCGATTATTCCAAGTTTTATGCACGGTCATTTCAGGATCATGGTCGGAAAACTGAGCGATTTCATTTTTTCTCGAATAACTTCACGGAAGAACAGTTCAAAACAGCATTAGCCAGTGGAGATAAAAAATTCATAACCTCGTTACAAAAAAAATACCTTGGATTCATTGTTATAAAACCCATCATCGATCGACGGGGCCATAAATTAGTTGGAAGAACGGTACTTGGAACCTATCCAGAACATGATAACGGCGATGTCAGAAAATTTATAAAAAATGATTATACTGTATCCCTGTTTGGGATTCCGTTAAAGGTTGAAGGACTACCCTATCAACAAAAGGATGAAGGGGTCGGTCTTTGTGCCACCATTACCTGTTGGAGTTCACTGTTTCCATTAATGAACCTGTTCGGAATCCAAACATCATCTCCATTTGAGATAACGGAAAGATCAACGACATTCCCAGATGATTCTAGGAATTTCCCTCCTGAAGGATTGACATTGCAACAAATGAAAACGTACTTCAGTTCGGAGGGTCTTGAGACAGAATTTATTGATCCAAAAATTGAGGACCCCACTATAACGGAAAAAGATGATATTGTTGCAGATGTCATCAAGGCTTACAATCATCTTGGATTGCCGGTTATTGCCACATTGAATGTTAAAAAGCAGGACGTCATAACTGATTTTCATGCGATCCTCATTAGCGGCTATCGTCACAAGAATTGGGATGTAAAAGAGTTGTACATCCATGACGACAATATCGGCCCTTATCATCATATTATGCAAACTGAAGAGCGAAAACACAACTCTAGGTTTTCACAATGGTCTGAAACAGATTCAGCTGGAGCACAAGTGGATTACGAATTAGATCGATTAATTGTTCCAGTGTATCCGAAAATCAGACTTTGTTTTACCGGTATCTACAGGGTTCTATTACGATATCGAAGAGGTACTGATACATTAGTAGCTGCAAGGAATCTTCCCCAAGGTTCTCGAACGGAGTTATTCCTAACCAATATTCGTAGTTACAAAGAATACTTATTCAATCAGGGAAAGATCGAGAATAAAGACACTAAACTTTTACATCCAATGCCCAGGTTTATGTGGATTATCCGAATTCATATCGAAGATATGCCAATTTTTGATTATTGTTTTGATGCCACTAATGTATATCCAACTCCCTTCACGGACATTGATTTTGGCAATAGATAGGGAATACGACTTTCCGGCAATAAAAAAAAAAGGATCTGATTTTCCGCATCCCCTTGTCGGATTGCGAATATTTTCCCAACCAATCTTCATGAACAAAATCCAATCCCACCCCGTCCCGGCATCTTGTACCCACGCGACCCCCCATCCACAGCCCGCATAATTCCTTTACGGGCCCTGCACACAGCGACGGAGACTCCGGTCACAAGGGGCACAACCCGCCACTCCCGGGACCATGAGCCGCTCTGCACGTTGTACCCACGTGACCCCCCCCTTTCCCCGCTCAAGACCCGCAAGCTAATCAACCGGACCCTGCCCAAAAAGTTTCACGCACCCCCCAGGACCCTGCTTGAAAACCGCGAGCGGATCAATCAGACCTTGCTTAAAATTTTGTGAGCAGACCTTGCTCAACGTACGTTCAGGCAGACCTTGGTTGCAAAAAGTTAAACGGATCTGCCGGACCGCAAAACCAGAAACCTGTAGCACCGTCGGGAAAATTCTCATTGTTCGCGATTGCACACATGGTTAACTTTTTGCAACCAGACCTTGCTTAATGTGCTTTCAAGCAGACCCTGCCTGAAATTTTTTAACCGGACCTTGCTCAAAAAATTTCAGGCACCCCCCAGGACCCTGCTCGATCTGGTGATCCGGATCAACCGGACCTTGCATGATAACCGTTCAGCCAGACCCTGTTTGTAAGGGAAAACGGATCTGAATAGCCATGCCGCCCGGCACCTGGTGACAGATACCCGGTGCAACATTGATGTCAGGACAAGGTAAACACAGTACAGTACTTCTCAGCACCATGGACTCAAATCTCGTTCTCCAGGGTATGATCATCGGCCTGATCCTCGCCGTACCCGTAGGGCCCCTCTCCCTGATGTGCATCCAGCGCTCGCTCTCCGAAGGAAAGCTCCACGGGATCGTATCGGGCTTCGGTGTGGCCACCGCAGACTCATTCTATGCCCTGGTGGCCTTTCTCGGGCTCACGGTTATTTCAGGCTTTATCCTGTCCTGGCAGGACTATTTCCGCGTCATCGCCGGGCTGGTCCTGCTTGCCGTCGGGATTAAGATCTTCCTTTCGCTTCCCCAGACCGAGAGCCCGGATGGAATACATGAGAGTTATACCCGCGATTACCTCTCGATGGCAGCCATTGCCCTGGCAAACCCCATGACCATCACCTTCCTGATGGTCACGCTCCCCGGGTTCGGGTTTGTATTCGGCGGGTCAACGCTGCTCTCGTCCGTGGCATTTGTCGGCGGTTTCTTCTGCGGCTCCATGCTCTGGTGGATCGTCCTGTGCGGGGCGCTGGCGGCGTTACGCACCCGGATCAGCACCGGGGTTTTGCACCTGATCAACCGGGTGTCGGGGGTCTGCATCACGGGCATCGGGGTGTTCATGCTCGTGAGTCTCGTCTACACACCGTTTTGACGGCGTGACACGGATGGGCAGGATCAAGGGAAAAATGGAAACCTAAACTGGGGGATGATTCTTTTTCCAGCGACGGGGATTTTTATAGAATTGCTGACGCGATCGGACGGGAGAGAACAAATCTCATCTATTTATTATAAAACCGCCGGGGTTAGCCCACGCGGCGCCTGAGCGTTACCGCCACCTCTTCCCCCGCCATGGGATGTGTCAGCCCGTCGTCACTTCCCGTTTCCAACCAATCCTTCAGAGAGTGACCGGATCTCCGGTTCGAGCTCGGGAAGCTTGTGAGTGATGACATCCCAGATGATCTCATAATTTATTGCAAAATAGCCGTGGACGACCTTGTCACGAAGCCCGGCCATGAATTTCCAGGGAATCTTGGGATTCTTCTTACGGATCCTCTCCGGAATATTCTTGGCAGCTTCGCCTATAATTTCAAGCGATCGCGTCACGGCATGTTCTTTTGTTTTGTCGTGGAGGAGATCCTCAAAGGTCAGTATAGGCCGTAAGGGTATTCAGGTAATCAATTTCATCGAGAATATGCTGGAGGTACACCCGGTCATCCTTCAACCCAGATCACCTCGTGTTCAACTGTTTCCCGGATATACTTGTCAATACCGCCAACGGTCAGGAGATCTACCTTCCTGCCAAAGAGTTCTTCCAGGCAATAGACGAGGTGCATAAAATTGTCAAAGGTTGTTTGTCCCGGATTAAATTCAACAAGAACGTCAATATCGCTAGACCGTTTCTGGCTTCCCCGGGCAAACGAGCCAAAGATCCCGATCCGTTTCACGCAGAACTGTGAATGGATTACCGGAAGTACCTGACCAAGCCTGCGGAATACCGGACTCTTCCGTTTCTGGTGCGGAACCTGCTGTAATGCCATGATCGAATCTCTTACTTCTTTTTGTTTGGTGGGGAGTATAAAAAAGGATATTGGATGTCGGTACATCCCCCCGCGTTCATTCCATTACAAAGAACAATTTTGTTCTCCTCCCCTCTCGTTCTCGCTCTTGTGTCGGCCAAAATTACCGTTATGGGAATATCCTGTAAGAATCTTCATCATGTGAGAGAGAAAATTATCTCTCACTAAGTACCGAAGACATGTCCGGCGGGTAACACCGGATGGAGTCTAAACCATGTGGATGCCCGATATCCGTACCCTTTTTTTGACCCTCTTCCTCGTGAACGCGGTCCTCACGGTGATGCTTTTTACCTTCTGGCGGTCCCAGAAGACCCATGACGGCTTTCGGTTGTGGATGCTCTCCCTGCTGGTCACGTCCTGCGGGTATTTCCTGTACATGATCCAAGGTCCCCTGCTGCTCTCCTCAACCGCGGCAAATTTTCTGATCGTGCTATCGGTTATGATGCGGCTCGACAGTACCGGGAAATATTTTCGGTCAGGTGCGGTCCCAAAGATCATGTACGGCATCCTGGTGCCGGCTGCTATCCTGTTATTCTGGTTTATGATCGTGAACGATTCGGTAGTCGTGCGTGGCGTGGTTGTGGGGGCAGTCATCATCCCCTGCTTTGTTGCAACCTCCCTCATTGCGCTGCGGTCAAAGGAGCTGGTAACCCGGTCGCTCAGGTACAGCTTTGCCGCATCGCTCCTGGCCCTGGCCTTCCTCTGGACCGTGATCGTCATCAACGGGGTTACTACTCCGGGTGACCACTCGCTCGGGGGCCCGGATCCCATCAACCCGATCTTCTTTATCGTCACGATCCTCATGGATATCATCCTCACGGCCTCCTTCCTGATGCTCAACATGGCCCGGTCCCAGGGGGAACTCAGACAGAGCGAGGAGCGGTACCGGAACCTTGCGGACAACCTCCCCGATTATGTTCTCATCCACGACCGCGAGTTCATCCACTACGCCAACCCGGCAGCGACCCGGCTCCTGGGGCCTGTAGAGGGAACCCTTACCGGGCAATCGATCTATTCCATCCTGACACCGGCGAGTGCTGAGGCTGCCCGGGCAGTGATCACGGCAATCCGTGATGGAGATCTCCCGGACCATCTCAGCGAGATTGACATCCAGCTCCGGGATGGAACGGTCCGCCACTGCCTGATCAAGACCGTCAGGATCGAAGATGCCGGGCTCCCTTCAGCCTTATCGGTCATCACCGATATCACCGAGCGGAAGGCAGCAGAGGATGCACTCTCCCGGGTAAATAAAAAACTCACCATCCTCTCATCGATCACCCGGCACGATATCAAGAACCAGCTCACGGCCCTTGCGGCCTATCTCGAGCTCTCGGAAGAAGAACTCGGTACCAATACCACGGCAGCAGAATATCTCAAGGCCGAGATGAGGATTGCCCAGACCATGGGGCGCCAGCTCGATTTCACCAAAGAGTACGAGGACATGGGAACAACCACACCCACCTGGCAAAATGTCAATGCGGGCATCCGGAGGGCAGTTGCCACCCTGCCTATGCGGGATGTGCACGTGGAGGTGGACCGGACCGACCTGTCGGTGTATGCAGACCCGTTGTTCGAGAAGGTCTTCTATAACCTGATCGACAATGCCCTGAAATATGGCGGGGAGTCCATGACCTCCATCCGCGTCACCTCACAGGAGACCGGTGCGGGACTCGTGATCACCTGCGAGGATGACGGGGCCGGGATCGCGAGCAAGGATAAGAAACACCTCTTCGAACGGGGTTATGGGAAACATACCGGCCTTGGTCTCTTCCTCACCCGCGAGATCCTTGCGATCACCTCAATCACCATCGCGGAGACCAGTGAGCCGGGGCAGGGGGCACGGTTCGAAATAGTTGTACCGGAAGGAGCGTACCGGTTCACGGATGAACCGGTAAATCCTGCATAACCCCGGTTTCATCAGGATCTACGGGGGATCGTGCGTGTCCTGCCGATGAGAACATTAACCTAACACCAGCGCGTTCTGATGGAGTCTCTGTTTAAAAAAATATCCGGGGCCCTTTCCCAATCTAAATAAAAATGTGAGGCCCGTGGTTTCACGCAACCGCGATAGCGCCCTTACGGCACGATCTTCGAGATCGGGATCTCAAGGATATCTTCTGCCCCGCAGGCCTTGAGTTTGGGGATGAGGCCGTTGACAGCACTCTTCTGCACCACCGTCTGGATACTGTAGTAATTGATGCCGTGAAGCCGGCTCACGGTTGGCTTCTTCATCGCGGGTAGTGCAGCAACGAGACGCTCCATTGCGGCGGTCGGGACGTTCATGGTCAGGAGCACCTTGTTCCGGGCATCGATGACACCAAAGAGCAGGGTCTTGATCTCCTCGATCTCCCGGCGCTTCTCCGGGTCTGCCCAGGCAGCCTTGTTGGCGATGATGACCGTGTGCGACTCCATGATCTGGCCGATGATCTTCAGGCCGTTCTTCCGGAGCGTTGTTCCCGTCTCGGTCAGGTCCACGACCACGTCCATGAGGTCCGGCACCTTTGCCTCGGAGGCACCAAAGGAGTGGAAGAGCTGGACGGGGATCTTCAGGCTCTCGAAGAACCGTTTGGTCATCTCGGGGTATTCTGTTGTAACCCGACTGTCGGGCCGGATCTGCTGCACGTCCTCGATGGGCTCATCGCGGTGCACCGCAATCACGATCTTGACATTGCCCTCGCCGGTCTTGCTGTAAGAGAGGTTGGCGATCTCGACGACATCCGAATTGGTCTCCTGCACCCAGTCGAGGCCGGAGATGCCGATGTCGAAATATCCTTTCTCGACGTACGTGGGGATCTCCTGCGGGCGGAGAATTTTTATTTTACCGATGCGGCTGTCAGCGATGCGGGGATTATAATCGCGGTCCGTGCGCCTGACCTCAAGGTCGGCTTCCTTGAAGAGCTGGAGGGTCTGCGCCTCGAGGCTGCCCTTCGGGAGTGCGAGGGTGAACATACCGTACAACATCGCTGTAAATGCACAAAAAGGATAGGTAAAAAAAATTATGACTCGAACGAATGGATGACGAGCCCGCTCAGGAGCTTGGGCTCAAACCACGTGGACTTCGGCGGCATAATGCCCCCGGCGTCTGCAATGGAGAGGACGGTCTCCACTTGTACCGGCTGCATGGCAAACGCCAGCTGGTAGGTCCCGTCATCAACGAGTTTTTCAAGGTCGGCAACCGGGCGGGCGCCCCCAAGGTACTGGAGCCGGGCATCGCCCCGGGGATCGGTGATCCCGAGCATGCCCTCAAGGACATGCTGCTGGAGGATGGCGACATCGAGGGATGCAATCGGGTCTGCCTGCGGGTCACGCGGGCGGGTGCACTCGAACCATGTGCCGCCAAGATAGAGGTGGACGATATGGTAGTTGCCGGGATTTTCGATTGCGGGGGAGATATTGTACCCGCTGGTGTCGAGGGCCCCGTACGGCCTGACGGTGAACTGCTCGCCGAGCTTGGCGAGGAACGATTGCGGGGTGAACGAGCCGAGATCGGCAAGCAGGCGGCTGTACCCGTGGATCTTCACCCGGTTGTGGGCAAACATCACGCCCAGGAACCGGCAGACCTCATCCCCCGGTTTCCTTCCCGATGCCGCGATACGGTCAGCGAGATTCACCGAGGCCTTTGCCCGGTGGTGGCCGTCGGCAATATAGAGTGCAGGGACACTTGAGAAGCGGCGCTCCAGTGTGGTGAGCACCTCCGGGTCAGCGATCCGGAAGACCTGGTGGAGCACCCCGTCACCGGTCTTCACTTCTGCCACCGTTGCGGTTTTGGGCGTGATCTGGCTCGCAATGAAGGAGAAGATCTCGTCCTCGTCCCGGTACAGCAGCACCACCGGCCCGTTGTGGGCCTGCACGGCTTCGATATGCCGGGTCCGGTCCTCCTCCTTGTCGTACCGGGTCAGCTCGTGCCTCCGGATATTGTTCTTCCGGTAATCGTCCACGTCAAGACAACAGCAGAGCCCGAGGAACTCGTCGCCGCCCTGCACGACCCGGTACAGGTACATCCCGGGTGCGGCATCCTGTTTTATGAGCCCGTCGCGTTCCAGCGCACGGAAGATCTCCCGGGCCCGCTGGTACACCCGGTCATCGTGCGGGGGAATCTCCGGCAGCTCGGCATCGGAGCGGCTCACCCGCAGAAAACTCTTCGGGTTCTTCGCAATAATGGCACGTGCTTCCTCGGCCGTCACCACATCGTAGGGAACCGCGGCAATCTCCGGGGCGGCTTCGTGAATGGGCCTCACTCCTGCAAAACGATAAATTTTCACCATACCTGTGACCGCCCGGGACTTTTCCTTTGTGCTCTCATCATTGTGCCTGATCCCATATAATAGCCAAGTCT
>Ga0265297_10012307_pt1 | contig 10294 bp, 20 predicted proteins | sample Munlanlwell13791_FD_192502 | JGI IMG/M metagenome (GOLD analysis project Ga0265297, IMG submission 192502) | Leachate microbial communities from a municipal landfill in Southern Ontario, Canada - Leachate well 137-91 | ecosystem: Engineered > Solid waste > Landfill > Unclassified | place...
TGAGCAATACGCGGGTTTTTTCCGCAGCAGATGTAACGAAGCTGGATGGCATTGAAGCCAGCGCTGATGTTACCGATGCAGCAAATGTAGCAGCCGCTGGGGCTGTTATGGACGGAGACTTCGCAGGATCAACACTTGGTCGCATGACACGCACCGGAGTTGCTACCTACGCAGTTGTTCGTGACAATCTTGTTGGGGCAGCGGCACCGGCTGTCACAGACGACAGTGTGGCTGGTTATGGTGTCGGTTCTATGTGGTTCGATACCACAGCGCACCGCATGTATGTGTGCGATTCAGCGGCTGTTGGCGCGGCCATCTGGATTGGGTCGTCCATGAAGGACAACGTGTTCGCTGGTGCACCGGCCGTTGGTAGTGACAACACGCTTGGTTATTCGGTTGGCTCTACTTGGATTGATACGGTCACGGCAATTCGGTGGAAGTGTCAGAGTGCGGCTACAGGTGCAGCGGTTTGGAATCCTGAAGTTAAGAACAACTTCGCCGCCGCAGTAGACCCGGTTGTAGGTGATGACACCTCTCTTGGATACGCAGTAGGTTCTCTGTGGATCAACACCACTGCGGTTCCTAGGAGGATTTTCGCGTGCACCAACCCGGCTGCTGGAACGGCCGTATGGCGGCAGATCAATGCGTTGAACAACCTCGCAGCAGCGGTGGCTCCGATTGTTACGGATGATACGCATCTCGGGTATGATGTCAATTCGGTCTGGATCGACACGACACACAACAATGCCTACATCTGCCTGAATCCAGCAGTTGGCGCAGCCGTGTGGCGGAGCCTTGGTGCAATCAGCCAACATGACAGCCGTCAGATCGCAGCTACGTCCGAACCGCTTCGCGTTTTTCGTGCTCTTGCACCGGGCCGCATCGTAGCGTGCTCGGCAGAAACCAACGTAGTGGCAGCAGCGGCTGAAGACATGACGTTCGATGTGCATGTTGCTGGGGCAACTATTCTGGATCACGTTATCACTGTTGATAGCACGATTCCGGCTAGGACGCCAGTTGCTGGTGTCCTCGGTGCCGCTCCAGTATTTGCGGCCGGTGACGAGATTGTGGTTGTGCGAGTCTACACGCCCGGTGGTGGTCCGACTCCGATGAGCAACACCGTGTGCGACGTTCTCGTGCAGTACAACTAATAGGAAGAAAAGGGAAGAGGTAGCAAAATGGCAGGATCAGCACTTTTTGATACATCATTACGTGGGGCAGTCACAAATTCGGCGTCTGCGGTGGCGGACATCGCAGCAGGACACGGGCCGGGGTTCGTGCATAGCGGCATCGCGGGAGTGATTCCTGCTGGCGTAGGCACAACCGTACAGGTTCTGGCGGCATCAGTTCCGGGCACAGTGCTTGGTTTCGCAGCGAAGCTAGCAACAGGGTGTGCAGCGGCTGAGACGCTTACTATCCAGCTTCTAAAAAATGCAACTACACTTCTCGCGGCGGGCGACCTTGTGATCGATGCAGCAGACGCAACAGCAGTTCAAGTTGCCACGCTAACTCTGGTTGTGGCAGACCTTGATTACGTCGCCGGGGACGCGATTAGCATGGTTGTAACACAAGCCGGTGGGGCACCTCCAGCAGCAGCGGATCTGACCGTAGACATGGCGATTCGTCACGCCTAATAACTAATAAGCATAAGCAGTATTGCTTTAAAGTTAGCTTGGCCTGAGTGCCGAATCAGGTGCTCCCTCCCCTTTAGCTCGTCTACACAAGCTGTGTTTTAATATTATGAGAAATTCCTATCTTGGAGACAAAAAATGCCAATAAGACTAGACGCAACAACCGTTTTTACAGCAGAAAATGCTAGAGATGTAGTTGAACTATCCAATCTTTCCGAAGCATCGGGTAGCTTACAGTTTTAAGGTGACATCAGCAGATTCAGCAAGTTGGCCAGCAGCGGGAGATTATGTGTCGGACGCAAAAGGCGCAGAATTACTAAGAATCCCTTAAACTACTCTTTTTGGATTTTTTCTTTCAATTTCTTCAAAAAGTCAAGAGCTTCTTCTAACTTCAGTGCCGTTAGGTTTTTGCAGAGTCCTTCATGGATGCCATCGACCGCATCATAAAGAACCTCTTCAAGCTGCTTAATGAGCCGGTCTTTTTCTGTGTTGGCTGGCATAGTATCGCCTTCTTTGGCCCACCCGGACTTGAACCTCGATTAGATCCCCGTACCTGAACTTTTCTCCGTAGTTCTCAGCCAAGTTAGCGTCTTCTGGTTGACCAAGAAAGTCAGTAACTAGCAAAGGCTCATCCGGTGGATTCAGACAGTCACCACATATTTTCTGGCCACGAAACAGAGTCATTTTCTCCATTTTTTCTAGGCCGCACTTTTGGCAAGTTCCCTTATAAACTTTCTTTTTAGTCAAGTTTGTAACCTGTTTGTACCGGAATTTTGAACGCTTTGAAAATATCTACCAAACACTGCTCACACAAGGAGAAACAGTAAGTCTCCATATCAGCCAAATGGGATGAAGTGTAGCTACCGGTGATGCAACCCTCTGTTAGCCCATCGAAGTTATAGATTTCCCCTTCAGGGTCAAGTTTTGTTTTCAAAGACTTTCCGCAACGGTTACAGAGGATGTCATCTGTTACTTCAACCGTTTGCTGGATTTTCTTTGTTACTCTCATCGGGGGTTTCCTCTAGAATTCCTAACTTCTTGGCGTTTTCGTCCAGTTGCTTCTGAGCACTCACTACCTTCCGAACAGACTGAAAAATGTTGCCTTTTGCAAGCTTTGCCATTTTCTTTGCCTTGTTCCGAACCCTGCGCTCTTCTCTGGCGATATTAGACTTCTTCTGGCTCATTTTCTGCCTCCCAAGGGTAAACAACAAACTCCTCGTTGTGCTTCATCTTTTTGATCTTCTTGAGATCAGAGTCCCGAACGTACAGAGGGATACCCTGAATCTTTTGTCCAGCGTCTTCACGAATGATTATGCCGTCTTCCGGGATAAAGGCTTGGCAAAAGGAGCTTATCGTCAAGGTTCTTTGGTCCTGTTCGCCCTTTTTTACTCTTCGGATTGTTACCGGATGAACGGGTGACTTTATGGGTAGCGGAGTCTCGTTATCCATTTTTGAAAATCCTTTCAAATTCCTTTTCTGTGTAGGCAGAAAAGTCGCCAAATTCTGCCACTAAATACGTCCCGCTCTGTACGACGCTCAGGGGGCCGTCTGACCGGCGATAGACAAAAGGCTCACCTGTGTACTGGGTAGCAGCAAAGGTGCCCTTGAAACGGCACTCTCGCGTGTTACCGGGGCCTTCCATTCCGTTGGGTACGACTTCAAACAGTTCCGCGTATTCTTGATGGGTATAGTACAGCCTTTTCTTGTCGTAGGAAATTGCGTATCCATCGTTTACCGAAACGGCTGCTCCGCCATAATTGTCACAGATGAGAATTTCTCCCGGAACTGTGGGTCTGGCGTCTACGTTTCCTCTTCGGGTTACGGAGATGGAAGACGTTTTAAAAAGTTCTTCAATCTGTTCGTGCGTCTTGTTTTGCATATTTATTCACCCCTCTGGTTATTTATTACCTTTTTAAGATCCTGACTTGAGATAATTACGGAATCCTTGTCTTCCGTAACCAAAAAAGTGTCCAAGGCGGGGCAATCCTTTCTGTTATAAATCTCTACATAATCGTTAAGCGTCACGCAATTTATAGATTCGAAGTATATCCAATATTCGCTGTCCTGCTCATCTTCAAAAAGTAACGCTGTGCCGCTGTTCTCTACGTTCCAATCGGAGTCTTCGACTGAGAAGGCTTTGGCTACCAGTGTTTTCAGCTTCTTTGCAGCTTTTACTGTTGGGGCAAGAATTAGAACATCCGCGTCTGCACTCAGACTTTTTTCAATTCTGTCAAAAAGAGGATCGTGCTTGCTCTTTAGGAAAACGGGGGCGTCTTGTTTCACATCTAGCCGTACGAAATTGTCACAGCCTTCGTGATTTCCCGTGCAGATTCTTCCTTCGTCGTACAGGCACAGGGGGGCCGATGAAACTGTTACACAAGGGGGGATGTCAAGCAGGGGAGGCTCAATGCCCAGCTCATCCATAGCCCAATACAGCGTAGACAGCCGATCTCTGACCTCATTGATTTTTCTCTGGTCAGCACAAATAGAAAGTGCCAGAGCGTTTTCCTGTGTTTTCAGTTGTCTAACCAAGTCTAGAATGGTTTTCATTACGGTGCCTTTCTTAGTTCTTGTGTGAGAAGGAGCAGCTCTAAAATCTTTTTCAATGAATCAAAATCCGCTTCTACAGTGTTCTCACCCAACCCGCCTTCCAATGTTAGTTTCGCGGTACCGATTGCGAGTTGAGCAATGAGCAAATCTTGAAAAAAGTTTATAAAGTCCTCTTCGGCCATTTTCTCTTCTTTTATGAGAGCAATGACTTCTGCATACTTGAAATTATGAATAATTACTTCCTCGTCTGTATATTTATCCCTTTCCTTTTTTTCTTCTAGCTTGAGAATCTTTTCGAAAATTGGGTGTGTCATTTATTGTCCTTTTTGTCCATAATTTTTAGAGCTGACCGAATATCATCTAGCAAATGAGGAACATTAGACCCCGTTAATACATCGGATACCCGATCACCGCTTCGTTTTGAAAGTACCCGACCATCATCAGTAACGAGCTTTGCAAGTATTTTTCGCTTTTTTCAAGAAGCTCCGTTAACTTGTCGTTAGCTGCAATCCAGTTAATGTTTTCATCTCTTAGTTTTTCTCGGTCTTCGTGCGCCTCTTCGAACTCTTCGCGCGTTAAATCTAAGTCAGACCGAAGATCGGAGATTTCTTCAATATGCCCATACATGTACTTTTCACAGTTTTCGTTACAGAACAGAAATCTTCCTCCAAGTTCTTTACCACAGTGCCCGCAATTGTGCTCCTCGTTTGGGTCATAGTCTTTTAGATTTTCTCGAAGAAATACGGCGTCATCTTCTGTGCCTGTTGGATAGCTTTTCCATATGACAGAAGCAACAAATTTAAATACATTACTATTCATTGTTTCTCTCTTCTTTTGCGGCGTAGAGAATATCAAAAAGACGGGCCAACCAACTGCAAAGCGGCCCATGCTTATAGTTACAACCAAATTCTGTTGTATCCCAATACCGACACGGGGTTGTTTTATGAAAAGATCCTTCAATTGCCTCTGCCTGTGAGCAACAATGTTCTCCTATACAAATAGCGCTCATGATTTTTCTTCCTCGTCGTCGGAGGCGGCGAGAAATCGTCGTTTACAAACAGGCATTGGCCCATCTACGCATTCTGATCCACCGGACTGGTCACATGGCGGGCAACCATTCTCGTCCAAAGACATTTCCGCCAGAAATTCGTTCCACTGCTCTCGGTGTGCACGTTTGCGAGGTGGATACAAATCAGCACGACCACTCTCGAAACCTATACCAGCAAAGAAAACTGCCAGTATGTAGACGACGAACAACCAAGCGGGAATTATCACATCGTTCATGGCTCCCTCCCGTCTGCGGCGGCGAGAACTGCGCGGGCCGCTTCACTCCATACGCTGTGCACGGCACTTGTCCGCTCGTCCCACGGGCCTCCGCCGTCCGAGCAGCAGTTGTACATCTCACGCGCCACCCGCTCCACACATCCCTCATCGCGAGCACGGAGGGCGGCGAGTTCGGATTTCTTGATGCGGTATTTGATGTGCGGCGTGGCCGAACCACACCCCATCTCGTCGCAGTTGTGTGACTCGTCGTCGTGAGCGACACCGCCGATAACGATGATCTCCGTCTCGGTTTCGTAGCACTCACGGGCTGTCGTATATTCGTCAATCATGCCTTCGTCCTTTTCGTTTCTTCGAGTACCCCCTTCGCGTGCTCCTCGATCAGCGCCCACTCTTCCTCGTCATCGAAGTCGCGCGCCGGGTTGTCCATGTCCTCGTCGTACTCGTGGCACCACTCGCGCCAGTTCGCCACGTCGGCGACGAACACCCGCAGCCTCTCGCACTCACGCCCCTCATCGCGGGCGCGGAGGGCGGCGATTCTTTGCCAGAGAACGTCCGCATTGAATATCCGAGCGTCGTACGGTTTCGCTCCAAGGTCGTTTAGTTTGGCGTGAACGGATCTCAATATGTCCTTGAACCTGTTGACTTCACTCTCTGCGTCCACGGCCGCACACCACATGCAGCGTTCTTCGCCCTTCACCGAATCGTCCCAACAGTCGAGGCCGTGCCCGCACGCCATCGGAGCGCCGATGCCCTTCGCGATAGCCGCAAGCGCCGCACTCGGGGTGGTCTTGATCAACTCCTTCTGTGCGGAGATGCGTTCTCGCAACGTTTCACATTCGTCATCCTTTGCGGCGAGCTGCGCGCGGAGGACGGTGATCTGATCCTCCTGATCCTTCCCCTCGTACCACTTGCAGTTGGAACATGTGAGCGTGCCGTCGTCCAACGTCTCTTCTCCACATTTCGGACAATGGATATAGAAGCCCATCTTCTCACTCCCCCCTCTTCACAAAGTTGGCTTCCGACTCGCCAACCTCACAGAGCAGAACCTCGTGGATGAAATCACGCATCGCAAGTGTGTAGGTGGTCAGTGTTCCGGCCCCCGCCTTCTTCGCCATGGCGATGAGAGAACCGGTCGCGAGGCAGGTTCCCAAACTGATATGGATGTCTCCCGCATCCGCATCTCCGACGTGTTGCTGCAAGAACATCGTCCGGTCGTCGTGCTTGTTGATTTTGATACTCATTTGTACACCTCCTCCGCCCATTCTCTCTCGTTGCTGCGTTTCTCACAGATGGTTGACATCAACCGTTTGCATTCCGCCTCGGCAGATTCAGCGCGGGCATGGAGGGAGGAGAGGTCGTTTTCGAGCGCATCGATCTTCTTGAGCAGTTCCATCGGTACGTGCTCCCGCAACCATCCCAACTCGCCTAGGAGCTTTGCACGAACGTGCCCCGCGTTTCCGCTGGTCAGTTTCTCGGCCGACTCTTCCGCACCGATGCACCTACTCAGAAACTCGTCGCCCAGATTGCCGACCTGACTGGCGCGCAACCGATACAGGTTCCGATTCGTGACGTCGTGAACTTTGTCTTTCAACGCTTCGTTCTCTTCCCGCGCCGCCGCGAGTTGCTCCTGAAGTTCAACTATTACCTTGTTCGCCGCAAGGTGCTCCTGATGATTGTACTCGGCTCGTTGTGTCGCCAATCGACGCTCCGATTCCAGCCTGCGAATATCGTCGCCCGCAAACTCGATGGTTTCGACATGGTTCGCCGGTTCGTCCGTTCCGTCATCGAGCACGTAATCGGGCAGGAATTCGTCGATGGCGTCCCGCAGTTGGTCGGCGTCGTTCGCATTATCCTCTGCAACCGCATTCAGCCTCTCGCAATTATTCTCACACTTCCTCAACTCGTCCCGCAAATTCGCCCCAGCTTCATGCATATCAAATGTTCGCTTTTGTAGTCGTTCCTCGCATTCATGCCATCCATCTCTCTGCATCTCGCACTCCCGCTCCCTCTCCGCGAGCGCGTCTCGCATTTCGTACATCTCTTTCGCTGAGTTGATGGAGTCATCGCAGAACGACCCGACAGATTCGACCACCTTCTCCGGAGCACAGCCCATGATCTTCGCAGCCGCAGCGAGCGCGGACTCGGCCTTGTCTGCTGCCTCGACGTGCGAGGAGATAACGCTTTGCAAATGATCGGCAACTTCGTCTGGAGACTTGTCGCGCATGAATGCCTTCAGGCCAGCTTTGCACAAGCACCTCCGCAGCCTCTCACACTCTGCTTCCTTCTCAGCGAGTGAAGAGCGGAGGGAGGCCGCAAAATCAGCCAACCGTTGTGGAAGCGTATCAAGATCGTGAAATTCTCCTGTATACCCAAGAGAACGGAACGCCTCACAGACTGAAAACACTATGCCCCCGTATGCGTATGCCTTTGCATACCAGTGTTGTATGGTGTTTCCCTTATAGGCGACATATCTGGTTTTACCGGATAGTAGCCTCTCGTTCTCCTCCCGCGCCGACGATAGCATTGTTTCGAGTTCCTTTATTTTCTCCAGTCCCCCCTCTGCTGTGCGAGTCAGCACGGCCTCAGATACCCGATCATGGCACCGAGTTTCCAAGCGCAGACTCTCGCACTCATTCTCCAACTCGGCGATGCGGGCGTCCTTGTCAGATCCAGCATTTGAGCATCCCACACACATCCCCGGCCAACAATAGTCTGGGTCACTGTCAGTCAAACGGCCGCATGTCATGCAAGGCTCCATCTCAACTCTCCTTAGCGAAATGTCGTAGCAAACCCAGCGTCTTTTTGCACTTTTTTTCCATTTCTTCAAGGGCTGCTTGTGCTTTGTATGCACGTTCGACGGCAGAAACGTGTGCTTCTGTTAACAAGTCCCATTCTTGCTGTGTGAGGTCAGTGGATAAAATTTCCACTTGCGAATTCAGTTTTTTGATCTCTTCTTCAAGAGAACTGAGTCGGCAATTATCACAACCTTCATGCGGCGAGCATAGATCACACGGGTTAAATTCTTTTTCAGAATTTTGCATAATTATACCTTTTGCTAGTCCAAAGCGGACTAGGCTAAAAACCAACTTAACTCAGTTTACGAAAGAGTCAATAGGGGAGGACTATAATTCTCTTCGGCGGGTTGACTTTGCGGCTTCTTCCCAAGCCTCTTCAAGCTCATCTTCATAGTCGTACGTATTGACAAACACGCTTCCATTGTGCCTGTTAACGCCCATGATTGCGCCATACTCCGGATACAGATAGAACGAGTTTGAGCCAGCGTGTAGCTCGGCTTCTGGGTCTTCGTGTGAAAGAATGCTGGCTAATTTTTGTTCGTCTTCTGAAGCAAATTCATAACCCCCGCCCGGATTATCATCATCTGTGTCATAGTCGTAGTTATCTTCAAATGCTGGGGTATCCGATGCTCCTGCACCAACCCCCATTGCTTTTGCTTGAGCAGAAAGTACACGGGTTGAGGCTTGGATACGCGAGAAAGCGTCGTCCGTAACCCCGGTGTAAAGGTCGTCAAAGTTTGGCATGTTTGGCCTAATCTTGATTGTTGGCATTGTCATTATCCTTCAAATCCAAGAGCCGAAAAAGGTCTTTTCTTTCTTCGGCCCATACCCTAGAAACCTCTTTTTCTTTTATCCAGTTTTCCAGCTTCAGCCGTTGTCGTCTCTCAACAAGAGCCTTTCTCTTGTTCATTAGGGCATTCCGTCTTCCATAGCTTACGAACTTCTTATGCTTCCTTCTCTTCGGCTTATGCTGGCACTTCTCTCTCCATTCATTTAACTCGATTTCGTGTTCTTCTTTAAACTGCAAGTACAAAAAAATAGCGTGTTCAACATCAACCTTGTTTTCTTTTGCCGTGAGCATATACAAGGCCAGCAGCTCCTCTTTGTCTTCCAAATTGGACTGTTTCTTGGCCGTTTCAGCGAGAACCAGCATCTGCTCCCGAATAACCATTCGGATTACGTCACGATCACTCAACAAGTTTTCAGCAGCGGCATTTTCAAGCAGCCCGTGAACAAGTTGTTTCAGGTCTTTCTTGTCAATCCAGTTTTTGTTGTACCAGTAGAGCAATCGGCGGGCTTGCTGGCCTATATCATTCTCCCAAAAAGCCATACCCTGCAAAATGTAGCGAGCCTCTTGGTAGGAGTATAAGCGGGTATATCTCATACGTTCAGTAACCAATCGATGACAATATCCTTGTCTTCTTCAAACAATCTATCCCAAATCTTACGATAAGAACTCAGTGCTGCAACAACGTCGTCCATTTCATACTCGTGTCGTAAGCGTGGCTCTATTCTCAAAAACTGCCTGTCCAGCATTGCGTGTGTCTCATAAATGTCTCGTTCTTCTCCCCCATCAAAATACGCCTTGATAAGAGGGCTTAACCAACCAATTTTGGTAATTTTGTCAACTTTCGGCTTTTTCCACTTCTTGCCGTTTGTACCAAAAGACAAACATCTGGTATCCTCCAAACGCCACCCCAATTGCCTGATACATGCGGCCAAACCAATCATGGACGGGTTGTTAGCTACTAACCCCCCATCACTGTACCGATTGTCGATAACTGGAAAGTACGTTGGGGCTGCGGTACTGGTAAGAACTGCCCACCAAACAGGCACGTTGTCTGTCCTGTCCCAAATTTTTGGCTGACCGGTTGTAAAATCGAACGAGGTCAGAAAAACCGGCTTATGTAGGTCGGACATAGCCAACATGCCGAAATACCTTTGGGCAACAGCTTTCAGCTCCTTGTTGTCATATTTCGGTTTCCAAGGATTCAGTCGCCAAGCCAAAGAAGGTTTGGCGAAGATGTTAGGGCA
>Ga0265297_10012308_pt1 | contig 10294 bp, 10 predicted proteins | sample Munlanlwell13791_FD_192502 | JGI IMG/M metagenome (GOLD analysis project Ga0265297, IMG submission 192502) | Leachate microbial communities from a municipal landfill in Southern Ontario, Canada - Leachate well 137-91 | ecosystem: Engineered > Solid waste > Landfill > Unclassified | place...
GTTCCCCAGCGCCACATAGGTCTCAATGGTGTCTGAATTCACCTGGACCGACTTGGTGAATTCTTCAATGGCCTGATCATGATCGTCTGAAAGGAGAAATTGAATCCCCTTAAAAAAGGAGTTATCGCCCTTGCTGGCGACGGTCTTCTTCTTTTCGTTGTTCGCAGCCTTGATCCAGAAGCCCAGAAAAAGCCCCATCACAAGTGCGATTGCTGACACGATCAGGATCTGCTGGACTCCGGGTTCAAGAAGCCATTGCCAAACGGATTGCAACACCGTGATCTCTCCCATTTTGAGCAGGTGTGATTGGAGTTTTAAAAAACATGACGGGAAAGCACCCGCAGACTGCCATCAGCGAAACCTCGACCGTCAGCCGATGACGGCCCGCTTTAACCCTCCCTCGCCAACACATCGCCACGTATACCCAACACGCCTGATGCGCTCGTGGTGACCTCGTTGCTCCGGACAGGAATCAGATCAGCGAAGCGCGAGAGTGGAAGGCCGTGCCTCATGAATTGACAGGAGGCCGGTCTGAATCCATAACCTCGCTGGTGACAGGGAGATTCCTGAGGGAGTTCAATTCATGCTCCTTTTCCTTTACATCCTTCATCAGCATTTTGATCTGCCGCTTGTAGTCAAGACGTTCGGAAATCCCATACACCCATATACACAACACACCGACAAGAAACGTGATAATGGAAATCATAAAGACTGGGAGGTTGGGGGTCTCGGCCTTGAAAAAAATGAGGTCTATCTTAAAAGAGATAGACGTTGTCAGGGCCTGATAATTCTGAACCGCCACAATCACAACAATCAGCAAAAACAAGACGACAATAATGGCTTTTACATGTTTCATTCCTTGCCTCCATGAACGAAGTTAGCTTTTTTGAAATGCGGCAAGAGTCTTCGGTAGGTCTCTTCAATATGTTGCGGAATAACCCTTACCTCCCCCAGCACCGTCATATAATTGTTATCCCCGTTCCACCGTGGAACCACGTGAAAATGCATATGTTCTTCGACGCCCGCTCCAGCCACCTTGCCGAGGTTCAGGCCCACGTTGAATCCTTCAGGGTTCATGACCTCTTTTAGGATTTCAATGGAACGTGTAACCATTGACAAAAGGTCCAGCTTCTCGTCCTGTGAGAGCAATTCCAATCCCTTGACGTGCCTCACCGGGGCGACCAAAATGTGGCCGTTGATGTAGGGAAACCGGTTCATGATTACCATGGAGAGATCACCCACATGCAGAATGAGCCGTGAGCTATCGGTATCGCGATTCTCTCCGGGACAGAAGATGCACGCCGCGGCTTTCTGATCCGAAAGGATATATTCCATGCGCCATGGCGCCCACAATACGTTCATATCGATGCCTCAAAGGTAGATGATGCTACCGCGTGCCGTCTCACCCAGCTCCAGGACACCGATACTATGCTTCCCTGAAGCACTGTATCCGGTTGCCGTCCCGGGATTGAAAAAAAGGATCCCTTCCTTCACGTGATTCGAGGCAATGTGGGAATGCCCGTAAACGATCATGTCCACGTTGTGAAACAGGGGGAGAATGCGATCCTCCAGGCCATCGGACTGACCCCAGCCATGGATCAGCCCTATCCTGTAGCCGGCTGAATTTAAAACTATCTTTTCCGGAAGAAGTTCCCTGACTGCCTCGGGGTCCATGTTGCCGCAAACACCGTGAAATTCCTTTGAACTGAGGAAATCAATGATGTGCGGCGATACAACATCGCCCGCGTGGAGGATTAGATCCATATCATATAGATAGCGATCGTAGATTTCGATAAATTCCTCGGTCACTCTATGAAGGTGGGTATCGGACAGCACACCGATTTTCACACTATTTTTCATAACAAATCAGTTCACAAAAACAGGCCAGTTGAATTGATATCGAAGGTATACCAACAGACAAAAAAAGACAAGGCATAATCTCAAGGGACCTTAAAAATGATTTGACAGAAAGCCGATACCGTCGGTATCCTAATTATAGATATAATGTATCACTTTAGGTGTGTGAAAAAAGTCCGTGGGGGTCTCTTTCCCAAAGGACGCAAATCCGAGAGTCATTGCTTAGATACGGCAGTGAGGTCGTTAACTGAGCGCCTCAACAGCTCCAGGAGATCCCCTCGATCAAAGCCGATGTTCTCCCTGCCTGTTCCGGAACGTATTGAGGGTACAGGGAGCGTTCCACGGGGAGTGGAATTCTGTGTTGCGTCCTTTGGGAAAGAGACCCCCACGGACCAGTTGGTCGTCATCGCTTCTATCAGAAGGGTAAACAGTTACGATATAATTTTGTTTCGCGAGGTGGAAATAATGCCAATATACGAATTTTATTGCCCTGACTGCCATGTGATATTCAATTTCTTCTCCAGGTCAATAAACACCCAAAAACGTCCCTCATGCCCCAACTGCGGCAAGATCGAACTTGAGCGAAGGATGTCGGTCTTTGCAAGTCCTCGAAACCAGGGGGGCGAAGATGAAAGCCCGATGCCAGATATAGACGAAAGTAAGATGGAAAAGGCGATGAGCCTGCTCGCAAGGGAGGCGGAACATCTGGACGAGAACGATCCAAAGCAGGCGGCCAACCTCATGCGTAAACTGTCATATATGACCGGGATGAATCTTGGTTCCGGAATGGAAGAGGCCCTGCGCAGAATGGAGGCAGGGGAGGACCCGGAAGCTATTGAAGCAGAAATGGGTGATCTCCTGGAGGGAGAAGAGCCTTTTGCCTTTGAAAACAGATCCATTGCAGGCGCCAGATACCGGCCCCCCCGGGTGGATGAGACCCTGTATGATTTGTAACAATTAACGGTGGATTTGTTGAGTTTATTGGGTTTTCAGCAGGGACAACAATCGCTTTTCTCTCTTTTCACCGGATGCCGATACGGACGCCCCTTTGAACGTCACGTCTTCGACCCTTCTTTTTCTATCCTCTTTAAGAAAAAACTGTGCAGGTTCCGGCTATGCCTCCTCTTTTTTTCCGAGTATTATTCAATCAACCCACATCCATCCTATGCCTCCACCAGTTCAATGTCCCCCCATGCGGTCATAGCGTCGCCCACTATGACCACACCGCCCAGTATCCCTTCGATCTGACCGGCCCACTCGGCGGCCTTCTCAAGATCCTTCTTTTTTTTGATCCTGTTTCCCAGGGCCGTCGCCGCACTATCAGCCAAGGCGGTCCATGATGACAGGAGGCAGACTGCATCTGCAATCCCCTGACTCAGGGAGTGACCGATGGTCCTCGATGAAGTACAAACTCCCAAAGGCATTTGGCGCGTGGGAACCAGGATTCCGAATTTCTCGCTGAGGGGCGAGGTTCCTGCAAAAATCGTTAGGGTCAGAGGTCGGTCGGCCTTCAGAAAAGTATCCCCGCCATTCTCGACGATCACCTGATCCGTCAGATTCAAGAGCCCTTCTCCCACCTGCTGGGCAATAGCGCCGGCGACAGCAGCCATCGGCCCGACGCCAACCTTCCCTGCTGCACGCATCATCTCTCTTACGATAGGAGGCGCATAGGGGTCTTCCTTCACGGGGACGAGGGAATGTGAAAAATTCGGGTGAGATTCAATATAGGTTTCAATCTGGTGCCTCGACAAAAAAACCAGGTCCCTTGTTTCCGTTTGCAAAGGTCTCCCCGCGCAGACCCATAGGTCCGTTTCCCTGACCCCTACCTGGAAGGAGAAAAAACCCTCGGGTCTGAGCCGCTTTCTGTAGGTTCGTTCAGTATAGAGGGGCATGAGATCGCTGTGTCATAATGGCCGGCAAGGGCCTTGCCGAGAAGGTGAAGAGGCTGAGCAGTGAGTATCGGGGAGAAGAGCTGTCAAAAAAGGCTTCCCAAGATGCCGTTATTCTGCCCCTTATAAATCTTCCCTCCTAAGTGGTTTAAGATCCCGGGACAAAAGATGCACGAACATCCGAGAAGCCTTTTTCTTCGCTTTAATTTTACTCCATATATATGCAAAATATCTGCCATATTTCTAATTCACATTGTCTGCCCAAGGCTGGATGCGGATTTAGATTGAGCGGCTGAGGCAGATGTCATTTCGCCCAAAAGCGTGACATGCAATGGGCTAACCTATTGATATCTCTATGCTCCACTAATGAGAGGCCGCTAAAGCAACTAAAGACACGCCCACATGGCGTCATCTCAGGGTGATTCAACCATGGCGTTCTGTTCAAGGAGTTTAGCGGATAACCCCAACATGTTGTGGCAAACAAAATTCGATGCATACCGCTTTTACGAATGGATCAGGAACAAATAGCCCACCCAAAATCGGAATCACACCCAAAATCGTATCGAAAATGCCACATAGTGTGAATTTAAGCAACACCATCCAGAGGTGCAGATCGAGATCGGGTAGAATCGTATCGAAGGGGCCGCCCTTGAACTATATCCGCTGGGCGCCCAGGTAACAGCCCTTATAGATTTCGCTCAGGCCAGCCCTGTCCATTTTCATGGCAAGCGGGAGATGTTCCAGAATATCCTGGGCCGTCATTCCGTCCTCGCCCTTTTCCTCGGCAGCCAGATCCCCGGCAAACCCATGAATGAAGACCCCCTTCAACACTGCATCCCTCAAAGAAAGGCCCAGGCCAAACATGGCGGCCACGGTCCCGGTCAGGACATCCCCGGACCCGGCACTTGCCATACCCGGATTCCCGGACATATTCACAAAAACCTCCCCATCGGGAAATCCTATCAGAGAACGGCCTCCCTTCAACACAACCATTGCGTTCAGATCTTTTGAGGTTTGTTTAAGGATGCCGATTTTGTCTGCATTGACTTCCTGAATGCTCAATCCGGTCAGTCTCGACATTTCACCCGAATGGGGGGTCAACACCGTCTCGGCTTTCCGTTTTTTCAGGAGCTTCAGATCCCCAGAGACAGCGGTAATCCCGTCACCGTCGATCAGAATTGGCCGATGAATCTCCTTAACCAGCGCCCTCACCAGCCGCTGAGTCTCTTCATTCAATGACAGTCCGGGGCCCAGAACAACCATGTCCATTTTCATTGCCAGATCTACCAGGGAATCCTTGTTTTCAAGGGAGATAGTCCCCATATCTGTCTCTTTCTGAGGGAGAAAGACGATCTCACTCCCTTTAGCTGCAATAAACGGGATAACAGATGCGGGGGATGCAAGTCGCGAATACCCGCCACCTGCCTTTAAAAAAGAGAGCGCAGAGAAATAGGGCGCCCCGAAATAGCCGGAGGCGCCTGCGATGAAAAGGACCTGGCCGACGCTCCCCTTATGGGCATTTCGGTCCCTGGCCGGCAGCATTTTAGGGAGGTTGACCTCAATCTTGAGTGCATTCGAGTCATATATGCTGGGGGGAAAGGAGATGTGCGTAACATACAGTCTTCCACAGAATTCATTGCCCGGAAACAGGATGTTGCCAAGCTTTGGAAGACCGAAGGTTACAGTATAGTCGGCCCGAACAGCGATCCCCATCACCTCTCCGCTGTCGCCCGACACCCCCGAGGGGATGTCGGCGCTGAAAACCGTCTTTCCGCTGGCATTGATCAGCTCGATGACATCCCGGTAGATCCCTCTCACCTCTCGCATCAGCCCTGTCCCAAAGATGGCGTCCACAATGGCGTCTGCGTGGGCGATATCCGTTCTGATGGCATCCACGGATGTCACCTCTCGAATGAGGATCCCCAGTTTTGAGACAATCTCAAGGTTCAGCCTTGCCGCACCTTTGTATTTCGCCCTGTCGCCTAACACAAATACCTTGACGTTTCCACCATTTGAGTAAATCTTTCTGGCAATCACCAATCCGTCGCCGCCGTTATTCCCGATGCCGCAACAGACGATGAAGGTCTTTCCATTGACGGCAACCTCAGTTGCGATAACAGAATAGACGGCACCGCCGGCATTCTCCATCAATAGTTCATCCTTGATGCCGAATACCCTGATGGCGGTCTGGTCGAGGTCTCTCATCTCGGAGACAGTGCTGATCTTCACGTCATTCCCCCTTGATCCGGAAACATCTACATGCGTGCTTGACTGAACGCCCAAATTTTCGGGCAAGAGCTTCGAAGGACGAAACAATCACCCAAATAGGAATATCTCAATGACAAGAACCTCATTGTTTCAAACTGTTGCGTTTTGTCATGTTGAAATTAGAACCTCATTGCTCTGGTGCGACTAATTTGGTTGGCGATCTTTCCGTTCTAATGACTTGCAATCGCCTTTCCAGAATGCGCGGACAATCTTATTGTTTTTGTCCACTTCAAAATACGTAATGCAATAGTCCATTGAAGTAACGGTCTGTCCAGTGACATTGCCGACGCTTTCACCGGTTCGACCGCTTCGAGGGTCCACACGGGGGGGGTATTCGATGAGGGCCGAATGGGACAATGGGTTGAGGGTGTATTCATCCCTCGTCTCGACGTACACCAATACCTTGCTTTGGTCAGCAGCATCAAACGTCCTGCCGGGATACCCCCATTCATCGGTGAGTCTCCGTGCATCACGCCCCATGTACTCCTGACACAGTTGAGTGTATCCCGCCCCCGTGGGGAGGCTCAACGTCTTACACCCTGGGACCGCGAGGGCGACAAACACGAAAAAGAAGAAAGAGCTGATTAGCGTCTGTTTCATAAAACCTCCAAATTTTGGGTCGAGCACTGAAAAAGCCGTGGGGTGGCATGTCCTCGCAGGGCACCATCGCTTCAGACTGATTATCAAATCCGTGGACAGTTTTGCAAGGTAAAACGCTCGCCTCGATAGATGAATTTCGGATTCAATGCAGGCACGCAACTATCCATCACCTATCGAACGTCTGTTCGGACCCCTCTTGACGTGGTTACCGCCAGCGATGTATAGGATGATAGAGAGGCCTCACAATGGATAACCGTCAGAGTGAGAAAGGTATGCGGGCATTCACAAAAATTGGAATCGCCTGTTGCGCGGAATAGAGATGCACCCACACGCGCTGAAAATGGCTCCGTGAAGTAGGGACAGAGGCCCCCAGGTCTATTACGGGAAAACTCAAGCAAACGAGCTTGCCAAAGGAGGAAGGTAAAGATGGCGGAAGAACAGGACCGCATACCCCCATGCCTCATGCTTATTGACAAGGAAGGCCGCTGGTATCATCAGGGCGTCGAGATGATCCACCGGGACTTCATTCGGCTGTTTTATCAGAATATGGAACTGGATGGAGATGGAAGATACCTGATTACATGGAACGGTACCCGCTGTTATGTCGACGTGGAGGATACCGCCTATGTGGTGACACGGGTTTCACTTGAGCGTGGAAGCGGACACCAGCCATCCCGGCTCGAGATCAGCCTGAGCGACGACACACAGGAAGTCCTGGCGCCCGACACCCTTCAAGTGGGAAAGGATCATGTCCTTTACTGCAAGGTCAAATCAGACGCCTTCCCCGCACGCTTTACCCGGGCCGCATACTATCAACTGGCCGATTTTATTGAAGAAGACGGGAGCGGCTATTTCCTGGACCTCAATGGTCGAAGACACTATATCACTCCTTCTCAGCCCTGACGCCGGTTCCCTTGAATCACGACTCCCCCTTCACCGGGGTTACCATTTCAATCTTGGCATTTTTTCGAAGGTTTTCGAGCCAGTTTTGAAATATGCGTTGATGCTTGGCCTGAACCAACGATTCGCCATACTCCTTTTTTTCCTTGTTGAAGGCTGTTTCGTCAATCCCCTGTCTCTCCAACCACCTGGTGACAAATGCGCCTTTTTCGTTGACAAAGGGCTTATCGGGTAATGGTTCTGTCGCGTTGAGCCTGAAGGCGGTCTCAATCAGTTCCGGTGTATTTCCGATTTCCGGAATAGGACCCCGCCTGCTAAAAAAGTCGGTTTGTTTTGGGGTGAGCCCCTTCTCCTTGGCCAATTGATCCCAAGGCTTGCCCTCTTTAAGCGCTTTCAAATAGCTGGTTGCGGCAGCGGCGGCATCCTGGGCTGCCAGATAATTCGTGTAATTCTCTTTTACCTTTTCAGCCACATCTTTCAATTCCGGCAGATAAGATTCCTTGGCCTCCACCACCTGAAAAATAAAAAATTTGCCTCCTAATTCAATCAGATCGGTCGTTTCACCCTTATCCAGCGCAAAGAGGTTCTCTGTGATCCTTTCACTTCCGACGATCCCTGAAACCGGCTCGGTCTTTGGAAAAAAGCTTGACTCCTTTGCCTCGACGCCTTGCTGTTTAGCATAGACACTCAGCTCGATATCATAGGGCATCTGGTCTACGATAGAGAGGCCCTTCTCATGGGCGAGTTCTGAAGCAGCGCTCATGGTCAGGGAATCCACAATCTGATCACGCACCTCCTCCAGAGATTGCGTACGGGCCTCCTTGATATCCTCTACCTGGATGATATGATACCCAAATGGCGTCCGAACCAGATCGCTGATCTCCCCCTTTTTCAGATTGAAAGCCACCTCCTCAAAGGCCGGCGTCATACGGCCCTTCTCAAAATAGCCCAGATCTCCCCCCTTTGATTTGCTCGGGCAGCTGGAGTGCTGGGCTGCGAGACCGGCGAAGTCCTCCCCCTTGCGTACCTTTGCCAGAACCGCTTCAGCCGCCTTCCTGACCTCTTGATCTGCCTCTTTCGCGGCGTCCTCGGCAAGCTCAAACAGAATATGCCTTGCCTTTACCTGATGGGGCTGGCTGTAGGAGGCAAGATTATATTCATAAAAAGACTGGATCTCCTTGTCAGTGACGGTCACGCCATCTTTGAAGGAAGCAGGGTCAATTTCGATATAGGCAACCTTTATATTCTTCTGGATACGATAGTTCTCCTTATTTTTTTCAAAATAGGACGTGATTGCGGAATCATCGACCGTCACGGATTTTTGAAAATCCTGCGGCTTAAACTCAACAAAAGCGAGCTTGATCTTTTCGTTGACGAACGTGTAGTGTTCCAGGATCTCCTGATCGGTCACGCCCAGGAAGGCAAACAGAAACTGCTGCAGTTTCTTGTCCAGAAGCTCTTGGGTAATCGATGCCTCAAAATCCTCCGGGGTCATATGATTCTGGCTCAGAAGAGACTGGTAACGACCCATGTCGAACTGGCCGTTGATTTGAAATGCGGGGTAACTCAAAATCGCCTTCTGACACTCGCTTTCCGTCACCTCGATGCCTAAGCGTTTTGCGGCCTGGGTCATTAGCCTCTGATCGACAAGCGTGTTCAATGCCCTTGTTCTTAGATCGAGCATCTTTATCATATTTTCATTCCACATATCCTTGTACCTTGCTTGATATGCGGAAACCATATCCCGGTAGGCCTTTTCATACTCCGGACCACTAATGACCTCCCCGTTGACATAGGCGATTTTCAGCGCCTGATCCGAGGTGAAGGAATAGCCGAAATAAAAGACAAAGACCACGGCAATAATGCCTATCAGAAATTTTATCAGCCAGGACTTGGCGTGTTTTCTCATGATACTCAATACCATTAAGCATCCCCTCCTGTTGTCTTATCCTGTTCGTTCGAGACTTCCCGAGCCTTGTTCGAAAATCGAATTCGGCAAATTAGCACGATACCCGAAGGATGTCCACCATAATTTGGGGCACCCGCGACCCCCGTACCCGATCCAAAAGGGAGACCTGAATGCCTGCTGATTAGTGCCCTATTACCAGCTTTTCTGTCACAAAAAACAAGGAATCAGTAAGCGCTCACAGGTTCCGGGTTCCCCTTTCAAGGTTCCCGGTTACACCCTGAACCTCTGAACTTTTAAACCCGAAGCTAGGCCGCCATTGGGTTGCTCGAATGGCCCGCGTTAGTGGTTGCAAATTACTTATCGGAATGATAAAGTGGCAAAAAATGGAAGGTTCCGCTATGTGAAAGGGACAAATGCATGACAAAGGAATTGTGGTCAGTTACCGAGGTTTTGGAATTCTTTCAGGTAGAGGAGGGCCTTCTCAGTGACCTGGAGGAAGAAGAGATCATCTGTCCGGCCTGCGATGAAGGACTTCCGACTCGTCTGTTTCATATCCACGAACTGGAAAAGCTGCGGATTGCAAAAATTCTGATGGAGGAAATGGACGTCAATTTATCGGGCGTGGAGGTCATCCTTCGAATGCGCCAGAATATGATTGACATGAGAAAACAATTCGACGCCATCCTGGAAGATCTGGCCAGTCAGCTCAACGAAATCATGAACAAAGCATAAACAGGTCCCTGTCCTGCCGCGAGTTAGATGCTGATGCCGCTCCTCACATCCTGTTCATAAAGGCTGTCCATTTTTTTGACTGTCTCGATGATTTCCGGGTCGTTTGTCTTCGGCACCTTTACAGCCAATTTATTTAGAA
>Ga0265297_10012310_pt1 | contig 10293 bp, 6 predicted proteins | sample Munlanlwell13791_FD_192502 | JGI IMG/M metagenome (GOLD analysis project Ga0265297, IMG submission 192502) | Leachate microbial communities from a municipal landfill in Southern Ontario, Canada - Leachate well 137-91 | ecosystem: Engineered > Solid waste > Landfill > Unclassified | place...
GTATTCTTTTATAGCGGTGATATCTTTCACGACCCCGTCATATCCCACAAGGCGATGTTGGCCGTCAAAGTAAAGAACCGGCGTATTCTTTACCCAACAGATGCCGCCGTCTTTTCGGATAATACGGTGCTCAATAGATTGGGCGACCCTCCGAGTATAAATATTCTCGATCTGCTGTTTGACAATTTCCTGGTCCTCTTTGGGAATAATAGTGATCCACAATAAGGGATGAGAAACAAATTCCTCAGCGGTATAGCCGGTGACCATAAGACAGCCGGCCCCATGCGCGGTTTCTTCCGCCCGCCCTTCTTTCAATCGCACGGTATAAATATAGTCAGTAACGGAAGAGGTGATTCTTTTGTAGCGATCTTCGCTGTCTCTTAAGGCTTCCTCCGTGCGTCTTTGTTCCTCGACCATAGTCTGCAAGGCCTGATTCGCTTTTTCCAGATCCAGAGTCCTTTGCTCAACTCGAACTTCCAATTCGTCATTGATATCCCGTAGCCTCTGCTCAAGATATTTGCGCTCATGGCTTTCCATCGACATGGAAAGCAGATTGGCAATAGACATCGCGAAATTTTTTTCTTCCAACGACCATGTCCGCTTTAGGCCGACATGCTCCTGACATATCACTCCGCGAAGCTGGTCGCCCCGGCTGATCGGAACGTCCAACATGGAAGAAATCCCGAGGGGGGTAAGATACACTGAAGAGAACTCCTTTGTCCTGGGATCGGTATGCGCATCGTCCGCATCAATGACCCGGACCTCTCTCAATGCTTGAAAATAAGCAGGGAAACTGGTAACCGGAAGCTCCGTCCCCTCGGAGTGAGAGTTCTTGTTCAGTTCGAACAAATCATGGCAACAGAGCTTAGTGTCCCTTTCATCAAACAACCAAATACTTACTCTTTCAATATTCAGTGTCTCAGCCAAAATCTTCGTTAGTTGATGAAAAAGCACCTTAAGATCGTCCGCCTGTAATGCGCGGGGATCGGTCAAGTCTACAAGTATCTTATTCTGACGGGATAGAGTATATTGGCTCCTGCGTATTCCCTCTTCCATTTCTTTACGCTGAGTGATATCCCGGGAACTCCCCAAAACATAGAGCTGCCCTTTCAGCTTAATCAAATGAATTTGTATTTCTATCGGAATCTGCCTGCCATCTTTGCGGACGAGAATAAGCTCCTGCAGGCCAACATCCTGACCAACAATAACCTTTTCTAACAGCACGGCGACTTTGGAAAATTGATCCGGCGATATAATCGGAAAGTTCAGAAAACTCTTCCCGCATAATTCTTCTTTCTTATACCCAGTTAATATTTCCGCTGTTTCATTGATTTCAACAAAAACACCTTTTAGATCAGCCATAAAGATAGCATCGGGGGAATTCTTAAATAATATCTTAAGCCGATCTTCCGAACTTCTTAGCTCTTTTTGGGCATATCGTAAATCCTCGGCCATTTTATTAAATGCCTCGGAAAACTGACCTATTTCATCACGGGATTCCACTTTCACCCGATAGTCCAGATCGCCTTTAGCTATCCTCTGCGCTCCATGAACCAGTTCATTAATAGGCCGTCTTAAGCCTCGTCCCATAAAAAAGACTACCAGCAAACCAGCGCCAATCCCGATCAGCACGCCTATTAAAACAATATTCTGACTGTTCTTTGATATCGTCAGCACATTTCGATCGATGAACGAGATCTGAGCCCGGGTATCTCTGGCCAGCCTGGCCAACGCCGCTTCCGCCTGATTAGCCGTAACTCTTGCGATTTTCTCCATCTCGATCGCCCTGGCCCCCGTAATATCCACCTTAACCTCTTCGGCATACGTAACCACGGCAACCCGGAAGCGTTTGGCAGCGATTAAGAACTCGTCCACTTCTTTTTTATTCTCCGGGATTAGTTTTTTCAATTTTTCAGATTCTTTTACCGCCTGGTTCATTAACTCCACGGCCAAAGTGATATCCCGCTTTTCCAATCGAGCAAAAGCAGAAAAAATTTCCCGAGCGTCCAGGAAACAATCCCTGATGCGCTCTACCAATTCCAAAACAGGTTTCTCCTTTCGCAGAGCCCCGTCTATATTATTGACAATCCGCGTGGTGGCGGCAAAGAAGATCCCGCCCATGATCGTTATAATCATGACCATAACCAAAAGACCGATATTACGCACCATCCTAAAGGATATTGGCATAAATCATCTTCCCCCATGACAACAACACGCATCCCGCATTTTTTTGCCCTTGCCTGCTCTAAATAAAAATTGCTATTGCCCAAATTCCAGGATCAATACCTCAGAAATATCACCACAACCAAAAAGAGGCTGACTTATCGACGGGTCAGGTTCCCGGCCGGCGATCTCGTAACGCGAAACACCGAATAGATAAGTTTTAGATTTATCAAACTGGATATCATCAATACTCCCGGTCGTTAGCGCCCGGCCAAATTCAATGGTCCATTTCCCGTCAGCCCAGATACCTTTCGCTTTAATATCCGCCCGGCTTCCGGTCGGAGCGACGCTGATAAAACCAGGCATCTTGTCTTCGATATGCTCCTCATAAAGCGTGTTTTCGGATGCCGCTGTGCCGCTGTCGCCTTCTCTTATCATATACATATTCTTTCCACTCCCGCTCAACAAAAGCGTACTTTTAGGAATCAAGACGGAACTCACCCGGTCCATTTTATCATCGGCATATCCCGCCGGGTTACTGCGGCCAGCCTTCCAGAACCAGATATCAGCCGCATAACTATCGTCTGACTTCAAAGACAAGTCTACGGCGTGAACTTCCATATTCCATTTAAAAATAAATGTATCCTCCCGGTCCGGCCCGGTTTTATACATCTGCGTCGCCTCATCCCATTTCCAGCTTTTGTGAGTGTCGGATTTATCCGTATCCGGATAGCTGACCAGAAAAAATATCTCCGTGTCGGTATAAACCGCCTTCAAGATTATGTTGATCTGGGCCACCCGATCATAAGTGCTATATTCTCTAACGCCGGCCCAGACCTCATCGGTGCCGCTTCCGTCGATAACCGGCGCAAGTTCCGCCCGTTGCGCCACGACAGTCTGATCAGCATAGCCGGGGATAACCGCGGCCAGACACATGAACAAGCTTATGTACAAAATTCTTTTATTCATTTCCGTGACCCTTCCGATACATTTTTAATCAAAGGATTGCTCCTGGCTAAGGCCATTCACCGATGACGGCAAATGATAAATTATTATCCACCCGGCCCCGGCTCCCCATTCCATTCTGTAAAAAAACCTTAAGAAGGCCGGACGCTGAATACCATAGCATCATCAACCTCCGCCTAAAGGCGGTCAATCTCATCGATCTCCGGATATTTTATCGGATGGCCGTTCTTTGCAAGAATTTCGTTAACCTCTCTTTTTAACGCAATGGCATCCAGCTCTTGGACCACCGCAGCTTTATGAAATATTCCCAGAGTTTTCTTTTCTTCTTCCAATTTCTGTTCAAATAATTTCCGCTGGGTGATCTCCTGCGTGATGATAAGAAAATTAATAATCTCGCCATGATTATTCTTAACGGGAGAGACGAACACCATCTCCCAATAGGCTTCCTCATTCTTTCTCTTATTCTCAAACTCCCCGCTCCACGTCTCTCCGGCAGAAAGGGCCTTCCATAATTCTCCATGCTTTTCGGCTGGCAATTTATCGGGTCTTAAAATGCGTGCTTTCGTCTTAAGGATCTCTTCCGCTGCGTATCCCGTCATTTGAGTGAACAGGGGGTTGACATATTCAACTATCCCCTGAGTATCGGTAAGCAAAATCCCGCTGGGACTGCATTCAACCGCCAGGGATAATTTACGCAGTTCCTGTTCGGCCATTATCCTGTCGGTGTTATCGCGAAAGACCAGGACAACCCCGAGGATGGTTCCGCGGTCATCTTTTATGGGAGAGCCGCTATCCGCGATGATACGCTCAACCCCATTTCTGGAAACAAGAACGGTATTGTTCTCGAGACTAATAATCGTATTCGCCCTTATGGCTTTTTCAACCGGATTCTCACAGGGTTCACGGGTCTGCTGATTAATGATGTTAAAGACTTTCTGCAAAGGCTGGTGCAATGCCTCTTGCTGCGACCAGCCGGTCAGGTCTTCCGCCACTTTATTCATTAAAACAACTCTGGCCTCGACATCCGTCGCGATCACGCCGTCGCCGATGCTCCGCAGGGTCACGTTAAGACGCTCTCTTTCGTCGTTTAATTTTTGAGCGGTCTCGCGCAAATCATTTGCCATCTTATTAAAACTGTCGACTAACATTTTCATCTCTCCGGAAGCCTTAATCTCAACGGGCGAAGAGAACCGGCCCCGAGCGATATCTCCCAAGTTTTCAATAACATGATACAATGGCCTAATATACATTCGTGTTGACCATAAGATCACTAAACTGCTCAGGATAATCATAAAAAGAGAGACGCCGAAAAGTGTTCCCGTGAACAAATAAAGAGGTTGATTCAAGAAATCTTCCGTCGTCGTCTCAAGGAAGATCCACCCCCAGGGTTTAAATATTTTATAAAGAAAATGCCGGCGGACGCCGCGATGGGTATATTCAAGACGGCCGTATTGTTGTTTGACCATATCCGATACAATATCCCGCCCAAAAAACTGATATCCCCTTTGTTCTTGGGGATGGAGGATAACACTTCCGCTGTTATCAATGATAAAAGAATAACTAACGAGATCTTTGTCATTGCGATAACCGATACGAAGCTTATCTATGAATCGCGCCTGTCCTATCGCCACATCAGGATAGAAATCTTCAAAAAACAGCTCATCCTGCTCAGTCGCTTCCGCCACTAAACGATCAAGCTTGGTTACTAAAAGTTTTTCAACATTGGAATGTATCGACTTTTGGAAGATATGATTGCTGGAGAATTCAAGAGCCATAGCCAGGACAACAATAATCACCGTGGCGGTCAGGGAAAGTTTGAATTCCAATTTCATAAAACACTCCCTAAAAAGTAAGGGTTATTGGGCCGCTGAGGCCGGAGCTTTCAATTTCATGTCCCAGTCCTGAAATATCCTCTGATATGTCCCGTTCTCTTTTATCTTCTGGAAACCGCGGTTAAAAATATCGCAGTATCTTTCCCCTTCGGGATGCTTCAAGGAGAATGCGACATAAAGACCGGTAGATTCCGAAAGCCCTACCGGTTTAATTTGCCCTTCGACACCCATCCGGGATATAAGATAATCAGCGACCCGATCATACAAGAGAATGAAATCGACCCTTTTGGCGATAAGTTTCTTGAGGATAATTTCATCCGTTTTGGAATAAGCCTTCTCAATGGAATTATTCATATCAATGGCGTCCCCGTAACCGTAACCTTGGGTCAAACCGAGGACCTTGCCAGTTAAATCCTCAACACCTTTCACCTCCCCCGGATAATCCGATGTCGAATAAAAAAAACTCTTTGCTATAAATAACGGCTCCTCATGCCAGCGATAAATCTCTTCTATTTCCTGTGTCCGGGGGGCGTCAAAACAGCCTATCGCCAGTCCATCCTTCACTAAAAGCATTCCTCGATCATAATTCATGACATCAAATTCCACATCGATCCCTTCGGCCTTAAACGCCTCTCTGGTGATATCGACGGCGATCCCTTCCGCCGCGCCCTCCCGCAGGGCAGAATAAGGATACCAGTCATCTTCGGCAACGATTCTTACTGTTTCCGTATAACCGGGCGAGCCAGTTAAGAAACCAAGGATCAATAAAATAAAAACTATCTTTAAAAACTTGGCCATGAGTTATTCCTCCTGCGAAAAGATTTAAACCTATTCACGACAACCTCCAAGAAAAGCGGCTGCTCTCCGGCCATGCTGAGAGACCCAACTTCACCCCAGAGAGCATCAAATGTTCTACCTTTAATTTCCGATGATGAAACACTGAAGAAAAAACGACCGGCCAAGACTTCCGTCGAAAACAATATTTACACCCCTCCCCTTTCTTCCTCTTCTGCTGAAGATTATTTTCACAGGACGGCCACCCGGGAGAGGAATGCTTTTAAATTATTCTACTCCCGATAATGTCAACAGCTATATAAATTTCATGTTTTATTGGGATTCTTTTCTCCGGCTCCCCAATCAAATCCAGCGTTATTTAGCGAGGCTCCCCGCTCCATTTTTAGACAAAATCCATAGTCTTCCCGGAAGCCCCCTCTACAATCTCCGGACCGCTTGGGGATAGATATATATCCGTCCGGAAGTCCCCTGGCTAAAATCGTTTGAGCCTCAGAGGAAAAACGGATACGGGCCACGCATCGTGTCCCCGAAAAAAGGCAAAACGGCAGCTCCCGCCCGCTATCGTTTGATATAAAGCCGACAGGCGTCTTCTTCCCGGACGCATTCCCATCCCGGGTCAGCCTTAAGGTAATGAATCAACTTCTGGGAGATAACTTTGGAAGGGTCGAGCAGAATGATATCAAAGCGGAATTCTTTTTCCGCGGCGGGCCAATGATCTTCCGGCGAAAGCAGGATTTCAATATACCTCAGAAAAGATTTCTGGCTCAACTGCCTTCCGTCCACGAACGGTTTTAACTCCGGATAGCTTGTCCAGATAATATACCCTCCGAAACTATCGTCGTTAAAAACCCGGCCCTTGATCCCGTTCTCTTTTAGATACCGGATACAAGAAAACGGATTTTGGACGGGATAATCCAAGGACATCGCGGGGACCGTCTGGCGGCCATAAGAAACTTTTTCGAAAAACCCCTGGATCAGGTGAAAGCCTAACAACAAAATGACGGCGGCGTAAAAGAAAGAATAAAGCCGCTTACCAGAGGCAGAAACCCGCGCGCCATTTTCCGGCAACTGATCCGCCGCGCTCTGCGCAATAATATAAACGCTGACTATAGCAAAAAAGGCGCAGCCCCGCATCCCCTGGAAAAAGAAGAACAGCGCTCCGGAAAAAAGCAAAGCCAGGGTCGTCCGCGCCTTTCTCGTCGTCACCAAGGCATACGCGCCCCACAGAAACAAGAGGAGGAAAGGAACCCCCAGGGGTTCCAGCAAGAATTTCACCGGAGACTGCATCTCCGAAATAAAATGGTTATAAAAATAAAAATTAATGAAGCCGGGCTCCAGGAAAACCTTAAACGGATACCAGGCCCCTTTTAACCCGTAAGGATTGACGAGAAAGACCATTAAATAAATAAGCAGCGCGGCCAGCAAGCCCTGCGTTTTTTTAGCCAGAACAATTTCTTTTTCCGTGTCCCGGGCGTGTCGCGCCATTCCCCATTGGATACCCGAGGAAACAAGAAATATTCCCATCAACGCCGCGCCGTAGGCCAGGCTCCCCAAGTGGAGATTCACCCAAACGATCCCCCCTATCGGTAAATACAATAAATTTCTCCACCTGGAATTCCGTTCGTAAGCGAATAGATTGATCAGAAAAATCTGGATAAAGAAAAAATTAAAGATCAACGGCCTTAGCAAACAACGGGGGACCAGGCTGGCGGCCAAGAGAAAAACGAGAAGGACAAGACGGGTCAGCGGGACCTTCTTGTAAGCATAAAAAAAGAAGATCATCAACATGAGAACGAAAGAGACCGCCCGGAAGATCCGCAACCCCGTCAGGCCGCCGGCTTGAAAGACAAGATAAAGAAAACTGCTCCCCAGCCACTGCGTGAAGACCCAGGGTTCCGGCTCTCCCGCAAACGGAAAGATATCCTGCTGCGGCACAGCGAGATTCTGAAAGATCCACTTCCCGGTCCCCAAATGCCACCACACATCGTCGATCTCAACGGGATAAAGGAAATATTCGAAGAAAAAAAGAATAAGGACGGCAAAAAAGATTATTCGAAGGATCTTATGAAACATATCGGCGGATAGGACAGCGCTCCTTTGAATTCACTATATCATCAAAAAAAGACGCTGAGAAAAAAATATCGAAAAACATCTCTTAAGGGAATACGGAATAACCCCCTTCTGCTATAATAAATTCAAACTTTTTATCACGAAGAACAGATCATCGCCATGCTCAAATCCATCCTGTCCGCGCTCATACTTTACTTATCGCTTCCGAATTATTTCTTCCATTACGGCCTGGGGCCTCTGGCCTGGATCTTTGCCGTCCCTCTCTTCTTTGCCCTCGAGGACAAAGGCCCTTTCCAGCGCATGGTACGCGGATGGTTATTCGGGCTGTTCTTTTTCGGCTTGGCTTTAAGCTGGCTGGCGACTTACAACGTTTTGGCTTATGGGGCATTTGTCCTGCTCTGGTCCCTTCAGCCTTTATTCTTTTCGTTTCTTTATTCTCCCCGGGATAAACACCGCGCCGGGGATCTGTTTCTGATCCCCGCTCTTTGGGCCACGGCGGAATTCACCTACTCACAAATCCTAAACGGTTTCTCCTGGACCATCGGACATTCCCAGGCCTTCAACGTCCCCGCCATCCAGATCGCCAACCTGTTTGGGTCTTACGGAATATCTTTTTTTATCATCTTTTTCAACTACGCGCTTTTCCGGGCGATGAAGGATCCCCGGGAAAGACGCTTTCATTTCACCGCGGCAGCCCTCTCCCTGCTCATCTTATTCGGCTACGGATTTTTTTCTCTCCTGGAGCAAAGGAACGAACCATTTTTGAAAAACTATTTACGGATAGGGATCATCCAGCCGAACATCCGCCCGCAGGAAATAGAAAATCCCCTCGCCATCAACCAGATCATCGCTAAACACCTCTCGTTGACGGAAGACTCTCTCCCGGAGAATCCGGAGATGATCATCTGGCCGGAAACAACCATCCCCGATGATTTCCTCCTGCAGAAGCCGCTGAGGGAAAAAGTCACTCAGGCCGCCGCGCGCGCCAACACCTACCTGCTCGTCGGAGCGGCACTTTTACGGGACGGCCGGGACTATAACAGCGCCGTTTTATTAGATCCCAACGGAAACGTGGCGGATGTGTATGACAAGAGATTCCTGGTGCCCTTCATCGAATACAGCCCGGGAGGAAAAAGAGTCCGCGACTTGCAGAAATTTCTCAAGGCCACAAGTTATGATTTTCTCGGCGGGGCCCGAGCCGGGATCTTGTCTCTGCGGCAAAATCGATCTGCCAAAGAAATAATCGGAGCGGTGACCATATGTTCCGAAGATCATTATCCCTCTCTCTTTCGCCAGTTCTCTTCCCGGGGGACCAAGTTTGCCGTGGTCATGCTCAACGATAGCTGGTCGCCAAGAGACGAGGCCATGATCATCCACGCCCCGGGGTCTATCCTGCGGGCGGTGGAGAACGGCCTTGCGGTTGTTCGGATAGCCAACACCGGGTGGTCTTGTTTTATAGATAAATATGGAAGGATATCTCCCAAGAACACGCTCCCCCTCAACAGCCGCGGTTTTATTGTTCGCCCGGTTTGCCTGGCCGATCGAAAGACTCTCTACACGCGAATAGGTGATATTTTTGCGGTTCTTTGCTTAACTTTTGTTATAATCAATTATCTTTTGAAAATATTCCAGAAAAAAGAGTGATCCATGTTTCGCATAACCCTAATAATCTTATCTCTCTTAGCGGCTTGCAGCGTCCCCTCCTGGGCCGGCGGGGCGGCAGCCCGCTCCCGGACCATGCGCCAACAGCAGGTGGTTCAGCAACAGCAAACGATTCAGCAGAAACAGATCATCCAGCAACAAATCGCGCAAAAACAACTCATGCTCCAAAAGCAAAAGCAGGCCCTCCTTGAATACCAAGCCCAGCAGCAAAAACAGATATCCGGGGAGATCGAAATACAGGCTCAATATCAACGCCCATACGCCGCGGCGCCGGTGGTCCAGGATGTCGTCGAGATGCGGCAGCTTTGGGAGGCCTTCGAAACCTCAAGCGAGGCCTGGGCCCTGATCATCGATCAGGTCTCCAAAGAAATGATCGTCGCTCATTATATCGGATTGTTCCGCCAGAAAGGGATCACCCTGCGAAAGCTCCCTCCCCATTACGCAGGCCTGATTGATTCCATGTCGGAAGGGAATCCCAGCCTTCTGCGCAAACCCTTCGCTGAAATCCTGCAGATTTTAGCCATTCTTGAATATGATTTCGACAACGGCCAAAACAAAGACGCGATGGCCTTGAAAATTCTTGGGCAGGCGGGTTTCGCGGAAAACAAAAAAAGGCTGGGTTTAAAATAAAGCGCTGCGAAACGGCCCTTTCCCCGAAGGGAAAGATTAACCTAAAGCCGCATTTAAAACATCATGCCGGCCGATTACTCCCACCAGTTTTGTTTTGTCATACACGGGGATCGTGTGGACATTTTCCTTATGCATGATCGCAATGACCTTGGCCAGCGGCGTATCCTTCTCGAGG
>Ga0265297_10012311_pt1 | contig 10292 bp, 14 predicted proteins | sample Munlanlwell13791_FD_192502 | JGI IMG/M metagenome (GOLD analysis project Ga0265297, IMG submission 192502) | Leachate microbial communities from a municipal landfill in Southern Ontario, Canada - Leachate well 137-91 | ecosystem: Engineered > Solid waste > Landfill > Unclassified | place...
TGAACCAGATGATCCAGATGTACCATATGTTTCACCAGATGAACCAGCAGATCCGGATGTACCAGCGGATCCTGCACTACCAGACAAACCAGCACTACCACTTGATCCAGAACTACCAGATGTACCAGAGCTTCCACTTGTTCCTTTTGAACCAGAAGTTCCTGCTGAACCAGTAAGACCACTTGATCCAGAAGTTCCAGAACTACCGGATGAACCGCTTGTTCCTGCTGAACCAGAAGTTCCTGCTGATCCTGATGTTCCATATGTTTCACCAGAACTTCCTGCGCTTCCAGATGTACCGGAAGTTCCCGCTGAACCTGCAGAACCAGAGCTTCCAGATGTACCAGAAGTTCCTTTTGAACCAGATGTTCCTGCAGATCCAGATGATCCAGACGAACTAGAGCTACCAGAGCTTCCGGATGAACCACTTGTACCGGATGATCCAGAAAATCCGCGAGAACCACTTGTACCGGATGAACCTGTCAAACCAGAAGTACCTGCTGAACCTGCAGAACCACTAGATCCAGAACTTCCTTTACTACCGGATGTTCCAGATGAACCAGAAAGACCTCTTTGACCAGAACTACCAGAACTTCCTGTTGAGCCGCTTGAACCAGTAGAGCCGCTTGATCCAGAACTTCCTTTACTACCGGATGTTCCAGATGATCCAGAAAATCCGCGAGCACCAGACGAACCACTTGACCCACTGCTTCCTGTGCTACCAGATGAACCAGTGCTACCAGAACTTCCAGATGTTCCGCTTATTCCGCGAGAACCACTTGTTCCAGATGAACCAGATGAACCGCTTGTTCCGGCATCTATGGCTATAGAGTGTGTATGAGAATCGCCAATTACAATATTTTCTGTAGTTCTTGTAATTGTTGAAGGAGTTCCAAGAGAAAGTTCTTGGCCAGTAATAGTCAAACCACTATCTGTTGGTAATGTAACATCTCCTGTATTAGTTCCAGATATTTCAGCATCATCGTTTACAATCAACGATGCACCTGATATAATTGTACTTAATAGAATATTGTTGATTAAACCCGATGATATTGTATTGGTTGTAAGGCTTATAAAAACAGGGGATCCAGTTGTAGAAACATCTTGATTAGCTATTTTTTGCCAAAAAGTATCAACAAAAAGATAGATGGAATTTGTGTCTTGAACAGTAGATAACATACCATCTGAAGCAGCTGTTTCAATCCAAATCGTTCCATCATATTCAACAATGGAATTTTTGGATGCACCTAACCAAGATGGATCTACAGTTCCTGCTGTATTGTCAAGAATATATCTATCACCAACTGCGGACGTAGGTGGTGGTTCTGTACAATTGACAATAGACAGAACAGTTGGCCAAGTATTCCAATCAATACTTGCACCAATGGCTTGGCTCCATGTAGCTACAGTGCCAACTTTTTTTACCATAATAAAAACACGGCCAGTGTCTTCATTTTGCCATATTGTTGGTGGTGTATATTGATGGTCTTGTGGTGTTGGATCTATATTTTTGACTATGTAAACAACTGGTTTTTTATTTACTAATGCATCATAATTTATTATCATTAGGATTCCTGTAAATAGTAAATGTAATCTTTACCGTATATTTATGTTATTTTAAAATAAATGAAGGAGGTGAATAATTTGAAGAAAATAAAAGATACCAATTATATGAATGAATTTCCAATAAGTGCTTCAAAAATGCTTTATGGCGTGCAAATAAATGAAGTAGAAATTAATGATTATAAGGATAAAAATTTGAATGAAAATAAAAAGTTTACAAATTTGAAACAAAATGATAGAATATAACAAAAGAATAAAAATAAAACAAAAACAATAAAAAAAGGAGAAAAAACAATGTCAAAATGGATAAGCAAAGATTTATTCAACAAACACTTAGAAGAAAGGGAAAAGGAAAAGCTAGAAAAAATTCCAAGATTTAATCGTTCTGAAATTGTATGGCCAAGTTTGAAACCTGGAACTCAGGATGAACCAACAGTATATGAAGGCAGGTTCTTGCCGGATCCCGAAGGTTTTTTAATAAAGAAATATTATTATCACATGTGGAAATCAGGTGACAAGTATATCAGCCTTCTTTGTCCAAAAACACATGGATTTGGAAATTTTTGTCCTGTTTGTAGTGTTGTATCTTCATTATATAACGGAACAGCTGAAGATAAAAAGATTGCAAGAGAAATGAAAAGGAAAGAGAGATATGTATCTAATTTTTATATAGTTGATGATCCTCGCGACAAAAATGCAAAAGATGAAGAAAACAAAATGTCTGGTAAGGTTCGTCTTTATGAGTTTCCAAGTAAAATTAATGAAAAGTTGATTGCAGAGGAAGATGAAAAAGAAGGTCTTCGTGAAAGAGTATGGGATGCTGGTGAAGACGGCCATAACTTTTTTATTAAGATAAAACTTACAAAGCCGGACGAGAATAAGAGACAGTTTCCAGATTATTCAAGTTCTGTTTTTAGTAGAAAATCTACTGCTCTTGGAAGCGACAAAAAGACTGAAGAGATTACAAAATCTGTTTATAGTTTGAAGAAACACGTTGAAACTATGGAAAAGGGTCTTGATTGGATAAAAGAAACACTTATATCAGAAGGTCTTTTCAAACTTGTTGAAAGAGAGTGGTCTAAGCATTATGAAAATACTGCGGCTACGACAACAACTGAAGATGATGTTCCAGATTTTACTGAAGATGATAAACCTTCAAAAGGTGATACTGAGTCCGAAGAAGATATATTGAAACAATTGGACGATTTGAAGATATAGTTATCGGTATTAAACGGCCTGCTTTTTTACAAGCAGGCCGTTTTTTTGTTGAACATTATTTTCAATTTAATGTAGTATAATAAATTTTATGTTTTATAAAAAATCATAAGTCCTTGTTTTTATTCAGAAAAATATTTTTATAAAATCACACACTTTGGCACGAATTTTGAATATTATATAAGTACCATTATCAAGGAGGAAAATTTATGAAAAAGAAAATTTCGGTTTTATTGGCTACGGTTTTTATGGTTTTATTTACATCGGGGTTTGGATTTGCAATGAATATATCATCTACTCCTGGTGACTTTCCATTTTTTCACCTTGGATCACTTATTATCGGGCTTCTGATTTTTGTTTCATTGAAAAACAGATATAAAAAGTTTTATATTAGTGAGTGTGTTGGTGCTATGGCTCTTTACACAATAATGATTTCTTTGTTTACAACCCCCGTCGTTGACACTATCAAAATGATGGTGAGCTAATATGACACGACTAATGATGGAATTATCATCTTTGTCATTTTTGATGGTTTTCAGTTCATTGCTTTTTGCTTGGATTGGATATAAGGTTGATATTATACTAGAAACCCCGCCTATGTTTATGGCGGGGCTACTAATTCTAGCAGTGATTATGTGTCTTTACAGGATGTTTTTGAAGGTTAAAGGGCAGCGACAGCAATAGCTCCAACAATTGCACCAACTATTGCACCAACAGTTGTCCATTGAATATTGCTCCATAATTTGGCCCACCAACTTTTTGACTTTTCTTTATCTATTGCTGCTTGAACATCGTCAAGTATCTTCTGTTTATCTTCAATAATTTTGTCTTTCTTTTTGGATGCTTCTTCACAAAGTCGTAATTGGTCGTCTTTCACTTTTGATAAATCACTATACAGTTCATCTTTTTTTGCCAGAGTGGCTTCACAGGCAGTAATCTGTTCTTCCTGTGCTTTTATCTTATCTTGAGCTAATTTCACCATTTCTTCACAGATTGATAAATTCTTGTTGGTTGAAATACACCTCTCTGCATCAACGATAATTTTATCAACAGTCTCTGCTGAAAAAGTATACAGTTCTTGTGGTTCTGCTGAAAATCCTATACTACTGAACAGGAGGATAACCAAGAGCACGCAACCTGTCAACACGCTCTTTGGATGTCTTTGGCTTTTGTACATTCTGACCCTCCTTTTGTATTCTATCAAATTCTTTTTTCATCGTATCATATTTTTTCTGTATTTCAGAAATTTTTGCTTTGGAAACTTTTTTAGCATTACTATATTCATTGTTCAATGTATCAAATTTTTTCTGCAATATTTTTAGAGTATCTTCATAGACATTTTTTGACATTTCGTATTCTTTGATAATACTTTCATATTTTGCTTTCCATTCATTAGCTTCTTTCTGAATTTTATCTATATTTGGCATTGTAATATATTTCCAAGATACAAATCCTAGGCAAATTACTACAATGCCAATTATAGCCCATAAAACTACGGGGTTATTAGTCCATGAGGACTTGGATGTATTCAAAGATGATACATTCTGTAAATTCCCCGCAGATACTGTAGTCGTTTCGTTGAGTTTCATAAAATTTACCCCTTTTTACCGAAAAGTCCTTTTATCCAATTGAGAAGAGCAGCACAAGGCTCTGGAAAAAGACTTGCTGCTATAATACCGATACCGATTCCAATCAAAAATGTGAAAAATGACATGATTTTTTCCTCCTGAAATATTTTTCATCCTTTCTTATTTATAAGAGGTCAACAAATATAAATAATGGAGAAATGAACAATATAGTCAAAATTACAGATTTATACATAACATCTATATTTGAAGATGGGCATTGGGAACCAATTCCTTTGTCAGATGGTTTTATCTATCAAACTGTATTGAATGAAGATTGGCCTATTCACGATTTGTATGTTTCGTGGTTGAAGAAATTCAATAATCATCCATATATTACTACTACGGAACAATACAAGGAATTATATTATTCTATAAAAAGAGAAGGATTCAGATTGGATACTGATGTTACATTCAAAAATGTAGAAGAATATTTGAAAATGTATGATTTGTGCAAATTGCCAAAAAAATTGAATTGGCAATGGGTAATAAAGGATGGCCAACATAGATTATCAATATTATTACATTTTCATAAAAATGCACTATTGGAAATTGACGAAAATCATATAGTTAGGAGGATAATGTATGGGTAACACAGTTCGCAAAGAAACGGTTATGTTAGAAGAAGAAAGAGCAATGCCATTTTCCTTGGCTGTTGATTTATGTGAAGATATTCATTTACATTACAGGGACTTACGAATAGATTTTAGTTTGAAGGAATGGGCAGTATTTGTGAAATTCATTATAGAGATGAACCAGTGGATACAAACAGAACATTCTGACTATGATATGACAGATCCAAAGTATTTTGCCAGGAACGGTTTACGAATTCCGACCAAATCAGATTTTTTCCCAGGTAGATTTCAAGTGGAAGTGCAAGGCCCACCATATGAAGGAATGATCCATATACATTATAACGATTTAAGATTAGAAGTTCCAATTTCTGTTTATAAAAAAATACTTGATACAATGAACTCACTAAAAATATAAATAGTTTAGAAGATAAATAATTATGTAATAATATTGGAGTAAACATATGAAATTTCACGGCGTAGAAATGAGAGGTAACTTCATTTGTTTGACTGTTTCAAATACAGGTGAATTAGGCCCTGCTGGTGTTAAAGGTAGGTTAGTCCATGTTGAGTCATCAAATGCAATTTATGTAGATACTGGAACTGAATGGAAAAGAACAGGAATAGACCCATATCTTGTAGATGCAAACACATTGATAGGTGGTATATCCGATAACGTTCCAGCTGCAGTTTCTGCAAGTGAAAATCAAATTTTTGGTCGATTAACTGGTGGAAATATAAAAGGATTATCAACTGCAGAAATTACAACACTTATTGACCATGCAACTTCTGCTGATGTTATTGATGGAACATCAAATGTAGTATTGATTACACCTTTGGCTTTGGCGAATTCCAGAGCAACATCTGCTGACATTGTTGACGGAACAAATGATACAAAAATGATTACACCAAATTATCTTGCTCAGACAAGAGCAACATCTGCTGATATTATTGCAGGAACATCAAATGTGTTATTGGTTACCCCATTAGCTTTATCAAATTCTGTTGCAACATCTGCTGATATAGTTACTGGAACAAACAAAATAAAAACCATAACACCATATTGGCTGGCAAATTCTGTTGCAACATCAGCTGATATAGTTACTGGAACAAACAGAACAGAACCTATAACACCATATTGGTTAGCAAATTCTGTTGCAACATCTGCTGATATAGTTACTGGAACTGAAAGAACAAAATCTATAACTCCATATTGGTTATCAAATTCTGTTGCAACATCAGCTGATGTTGCAACAGGAACAAACAGAACAAAAATGGTTACTCCGTTGTTTCTTGCTCAGACAAGGGCAAGCTCAGCGGATATTATTGCAGGAATATCAAATACTGTTTTAGTTACACCATTATCTTTGGTAAATTCAAGGGCAACTTCTGCTGATGTAGTAACTGGAACATCAACAACTAAATTTATTACACCATCTGTTTTGACTAGTTCTAGATCAACTTCTGCCGATGTAATAACTGGTACTTCTACAACACAAGTAGTAACACCATCTTCAATAAGTAATATTGTAAAGCCTTTTGTAAGAGGCGGAACTATAGCAAATGACATTGATTATTTGAGACCAATAAATTCACCTGTATGGTATTGTAACTTGCCTTGTAAAGTTACAGCTGTAAGGGGAATGAGAGTTGACGGTACTGCCGCAACAATAAACGCAAGAAGAAATAGAAGCGGCTCATATGCAAATCATTTGGGATCAAATTTATCATTAGCAACATCTGGAGCATGGTATAGTAGCACTACAATTCAAAATTCTGATTATGTTGTTGGTGACTTTTTGGAAATAATGCTTGTAACTATATCAGCTAGTGCATCACAGGTTGCAATACAAGTGGATTTCGAAAAAGTATAATAATTGTTTGGAGAATAATATATGAAATACTATGGCGTAGATATGATAGGAAATTTCAAATGTCAAAGGTATGCAACTTTGACAAATGCTGGATCTGCTAGCTCTAGTGATGAAGGTAGAATAATTTATATTGTAGATGAAGAAAATTTATATATGAATGAAGGAGAACAATGGGTAAGAATTTCAAAACATGATTTTATAACACTTACAGATTGTCCTTCTTCATATAATATGGATCCTGTAAGCGCTGGAAATTATGCTAATAATTTAGTTATTGTAAATGCTGGGGCGTCCGGAACAACATTTATAGAAATTAGCGCTTCGTTGATGATAGAAAATCTTTCAGGTGGTATAACAGAAGCTACTTCAGGTGCAATGAATAGCCTTATAGTTTTGCCAGCATCGGCTTCTTTAGTTGACCAAATTGCTGCATTATCAGCTTCAACAATAGTAAGAGCTGTAACTGGTGGAATGGAAGATAGACGTATTCCTGTTTGGAATGGAACAGAAAGAGATTTAGTTACAGCACACACTTCTGCATATATTAATCCAAGTGGTGATATATATGCTACACATGTTTATAATGCTGTATGGAATGACATTGCAGATTTTATAGAAGTTGATTGTTCAATTGAATATGGATATGTTTACATAATGGATGAAAATTATAAAGTAAGAAAATCAAGAAATTATATGGAACCAGGAATAATTGGAATTGCATCGGATACGTATGGATTTGGTCTTGGTAATAAAAATGGAAAACCAGGACTAATGCCAATAAGTATAGGTGGATTTGTATTAGCCCATATTGATGATATATATCTTTCAGGAACACCACTTACATGTAGTATAGATGGAACATTGACAAAGATAGAGCAAGATGATAAAATAAACTTTCCAGAACGTATTGTCGCTACATTTTTTAAACCAGAATATGAAAAAACTTGGAACGGGATTGAAGTAAATAATCGTCATTGGGTCAAGGTGAAATAAGATATGGGATTTGTATGGAGAAGCTCTGGTGTAGGAACAATTACAGAACATGAACAGACGGAAGAATTAGTACATAATATTGACCATGTTTGGCATTTATTGAGTGAGCCTGTAAGTGCTAAAATATGGAGTGAAATGCCATCTTCTGCTGGTGAGTATCTTGAAGTTATTGATATGGAAGAAGTTAGGGCAATGATGGATTATCTTGCTGACAATAACCATTGTGATACTCATTATGTTTCACATTTTGTGTCACAGTTTACAAGTGACCAAAAAACAGATAATACTATCAATTTATCCGGAGATTTGAGTAGCAATTTATTATCCGTAGAAGTAGGACAAAATACTGGTGAACATACATCAAATTTAAGCGGCCGTTTATCTGGGTATAATTCTGGAGAAAATTCTGCTGTTCAAACAGGCCAACATTATAGAGAAAATACTGGTGTATATGGAAGTGCTTATGGAGAAGAACGAAGCCCGAATTAATAGGTGAAAAATATGCCATTTACTTGGACAGAACCAATATCAACTGGATATTATGTATTAGATACTGAATTACAGGAAATACATGGTTATTTAGACCACATTTATCATCATCTTGCATGTGATACACATTATTCTCAATACGATGTTTCATATGATATTGGTGTATTGACAGTCAATCAAGTTGGATATCAAAACGCGGAAAATGCTGGAGAATTAAAAGCAGAAGATACGTCTGAATTATTAGGAAAATTTACAGCAAATAAAGGTGCTGATTATTCTATATGTCCTGGTAATTGTCCAGGGAATTGTGGATCTAATAATTCTGGTGTATATGGTCAAAATAAATATAATGTTTGTGCATCTTATTGTGGTGGTCAATGGCCTGATAGATCTTGTTGGAGTGATTATTGGTGGTAGGAGTATAAAATGTTAAATAAAAGATTTGTATCAGCAGAGATGTTTTCTGCTGGCGTTTGTAATTTGAATTGTCGCTATTGTTACATTCCAAAAGATCCAAAAATATCAAAAATCCATAAAGAAATAATTTCAAAAATCAAAGACGGCTCTTTTATAAAAGAGCTAAAAAAATTGTATGGTGAAAATTTAGAATATATATCTCACTGGGGAACTGAACCGACATTAACACTAGATGAATTTATTGAAAATAAATTTTATGAAGATGCTTTGAAATCATTTCCAAAACTTCACGTAGTTTCAATGTCAAGTAATTTTATGACGGATCCTAATATTCTTGTAAATTTCATTTCAAATTTTCCAGAACATAAAAGAAAAATTGAATTCAAAATTCAAATGTCTTTAGATGGACCAGCTTGGATTACAGATGGAAATCGATGTAATGCTGCAACAGAAAAAATTATCAACAATATATATTTTTTTGTAGAAAAAATCAATGATATATCTGATGATTTGAAAAAGAAAAACAATAAAGTATATTTACATTTCAAATCTACTCATTACAAAGAAGAAATAAAAAAATTGATGGATAAAGAACGAGTTATAGAATATTGTGATTTTTTCGATAATGTATGCAAGAATATAATTGAGAAAAACAAATTTATAGATTTTTATAATAATTGTGCGCCTACTTTAGTTTATCCCGGAACTTATGAATGTCAAGATGGTAAAAATTATGCAGTGTACAATAAGAATTTTTATGAAATATATAAGGAAAATAGATACAATTATGCAAAATTTTTTCCACAATCACTCAATTATTTTCTTGAAACTATAAAAGTATGTGATTTGATACACACAAACAATTCTCAAATAGGATGCTCTGCTGGCAGATCTCAATTAGCACTCACTCAAAATAAAGATATTATGCCTTGTCATAGAATTTTTTATATGAATGATGAAATATATGACTCTTTATTTGGATCTTATTTTGCAAACAATGATTATTACTATGGTTATGAAAACCAACGTGATATACTTATGAAAAAATTTCTTATAGCAAATGATGAAAAATCCCTTGCAAATATGATATATGTGTATACTGGATACCACGATTATAATAAATTGAAAATAACATTGACATATGCATTGATAAAAGAGATGGCTGATTGTGGTTTGCTAAGTTCTCAATATAAAGAAGATGATAAACTTGCAGAATTATTATCCATTATGATTGTAAGACGAGAGTGCTCGATAGACAATATATTGACTACAGGATCAATGCATATTGCTCCGGCTACAAGTATAAAAATGTTCGGAAATGGTGTGTTTGATTTTTATTATAATGAAATACTTTGTGGGAGTAAATAACATGTCTTTACAAGAAGAAAATAGTTTGATAATAAACAATTTACTGAATAAAACATTTTTTGCTGGATGGAAAGAATTAGATAATCCATTATATGAAAACTATAGAAATTTAGAAATACTTATAAATGGTAAGTGCGACCTTGCTTGCAAATATTGCCTACCTGCAGGAACAATGA
>Ga0265297_10012312_pt1 | contig 10292 bp, 10 predicted proteins | sample Munlanlwell13791_FD_192502 | JGI IMG/M metagenome (GOLD analysis project Ga0265297, IMG submission 192502) | Leachate microbial communities from a municipal landfill in Southern Ontario, Canada - Leachate well 137-91 | ecosystem: Engineered > Solid waste > Landfill > Unclassified | place...
GTAGTTGTTGCCGCCGCAGTCGCCGCCGTAGCCGCCCGTGCCGAGATCGATCGTACCGCCGGTGCCGAGGTCGATGGTGCCACCGGATCCGAGATCCAAGGTGCCGCCAGCGCCAGCCGCGCCGCCCGGGAGATCGAGCGTTCCGCCCGTACCGAGGTCGATGGTGCCGCCCGACGCGAGGTCGATCGAGCCGCCGGTCCCAAGATCCAGGGTGCCGCCGGTTTCGACGTCGAGGGTGTTGCCCTCTCCGCCGTTGCCGCCAGCGCCGCCAGTGATGTCGACCTTGCCACCGGTGCCCATGTCCAGGGTACCGCCGGATCCGACGTCGAGGGTGTTGCCCTCTCCGCCGTTGCCGCCAGTGATGTCGACCTTGCCGCCGGTCCCAAGATCCAGGGTGCCGCCGGTTTCGACGTCGAGGGTGTTGCCCTCTCCGCCGTTGCCGCCAGCGCCGCCGGGCATGGTGTACGCCGGGATGGATCCTGACGCCTCTCCGCCGTCTCCCTTGTCGTTCTCGTCTTCCTCGGGGGTTTCGCCGACGTCGAACGTCGACGTGCCCGCCGTGCCCTCGGACTCCGGACCGGCGCCGCCCTGTGGCAGGTTGTCGACCGGGATCATCGCCGGGATTTCGGTGTTCGAGTTCGGGTCGACGACCCAGTCGTCGTCGCTGCGATCCTCGTCGATCAGGATCGTCGTCGATTCGTCATTCGACCTCGACACGGACGGGATGCTCCCGTCGATGCCGCAGCCAGTAGCGAGGATCGCGACGAACATGTTCGTATACGCGAAAACATTCTTCATTTTTCAAAATGCCTTTCTTTTGGGTGTTCTACGTGTCCCTCTCACAGAGGGCCGTAGTTGACCCTCTGCTAGGAACCTTTATTTATAGCATAAAATGAAGAAAATGTCAAGAGTGCTTGGCGTACTTGTAAAGCAAAAAAAGCTAAGTTCCGCAAAAAAGTAACAATGAAGCAATGAAACAATGAAACGATCCAGTACAATGACTGGATTGTTTTATTGTTTCATTGCTTCATTGTTAAAAAAGTCCCTCCTGCCTCTCCGGCATCTCAAATCCTAAATGCTTGTACGCGAGCTCGGTCGCGACTCTCCCCCTTGGCGTTCGGGCGAGGAATCCTTCCTGCATCAAAAAGGGCTCAATGACTTCTTCAAGCGTTTCCATTTCTTCGGACGTTGTGGCGGCAAGCGTTGTGAGGCCGACCGGGCCACCTTTGAATTTTTCGATGAGCGCGCGGAGGATGCGCCGGTCCGCGTCGTCGAGTCCGTACACGTCAATGTCGAGGCTTGAGAGCGCGGCGCAGACGGTTGCATCGTCGAGGACGCCGTTGCCGCGGACTTCGGCGAAGTCGCGCGAGCGTTTGAGGAGTCGATTCGCAATGCGCGGCGTGCGGCGCGAACGCGCGGCGATCGTGCGCGCGGAGCCTTCGTCCAGGGCTACGCCGAGGATGCGCGCGCTTCGTTTTACGATCTCGGCCATCTCGTCGATCCCGTAGAAGTCGAGGTGGTGGACGGCGCCGAATCGGTCGCGGAGCGGGGCGGAAAGGAGAGAGAGCTTCGTTGTCGCGCCGACGAGCGTGAATTTTTTGAGGTCGAGCCGGAGCGTCCGCGCCGTGGGCCCTTTGCCAATGACAATGTCGAGCGCGTAGTCCTCCATGGCGGGGTAGAGGACTTCCTCAATCGTTCGGTTCATGCGGTGGATTTCGTCCACGAACAGAATGTCGCCGTCATCAAGGTTCGTCAGAATCGCCGCAAGGTCGCCGACGCGTTCAAGCGCGGGGCCGCTCGTCACCTTTACCTGCGCGTTCATTTCGTGCCCAATAACATGCGCGAGTGTCGTTTTTCCGAGTCCAGGCGGTCCGTACAGGAGAACGTGTTCGCATGGTTCATTTCGTTTTTTTGCCGCCTCAAGGAAGATCGAGAGATTCTCTTTTACCTTCGGCTGCCCGATGAATTCGCCGAACGACTTCGGCCGCAGGGAAACGTCGATGATGGCATCTTCCGGCTGGAGGTCCGGTGCGATCGGGCGAGCGGAGAGCGTCTCTTCCATACGGGGTTGAGCGTACCAATGGGGGCGGGGAGTGGGAAGTGGGGTAAAAAGGAAGCGCCCGCGTGTTCCAGAAGGGAATGTCGCGGGCACTCGGGAAGAAAGCAAGGAGGATGCGCTAGCAGTCGATCAGGCCGACGCGGCCCGGGCGTGGCGGGCGCCTGCGGACGCAGGGCGGTTTTCGTTTCTCGTTCGGCGGGATCTTGTAGTGCGACATGAGGCCGAGATCGTCGTCGTGCAAGTACTCCGCGTCGCGCTGTTGATCGTTAAACGGTCGCCAACTCGGGTGTGATCGCTTCGCCTCCGGCATGGGCTCCTCTTTGGATGTTGGGGTGCGTTGAAAACGCCTAACAACGTTACGTGATACTTCGACGTTTATCAAGACCATTGATGAAGAGACGGTCGGGTTTTATGGGAATGAAGCGAAGAAACGGGGGATATGGTCGCCCCGCTCTTTGCGCTTTCCGTCCATTCGCGTACGATAGCCGTTATGTCGATTCCGCTGCCTCCGCCGCCGAAGATTCAGTCCGGCCAGCCGCTCACGGCGCGCGCCGACACGCTTCGCGCGATTTCAGACAGCCTTGCGAAGACGGGCGGACGCATCAATCGTCTTTCACAGCAGCACGACCGGGTCGTCGCCGCTCTGAAGAGCGAACCTCCTCCGGGTGTTTCCCGCCTTGATTGGATTTCACGCATGCTGAACGAAGAGATCTGATATGAAATTGTCTGCCGAGCCTTCATTCCCGCCGCTTCCCGAAGAGATTCGCGGCGCACCGCGCCCGAAGCATCTTGCATTTCAGGAAATATCTCGTCGACTTGATGAGGTCGAGGCCAAGGAGGGTCGCGATCCGACGCCGGAAGAAGCTGTTGAGCTCCTGCGCGCGCTGGAAGCATACGCGAAAGACGAGCTTTGGCAGTTTCGCGCGCTCGCGGAACAGACGGGGAATATTCCGAGAAATGATTTCGCGCTTCTTCGGAGGGCGGTCGTCGAGGGCAGACTCACGGCAAGAGCCGGTCAAGACGTTGAAGCATTTTTACACGAATCGGAAACGATACGGGAAAAGGCGCATGTGGTTCTTGAACAGCTCCTTGATATCATCGGCACGCTTGAACAGGCGGAAGCGGTTTTAGCGGAGCGTCAGGAAAAAGAGATTCCGTTAAATGCTCAGGCGGACCGGAGGAAATGGATCAAGGAGGAAATGGATCGCTGGGGATACGTCGGCGCGGCGTAATGGCTCGTATCGAGAACAAAATCGATCCGCATGAACGGATCGATTTTTATGGTGGGCGGGGTGGGGGTCGAACCCACACGGCCTTTCGGCCTCGGGATTTTAAGTCCCGTACGTCTACCGGTTTCGTCACCCGCCCAGGGTGCAGTTTTGAGTTGTGGGTCGTGAGTCGCGAGTGTTCGGACTCGCTGGCGAGCATAGAGGATTTTGAGCCTCTGGGCAAGACAGCGGGCGAGCGGCGTTTTTCCTGCATTGCACTCGAAATGAATTCGAACCCCCAGAACGGGTCGAATTCATATGGAATAGGCGCGTACAACATTTGAGCCCCAGGCGGATGTGGGTTCCGCGAGGGGCTCGAGATTTTTGGGCGCAACGCTTCAGACGAACATCATCCGCATCTTCCGGGTCACGGTCACGTCTGTGAGCGGGACCGCATTCGTGAAGAATACGCTCATGTAGAAATCGATGACTTCGCCGTCCGGGTCATATGTCCCGTCGTCGCGGAGCCGTCGTGCGGAGACGTGCCATCCATCGGGGCGTTCAGAGGTGTGTCGGTTGCCGCGGGCACCGCCCTGCATGCATGCCGACTCGACGACGAATTCAGCGCGTCCGCGGCTCTCGTCGTGTGCGCCAAGATCGACGCTGCGGTTTCTCGGTGCTCTTCGGCCTTTCTGTTTGGCTGCTTGTTGACACTCGATGCTGGGAAAGATCGTCGTGAGACGTTCGATCGTTTTACCGTCGACGAGAATGATTCGTTTCGTCTCGTCGGCATAGTAGCCGAAGGCGAACTTTTGCGATGTGAGGACGTCTCCGACAACGGGAAGGCGGGTTGGGGTCACGGTTGCTTCTCCTTGTGAGGGTGCGTTGTGTTCGCCGTCTTACCAATTTTTTCAAAATTTATCAAGCGTCCAGCTTCAAGGGATTGGGGGGTCTACCTTTTCTTCGCGAGCCACGCCCTCAACTCTTTCGCTGACTTCGTATTCAAAATGTCTGCTTTTCTCGCCCAGCCGGCCCGCGCGATGGCTTCGCCGAAGGGGATAAAGCGGAAATGCGATGGATCGTGGGCGTCCGTATCAATGACGAGCGGGACGCCGGCGCGAACGCAGGCGCGGACGTGACTCGCGTTAAGGTCGGACCGGTCGGGGAAGCAATCGATTTCCATGGCAACGCGATATTTCTTTGCGGCCGCGATGACTTCGTCGATATCGATATCGATACCTTCGCGTCCAAAGATCACGCGGCAGGTCGGATGAAAGAGACAGTCCACGTGCGAATTTGAGATCGCTTTTATGACACGCGCGGTCTGTTCTTTTCGGGGGAGGCGGAACGCGGAGTGAACGGAGACGCCAACCCAGTCGAGCTTCGCGAGCGTCGCATCCTTCAGATCAAGCGACCCATCTTTCAGGATGTCGCACTCTGTTCCCGCGAGGATATCGAAGTCTTTCAGCGTCTTGTTGATCCGTTTGATCTCCGCGATCTGTTTAATGACCCGGGCATCGTCCAGTCCGTGGATGAACCCGAGCGCCTTCGTGTGATCCGTGACGGCCATGTAGTCGAGTCCTGCCGCCTTTGCCGCTTTTGCCATCTCCGTGATGGATGCGGATCCGTCGCTCGCGTCCGTTTGAACCTGCAAATCCCCGCGGACGGATCCATACGGGATGAGATTGGGGAGTTTGTGCGCGATCGCCGCTTCAATCTCCTCATCGCCGACCCGAATCTCCGGAGGCGGCGTCTGCATCCCAAGTGCCTCGTAGATTTCCTCCTCGGTTTCACAGGCGATAAGACGTCCGTGTTCCCGCGTCTTCCCCCTGACCCCTGACCCCTTTCCCTTCACCCTAAACAATCCGTACTCATTCAACGTTAAGCCCTTCGTGAGCGCCCGTTCCCGCAGAAGCACGTTATGCCGTTTGTCGCCCGTAAAGTACTGGAGCGCGGCACCGTAGACGTTATCTGCGACGACGCGAATGTCTGCGTCGATGCCGATCTTGAGGCGAACGGAGGCGCGCGTCTTGCCGCGCTCGTGGATGCTCTGGACGTCGGGCAGCGCGCAGAACGCGTCGACGACGCGTTCAGGTTTTGAGGATGTGGCGAGGATGTCGATGTCGCCGATCGTCTCTTTTCGCCGCCGGAGCGATCCGGCGAAGGCGCATCGCTTAATGCCCTCGATCTTTTTGAGATGTGCCACGATCTTTTCGGCGATCGGCAGGATATCCGCGAGCAACCGCCGTCCGGACGCCTGTTGCATCATATTGATGCCTCGCGCAATCTTGTCCTCGCTCTGCTCGCCGAACCCCGGGAGTTTTTGGATCGCCTTTTTTGCGATGGCACTCTTGAGATCCTTCAGGGTTTTAATCTTGAGCAGCCTATAGAGTTCAAAGATCGTCTTTGGACCAATGCCTTCAATCGACGCGAGTCCGAAGATGTCGACCGGAAATTTTTTCTTCATCGCCTCGTATTCCTTCACGTGGCCGGTGCGATAGTACTCGTCGATCTTTTCCGCGATTGACTGCCCAATGCCGGGAAGTTCCTTCAGGGCTTTGATGCCACCCTTCTTCCATGCGTTATGGGCGTCGTCGCCCATCGCGGCGATCGTCTCGCTCGCCATGGCGTACGCGCGCGGCTTGAACGGAACGCCGTGCATCTCGTCGTAGTAGCCCATCTCGAAGAAGATCTTCGCGAGAGCATTGGAGGAATAGGCGCTGACTTTCATAGGTGCGGGGGCGTGGTTGCGTCGTTGCGTGGTTGCGTCGGGCGTCGGCCGGACCGACGCGACCACGCAACCACGCAACTACGCAGCAACAGGATAGCAGGGCGAGAGGCTTGGCAGAAACGACGGTGCCCCGATATGCGCATTGACGCCCGCATCGTTCGCGAGTAAGTTCTCCACGCTCATCAGGAGGTATCCATGGCCGCACAAGAGTTGAGTGAACCGGTTCCGTACGTTTTTTCCTTGGAGCGTTTCAGTCTCCGCGACGGCCTTGCCGGGATCGTTGCGGATCTTCACAAGATCGGGATATGCGCCTCCTTCGCGACGCCATCCCGCGGGCTGTACCGGGTCGAGTATCAAGGAGCGGAAGACCGCGTGAGCTGGAGATGCGCCTTTTCCTTTTACTCGATGGATTGCCTGTTCGAGACCTATTTCAACGACCAACGTCTTATCGAGGATGATCCGACCTGGCCGCTGTGGATCGACACGGACAATCCCGTCGTACCTCAATGCAGGGGCGAATCGCTCGATGTGCCATCAACGGGAAGTAAGTGGTCGTTGTGCTTTGGCCTCATCGAGGCGCTCAGCCGCCTCGAACTCGCCTGTCTGCGCCAAGCGCGGGATGAGCGGAACCCCGACCGAGCTACGGCATTGAACGCCATGGCTCGCCGCCTGTTCCTCACGTGTACAAGCGTCCAATCCGACGCGCGTCCTCGGGCCGCGTGAGTCCTCCATCGCACATTCATCGGACGAGCCCCCACTCTTTGCGGGGCTCGTTTCGTTTCAGGCAGGTGCGTTGTTGCGTAGGGGCGTAGGGGCGAGGCCTGGCCTCGCCCCTACGCCCCTACGCCCCTACAAACCTCATATCAATCATTGACTGCCAGCAGACTTCGAGGTAAATCATCACACGCTCCCGTAAGGAGGTTTGGATGATCTTTCGTGCCGTAGGCGACCGATGCGCGGTTGATGTTGCCGCACTGAACCTTCCCATCTCAACTGATGACGCCATAGCGTTGCTGTCTCGGTCCGGTTTTTGCGCCATCGACGTCGACCTCGTCGCGCTTGCGCGTTCATGCGTGGGGCGTTCATCGTATCACCGGGGTGCGCGGCTCGTTGAAGCGCCGGATGTCTTCGACTGTTCGTCGTTGATGAAGTGGCTCTATGCGCAACGCGGAATCTGGATCCCGCGCCGATCCATCCAGCAAAGAAGCTGCGGTGAACGCGTCGAGATCAATGCGCTCCGCGGTGGCGATCTCATATTTACGACCGGCCATATCGATTATTACGATACGGATCCGGAAGACGGCGTTGGGCATGTCGGCATCGCGACCGGGGAGGAGACGGTCATCCATGCGGCGAACTCGCGGGTCGGAATCGTCGAAAGTCGCATGGAGGCATTTCTGGATGGCGCGAAGCTCCGAGACATCCGTCGCATCATTCCGCATCCAGAGCGTGTCATAACGCTTCGTGTTCCTCTGCGGAGAGAGGTGGAGACGTCGGATGATGTGCGCTGGATTGTCCTTCAGCATCTTCCGCGTTCGTCGGCTTGAATAGACCTTTAACTGAATGCGTCGCGTGACGCGATCCAGACCATCGGACGAGCCCCCACTCCTTGTGGGGCTCGTTTCGTTTTAGGTGGGTACGTAGATGCGTTGTTGCGTAGGGGCGAGGCCAGGCCTCGCTCCTACGCCCCCAATATTCCTCTTTCGTGTTCATTTTTTTTCCGCTATACTTCCAGCATGAGTCCGGTTCGGAAGGGATCAACGAAGCGGAAATTGGATCGAACGGGTGCTTCCGCGTCTTCGCGGGCGAAGCCATCTTCGCGCCGTGTGGCGCGGTCTTTTTCTTTGGTTCCAGCGCGGCGTGCTTTAGAGATCGATAGTCCCTATGCGCACAGGGCGAAAGAGGGCTATCGGACATCTGGGATCAAAGTGCGAAAAGGAACGGATCGCACACGGAAGATGAGACGCACCGGAGAGGTCCATCCGTATGTGCGGACGGCATTCCTTTCGCTCGCGGTCGGTACGGCCATGCTCCTCGCGTCGACGCTCTACTACGTTCGCGTGTCCGCGGCGACAGCGCCTTTCCTTGAGGGTCGAATGATTACGCATGAGGCCGCGTCGGCCGTTACAACGTCGACGACGGTCGGATTGGATCAAAGCGCCGCGGATGAACGTGACGACGGCGTGCCAGCCAAGCCGTTTCCGCGGGCGTACCTTCGCGAGCGCGCGGCGGCACTCGGGTTCGACGCGGATCTCCTCGAACGGATCGCGCACTGCGAGAGTAATTGGCGCATGGTGAAGAACAAGAAGTCGACGGCCATGGGATTCTTTCAGATCCTCGACGGCACCGAACGCCTTACGCCCCAATATAAGAATGGCTTGAGCAAGGAAGACCCGTACGTGAATATCGACATGGCTTTATCGCTCTACGCGAAGTACGGGACTATTCCGTGGTATGAATCGCGGGCATGTTGGGGGCGGTAGGGGCGCACCGAGTGCGTCCGGATCTTTATTGATTCGGTATCAGCCGCGCATGCCGCGGTTTTTTTGAAAAAGAAAGTGAGGAGTCCGCCGGGGGCACTCCTCACGTTCAAAGGAAGAAAGTTCGTTTCAATAAGGGACCGTTTTTTTGTTACCAGCCGCCGCCGCTGGATGAGGATCCGCCGCCCCAGCTTCCGCCGGAAGACGAAGACATTCCGCCCCAGCTTCCTCCAGAAGATGACGAAGACGAATAGGAGGAGCGCCGTCTGCGTTCGGCGGCTTCCTCTTCCTCGCGTTGCCGTCGCCTCCGCTCTTCGGCGGCACGCTGTCGGCGTTCTTCTTCTTCGTGAGCTCGACGCGCACGGAGTTCCGCGTCCGCCCAGGCTCGCTCCTGGGCGATGAGTGCGGCATGGAGTACGGCATAGTCGACAAGGCCATGATCGATGCTCGGTTCACGGAAGTCGCCGAGGCGCGCGCTGTGGCCGTATGCACGAATTTTTCGTTCAGCGGAATTGCGCCGTTCAGCCATCGTCGCGAGTTTGCGTTCGTATTCCTGCCTCTGCTCGTCCAGGGCCAGGCAGTGCTTGAGCGCTTCTTCGTACTTCCGCTTCGCGTCTCGGTAGGCCTGCGAGGCTTCGTCGGCTCCGCGATGCGCGCTCAGATGGCTGTTTGCCTGGAGCTGGCGTTCGGCTTTCTCAACGGTCATTCGACCATGACCCGCGAATCGATCGCCGCTATCAATGAAGGATCTCGCGCGGCATTGGGCATGGACCTTTTCCGCAGGAGCGCGCGCCGCTTCCGCGGTGATGCGTATTTTTGCCGCCTCTTCGCCAAGGCGCTTTGCGGCCTGAATGGCCGCCGATGCGCCTTTGAAGGCGCTCGTGATCGTCGCGGCCTGCTCTGCGCACTTCTGGTAGAGGTCATGCGTTTTGCGGGCCTGCTCCTCGATGTCTTCGACACGATCGCTTGAGGCGAGTCGTCCCGCAAGCTTCGCCTCTTCCCTTCGAGCCTCTTCGAGCGTGATCGCGGGGTTGTCTCCGGGATCGACGATCGTCACTGGAAGGTTTGGCAGCGTCGCGAGACGCTTGTCGCGGACGAGCTGGACGGCCACCACGAGGCGATCGAGCCGCTGCGCGATGTTCGTTTCGAGCTCGCGGACGTCTTTAATCCTTTGCGCGTACGTCAGAGGGTCGTTCAGCCGGATGTCGTTCAGGCTGGCATAGAACGAGCGGTCGGATTCATCGTCCCCGTACAGCGGATGGTCTTGGAGCCAGCGCCGGGGAATGTCGTATTCGTCTGTGAGTACGAAGAGCGCATCGAGATTTGCGCTCGGCAAGGCTTCTTCCGCGATCTGGAGTCGGCCGCGCGCCGCATCTTTGAGTTCCTTCCAGCCCTTGATGCTTGCGGTGAAACGCCGCTCGAGTTCTTGCGCAAAGTTTTTCGGATCGACACTGATGATGCGCCGTTCCGGCTCGAACAGATCGGCTTCATTCAGCGTGCCGGTATCGAACTCGAATCCACCTTCCAGATCTTTGATGGCGCGAAGCAGTGGAGCGAGGGAGAAGAACCAACCACGCTTCGCGAGCAATGCACAGGCATCCAGGTGCTCGCTCATGGCATTGACGGCGGCAAAAATGGCGTCGATTTCTTCCGTAACAGCGCGGAATCGTTCGGCGGTTTCACCCGTCGCCTTCGAGAGGCCAACCACGTCGTCGCGTTCTCCGTAGAATTTCAGGTACTGGCCGGACGCATTGTTGATCTTGTCTTTCCATTCTTTTGCTGCGTCCTGGAACGTCCGCCGGAGTGCCTTGCGC
>Ga0265297_10012313_pt1 | contig 10292 bp, 9 predicted proteins | sample Munlanlwell13791_FD_192502 | JGI IMG/M metagenome (GOLD analysis project Ga0265297, IMG submission 192502) | Leachate microbial communities from a municipal landfill in Southern Ontario, Canada - Leachate well 137-91 | ecosystem: Engineered > Solid waste > Landfill > Unclassified | place...
CAGACCTGCACCTGCGAAACGCCGTCTATCATGCTTATCCTTTTTCCGACGGTCCTGTTTCCCAGATCGTATAATTGACCCGGGGTAAGCGTGTCGGAATTTAGCATGAGGTAGAGTATAGGCGTATCGGAGGGATTGACTTTCTGGTAAGTAGGAGGAGCCGGCAAGTCGGTCGGTAAATCGCCCGCGGCAGCCGAGATAGCCGCCTGGACATCGGGGGCGGCCAGGTCAACGTTGCGGCTAAGGTCGAAAGTAAGGATTATCTGCGACTGACCTTCCGTATTGTTCGAAATAATGCTTGTAAGGCCCTGGATCTGGGTGAACTGGTTCTCCAGGGGAGATGCCACCGCGGAAGCCATGGTGTCCGGGCTGGCGCCCGGGTAAGACGCGGTAACGAGGATAACAGGGTAGTCTACTACCGGCAAATCGCTTATAGGCAGCGTGAAGTACGCGAATATACCGAATATAGTCACGACCACCATCAAAAGTGTGGTCATGATAGGTTTTCTTATAAAATTCTCAGAAAAGCTCATATGAGCCTATTTACCTTTGGTTTGGGCCTGCTGTGTTTTAGGGGTACTTATCTCCACGTCAACGCCTTCCCGCAGCCCCATCTGTCCGGCCGTTACCACTTTCTCTCCGGCCTTGACGCCGTCCTCTATTATGATATGGTCGTCTATCTTGTTTCCGACCTTTACATTTCTTTCGTCGGCTTTGTTATCGGATGTCACAACGAACACATAATTATATAACGCGCCGTCTTTTTGCCCGACCTGCAGCGCCTCATAAGGGATGATCACCGCATCCTTTTCTTCCCTCAATATGAGGCGGACCCTGGCGAACTGGCCCGGCCACAGCGATGTATCCTTGTTCGGGACGACCGCCCTCAATAGTATCGTACCGGTCGTATTGTCTACCGAGTTATCGACGAAATGCAATTGGCCTTCGTGGTCCCCGGAAGCATCATCCTCCTCATCTTTTTGTGAAGCGGAGCCGCCGTTATTGCCGTCCTTCTCGAGCCGTATCAGTACCTTCAACTGGTTTTTGGACATCGCGGCCCTTACTTCTTCCAGGTTCCTTTCGGGTATGGTGAAATCCACGTAAAGAGGGTCCACCGTCTTGATATTTACCAGGACAGGCCCGTTATTTGCGGTAACGATATTTCCGGGATCTACCTGCCGTTTGCCGCATACTCCGTCTATCGGCGAGGATATATAGCAATAGCCGAGGTTGATCTTGGCCAGTTCGATGTTGGCGTTATCGAGTTTTATCATGGCCTCGGTGGAGGTCACGTTGGTCTCGTATTTCTCGAAATCCTGCTGTGATATGAGTTCCCTGGCCAGGAGCGCCCTGTTTCTTTCCAGGGTATCTTTGTTCAACTTCAGGTTCGCGAGGTCCTGTATAAGCTGTGCCTCGGCTTTGTCCAATGTGGCCTTGTATTGGCTGGGGTCTATCGTGAATAACATATCCCCGGTTTTAACGATATCCCCGTCCTTGAAATGCACTTCTTTGATCTCTCCGGTTACCTGGGACATCACGTTGACGTCATAGGGGGAATAGAGGTTCCCGAAGGACTCGAGGAATATATATGCGTCTTTCTGTTCCGCCTCGGCGGCTTTGACGACCTTAGGCATGGCTTTCTTCTCGGGAGGCTTACGGCTGCAGCCTTTGACTACCAGAAAAGCGGCCGCGACGGCCAGGGCTATCCAGAATACAAGTTTCAATTTTCCGAGGATCGATTCCCATAGATTTTTCATTGTTTAGTCTCTCCGCCTGTATAGATGGTTCCCGTGGCGTAAGCAAGCTCGGCCAGCGCCACGAACAAATCCTTATTTGATTGTATCAGACTGCTTTTCGCGTCGGAGAGTTTGCTCTCCGCGTCGATCAGGTCCAGTATGCTGTTAAGGCCGTTGCTGTAGCTTTCCAGTGCCAGCTCATATGAAGTCTGGGATGTCTCCAGGAATGCCTTGCTGTATTCTACCTTCTTGATAGCCGTTTTGAAATCAAAATATTTAGTCCATACTTCCGCGCTGGCGGATATCTCCGCGTCGATCAGTTTTTCGCGCTCTACGTTCGCAAGGGCTTCTTCCTCTTTTAATTTATTGAGGTTCTTAAAACCGTCGAAAACGTCCCAGTCGAAGCTCAGGTAAGCGGCGTAGGTGCGGTCGTTGTCGCGGTCCTGCCTGTTGCCGTAATATTTATAGAAATTTTTGTCAGCGCTGGCCCCGGCGCTCAAACTTGGATAGAGGTCGGAATTCGCTGATTTTGCGGCGGCGTTTTGCGCCCTCACATTAGCCCTGAGCGCGGCTATGTCCGGCCTTTGTTCTATGGCGTCGTTTATCATAACGGTTATGTCCTGATCGTTTATTGCGGTAGGGATATCCTTTTTCGGTTCAAGGACCTCGAATTGAGTATCTGCCGGGTAACCCAGGGATTTTGCCAGGGCCGCCTTGCTGGTCTTGACGTTGCCTTTTGCGTTCTCAAGAGAATAGAGGGTCTGCTCGTAAGTGGATTTTGCCTGCAGGACGTCGAGTCTGGCTGCCAATCCTACCTCGTATCTGCGAGAGGCCGCGTCATAAGCGGCTTTCGAGTTCTTCAGGTCGGACTCTGCCGCGGCAAGTAGAGCAAGGCAGCTGTGGTAGGTGTAATAAGATTTTTCAACGTCGAGAACAACGCTTTGCATCGAACGGTTGAATTGAAAATTTGCGGCTATAAGCAGCTGGGATTGCTCTTCTACGTCAGCGCTCCTTCCGCCGAAGTCGAGCAGGAGGTAGGTTATCTGTATGCCGGGCCCGTATTTAAAATAGTTAACGTCCGCGTAGTCCATCGTCGCTTTTGTGTCCTGCCTTGTGCCTGTCCCGGTTATGGTCACGGAGGGATAGTAGGCCGCTTCTTTCTGCAGTTTTACTGCCTGGACTGATTTAGCGTTTTCCCAGGCCTGCTTGGTGGACGGGTTTGTATGCAAAGCGATATCCAGAAGGTCACCCAAGGCGAGCAGTTTGGAACTGTCCAGCTTTTGGTTGCGTATATCCTGCCAGGTGGTATCCTTGGAATCGGAAGACTGGATCTTTTTGGCGGGGATCCATTCAATGCTTGAGGACGAAGGGGCTGTCAGGGTGCGGCAACCTGCCGCAATGATCATCATTAACGCGCAAGCAAAGACAGATAAGGTCCTCTTAATGGTAGCCATATTATCCATGTGTATTATACAAACAAACAAAACTATTGGCAACAAAAAATCATCGAACCTCTTGTCATTTTCGAGTATTTTTGGTATAGTTATATCGCTTGGAGGAGGCCAAATGCGCAACATTCCCTGTATTGTATCTTTGGCGGCCGCGGCGATCCTTTTTTCAGCCGGATATTTGACTGCCGCCGAAATAAAGTTTGAGATACTGGAATCAAGCCGTACTATCCAGGATAATCTTTTTCCTGCAGGCACAAGGATAGAATATACCGGATCGGGAGCCGTTAATTACGCCATATTGGAGACTCCCGGGAAGATACAGGAGATCCCGTGTCTCGGATGGGTTTATTTTTATGAGTCCGGGAAGGTAAAGAACGCAGAGCTGGCGAGGGATATTTCGTTGTACGGCATGAAATTCGGCAAGGGAAGCATCCTTCACCTTTATGAGTCCGGGAAAGTGCGTTCGGGCATCCTGGCAGACGGCAAACTTGTTGGTGAAGTCAGAGTTGGGGCGGGTTCTAGAATTTTCCTTTCGGAATCAGGCAACCTTTCCAATATGGACTTGGCCCAAGAGCAGGAGATACAGGGAATTACATGTGCGCCGGGCCAGCTGTATTTTTACGAAGACGGCAGGCTTAAACGCGCTGTATTGGCGGAAGATGAAGAGATAGGGCGCATTAAGTTCCCGTCGGGAAGCGAGATAGAATTATATAAGTCAGGCAGGATAAAGAGGGCCGCCCTGTCGCAGGACATGAAGATAGAAGGCAAGACCTATAACAGGGGCAGCCGGGTGAATTTCGGAGAAGACGGAAAGATTTTGCCCGTGATCTGATCATATAGAATCGTACCGATCTTGTGCTGGGATGGCGGAATTGGCAGACGCGACAGTTTGAGGGGCTGTTGGTTGAATAAACTGTGGGGGTTCAAATCCCCCTCCCAGCACCAATCTTTTTGAATCAGCGGTGACATATGTCCGGACCCAAGATAGGCTGCCATACTCTTACCTGGGGTAATTACTTCGGAGCATATCCCCTGAAGAACGTTCTTTGTGATATAAAGGAAGCGGGATACGAAGGGGTTGAAATATATGAAGATGTGCAGAACCCGTCCCTGCTAAAAAGCCAGCTTGAGGAGACCGGTTTGGAGTTGGCCGCGCTTTCTGCCAATGTCAGGGTTACCTCCGACGAGAAATCCGATATATCAGAAGCCGTGCAGAAGGTGTTTCTGGGGGGTAAGTTCGGTATAAAGACCCTCATGGTCACCGGAGGCTGGAAGAACGACGGCCTCAACAAGGACCCGGGAAGCTATAAGTTGCTTTGCAGGAGGCTCGACTCCCTTAGCCGCTACGCTTCCGAATTCGGGATCTCCGTTGCCTTTCATAACCACCTGGACACGATAGTCGAGGACGAGAAGGATATATTCAACCTTCTCGAGTTTTCGAGGTCGGTCAAACTCTGCGCGGATACCGGCCACCTTGCCGCTGCGGGTTGTAATCCTGCCGCCGTGATCGAAGAACTTTCGTCATCCGTTGCCCTTGTCCACCTTAAAGATTGGGATCCCGGTATAAAGGATTTTGTAGAGCTCGGGCGAGGCGCACTTTGCCATAATATAAAAAATATCCTTGAAACTCTGAGAAGGATTAATTATACTAACTGGATTGTTGTGGAACTTGACAGGACTATAAGCACTCCGTTGGAGAGCGCGAAAGTTTCTCGCGGTTTCCTTAGGGGGATAGGATATTAGACATGGAGTTTAAGGTCGGGATCTGCGGCCTCGGGAGGAGCGCCCAGGAATTCCATATACCCCTTATGAAGAGGGTAGGGAAGTTCCGGATAGTGGCGGTCTGTGACACCATACAGGGCCGCAGGAGAGTCGCGGACAGGGATTACAATACAATAGCTTTTTCCGATTATAAGCATTTCCTTGACAGCGATATAGATCTGGTAGTCATTGCGACCCCTTCGAGCAGCCATTTCCGCATAGCCAAGATGGTCCTCGGGGAAGGCAAGCATTGCGTAGTCGAAAAACCGATAGCTTTAACGCTGAAAGAGGTCGACTACCTTATAAAGCTTGCCGCCAGGAAAAAAGCCGTTCTTTCGGTATTCCAGAGCAGGCGGTTTGACGGGGATTTTTTAACGGTAAAGAAGATCCTGGACGAGCATCTCGTCGGCGAGCCTTTTACCATAGAGTCCAGGGCTACATCATACGGTTCTTTGAAGAATTACGGGGTAAAGGAATTCAAACCCTCTTGGCGTTACAAGAAGGCCTACGGAGGGGGGATACTCTATGATTTCGGTTCCCATATAATCGACCAGATACTTACTCTTGTGAAAGAGACCCCGGTCTCGGTCTGGTGTGACATGAAGTCGGTACTGTGGTCGAGGGAAGTAGATGATTACTTCAAGCTGCTTATAAGGTTCCGCGGAGGGATAACCGCGCATCTTGAAGCGAGCCAGGTTTCGAGGTATAATCTACCTCGGTGGTATATCCTGGGGAGCAAGGGTGCCTTGCTCAGCGAGAATGGCGGCCACCCCATCAAGATAAAGACCCAGATAAAAGGCGAGGAGTTCGAAAGGACGTACCAGGTCGAACCAAGCTGCTGGGAGAAGTATTACGAGAATCTTTATAATGTGCTTATGCATCGTGCGCATCCTCTCATAAAACTCGACGAAGTGCGCAAGAGCGCCGCGGTCATAGATGCCGCCCAGCTTTCGGCGCACAACAGGAGAGAAGAGAAAGTCAGATATTGAGATTCGCGGCCCCTTCGTCTAGTGGCCTAGGACGGATGGTTCTCAGCCATTAAACACGGGTTCGATTCCCGTAGGGGCTACCAAATTTTGGCATATTCATGAAATACCTTCCTTTACTTTTTCTGATGCTGTCCCTGCTTGTGCCGGGTTGCGTTAGCGCACCGCGGCAGGAACCTGTTGCACTCGGAACACTGAATAACCCGATAGTTGACAGCGACATCACATTATCCGAGGCGCTTAGGAAAGGTGCCCCCGAAGAGTTCAAGAAGGACCAAAGACTGGTAGAAGTGCTTTACTATTCTTTTGACGGGAAAGTGCATAAAGGCCAGGTAGTCATCGACTACAGGCTTGTCAGCGATATAGATGAGATCTTTCGCGTTGCCCTCGAAGAGAGATTTCCCATAAATTCAGCAGTCCCGATATCACACGACAGGTTCTTCACTGAAGGCAAATGGAACGAAGACGACCAGTCGATGATGTCGAACAACACCTCTGCATTCAACTACAGGTTTGCCACCGGAAGCAAGAAGCTCTCAATGCATGCTTACGGATTCGCGATCGATATAAATCCCGTTCAAAATCCCTACATAAAAGATGATATCGTGCTGCCTCCTGGAGCGGTATACGATATTTCCAAGAGAGGGACGCTTGCCCGGGACGGCAATATAGTCCGTACATTCCTTAAGCTGGGGTGGACATGGGGAGGCGATTGGACATCCCTGAAGGATTATATGCATTTCGAGAAAAACCCAATTATTACCGAATAATAGCAATTTCATCCCTTGACAAAATGAGCCCATGATATATAATATAACCGAGTATACCAAGGTATATAATAACTGTTTTTTGGCCAAAAAAGGATGAGAAGAATATGAAGGACTCTATCGAGAAGAATTCCCCCGTCCCCCTGTATAAGCAGCTTAAGCATATCATCGAGAACCAGATTAAGAGCGGGCAAAAGAAGCCGGGGGAGTTGATTTCTTCCGAAAAGGAATTCTGTGAGGAGCACGGCATAAGCCAGATAACCGTCCGTAAGGCCATATTTGAGCTGGTTAACGAGGGCATTCTTTACAGGATCCCCGGGAAGGGGACTTTCATTTCAGGCCCGGAGCAGGGCCCAAGGAGCATATCCAGGTTAAAGACCGAGAACATAGGCTTCGTGATATCACGCGAACACCACCCGATATTTTCCAATACGTTCTATTCATACGTATTTGCAGGTGTGGAAGAAGAGGCACGCGCCCACGGCTACAACCTTATCTATCAAGTCCTTGACGAGAAGCTTATGTTCGACCCCTCCACCTTCAAGCTGATAGAAGAGCGCAAGGTGGACGGACTGATACTTGCCGGGGAGATGTCACACAGCTTCGTATCCAATCTTAAGGCAAAGGACATACCCATTGTGCTTGTGGACCACTATATAGATAACTCCGGGCTTGATTCGGTCGTGACGGACAACACGAAGGGTGTCTGTGAGATGATCAAGTATCTTGCCGACCTTGGACATGAACGAATAGGTTTCCTCGGGGCCACCCTTGAGCACGGCTCCTTCATGGAGAGGTTCGAGGGATATAAGGCCGCCCTGAAGAAGAACCGCCTGGACTTCAACGAGGAACTCGTCCAGACGGGACTGTTGTGGAACGGTTACGGCATAATGGAGAAGATGTTCCGACTTTCCAATATGCCTACGGCCATATTTGCATGCAATGACCTTCTGGCTATACGTGCCATGGCAGCGATACAGGATAAGGGAATGAAGATACCGGATGATATAAGCATAGCGGGTTTCGATGATATAGATATGAGCCAGCAAATACATCCGCCCCTTACGACCGTGCGAGTCCAAAAAGAAGAGATGGGCAAGACCGGCGTCAAAAGGCTCATACAGAGGATCAAAAACAGCAGCAAGAAGCCCGAGAAGATAGTGGTGGCGACCGAACTTGTTGTCAGGAAGTCCTGTAAGTCGATCAAGTAACAGGAAGGGGGGCGGAAGATGGCAGGAAGGATATTTTTTACCGTAGCGGTCACGGTACTCTGTTCATTGACTTATGCTCAGGAGCTGGTCTGGGAAGGTTTTGAAGGGAAGAACAACTGGGTTATGGTCGAATGGCGCAATTCGGGCAGGGGGAAGATGGAGATATCAGAAGAGCAGTCTACCGAAGGCGCCAAATCCCTGAAGGTTATAATGAACAGGGAAAGAAAGACCTACAGGGATAAGGTGGGGGTATCGAGGGAAGGATACCTAAACCTGGCCAGGGCGGATAAGGTGATAATGGACGTTTACTGCAAATCTGACGACGGCCTTGCCGTATCGATAGCTTTTGATATAGGCGATAAGGGAAATTACTATGAATCCGTCAAAAGGCCGTTAAAAAGGGGTTGGAACAAAGATATCAGTTTTGACCTGGCGGCTGATTATTTCAAATGTGAGGGCAGCGACTGGAAATACGACAAGTCTATACCCGACAGGAGCAACATAACCAAGATGCATATAATAATATACAGGCCTTCGAATATCATTTTTGAGGAGACCGTGTATATAGATAATATAAGGATAGACCAGAAGAAGCCCGTATAGGGGACGCATTTGCTCCGCGAACAAGGAGAAATTGGATGAAAAGAGCGGTTTTTTTCGCTATATTGACGGCAGTAATGCTGTTCATGTATGTCTCTGTACATGCAGAGGTATTTGACAGTTTCGAGGGGGTCAATGATTGGGGCTTCGAGAGCTGGGATAACGTCGGCGGGGTCGCGCTGTCGATAAGCGCGGAGAAGGCTTCCGACGGCAAGCAGTCGCTAAAGGCAGTCGCCAAAGAAGAACAAGAGGACTGGAAGAACAGGTTTGTGTTATCCAGGGATGCCTCGCTGGACCTTTCCGGTTCGGATATGTATATGGACATCTATACTGATGCTTCTTCCGGGATGTCGGTTGCCGTAGCATTCGATACCGGCGGGGAATATTATGAGTCCGAAGGCAAGATCCTCAACCAGGGTTGGAATAGGGACATAAAGTTCGACCTCTCTGCAAAAGATTTCAAGTGCAAGGCAAGCGACTGGAAAAATTCAGTTCCGTTAGCAGACAGGAGCGATATAAGCAAGGTCTTCGTACTTGTGCAGCATCCGAAGAAAATGAAGGGCGCTACGGTATTCATCGATAATATAAGGTTTAAGTGAGATACTAGGACCGGTCGGTCTCAATGATCAAGAGCATAGCGTTAACCATGTCTGTATTTGTTTTGGCGGCCTTTATATCCCCTGCAGAGGCGGGCATAGTCTCAATAACGGCGGACCGGGAAGAAGTGCCGGAATTCGGGAAATTGGAAATTACGGTCGGGCTTGACATTGTTTTTTCCAATCCGTTCGACCCGGAAGAAGTGGATCTGTCGGCGGTATTTACGGGTCCTGCGGGCAGGTCATATATGGTTCCGGGTTTCCTGTATTCGGCGCAACAGGATTCATCCATGAGTTATATTAACCCCGTCTGGAAGATCAGGTTCTCTCCATGCTGTAAGGGAACTTGGAAGTATGAGGTGCGCGTGAGGACGAAAGACGGCGCGGAAAATTCCGAGGGGAAAAGCTTTGAATGTGTACCGTCAAAAGCGAAGGGATTCATAAGGGTGAGCGCAGCGGATCCCCGCTATTTCGAATTTACCAACGGGGATTTCTATTATCCTGTCGGCGAGAACATATGCTGGGCATCTCTGCCCGGTTTCAGGAAATATTTCGCCGGAATGCAGAAGGCCGGGTGTAATTGGACGAGGGTATGGATGTCGAACTGGGAATCGGGATTGGAGTGGACCAAGGGCTCCGGATACAGGGGACTTGGCAGGTATAATCTCGAGAAAGCAGATAAATTGGATAAGATAATAGAGCTTGCGCAGGAACACGGCCTGTACGTGCAGCTTGTGATCAATCACCACGGCCAGTTAAGTACCAGGGTAAACCCGCAATGGGATGATAACCCCTATAATGCCGGGAACGGCGGCCCATGCAAAGAACCCAAGGATTTTTTTACCGATCCCTTGGCAAAAAAACATTTCAAGAACAGGATGCGCTATATCGTGGCACGCTGGGGATACAGCCCTAATCTAATGGCATGGGAATTATGGAATGAATTGACATTCATCGATGACCTTGACCTCGAAAGGGACGCAGCTTGGCACAAGGAAATGGCCTCGTATATCAAGGAGACCGACCCTTACAAACACTTGATAACCACGAGTTACGCCGGGACCTTTCACGATTACGGTTTTAACGAAAAAGTCTGGGAGATACCCGAGATAGATTATACGCAATTCCATATGTATACGCAGGATGTCGTCTCGGCTATAATAGGCGCCTACAGGCTTATGAGC
>Ga0265297_10012314_pt1 | contig 10291 bp, 5 predicted proteins | sample Munlanlwell13791_FD_192502 | JGI IMG/M metagenome (GOLD analysis project Ga0265297, IMG submission 192502) | Leachate microbial communities from a municipal landfill in Southern Ontario, Canada - Leachate well 137-91 | ecosystem: Engineered > Solid waste > Landfill > Unclassified | place...
AACTGTTACGAGTGCTGCAGATGTTGGTTTCGCCGGTAGCGTGAACGCCGGTAGTCTGCTTCAAAGTGCGGGCACGGGCACCACTACGCTGAATGGAGCGGTCATCACCACCGGGGCGGGAGGAGTCAGCCTCAGCGGTACGAACCTCGTGGTGAATGCGGGTATCACCACTATCGGCGGCGGCGCGGTCACGATCACCGAATCAGGCACAGTCACTACGGCTGCTGCGGGCGACATCAGCTCCGGCGTAGGCGTAAGCATCGCTGGTGGCGGCGCGCTTAGTTCGGCGGGGGATATCAGTGGCACGACTGTGAGCCTCACGGGTGTCGGCCTGACGAATACCGGCACGATTACCGGCACGACCAGTGTTACCGTCGATGCGGGGACGGGAACCCTGACGAATAGCGGCGGGACGATTATCAACGGCGTTGCCGGAAGCACGGCACCGATCGTGTTGAAGGGAGACAGCATGGTCCTGGCCGGGGGAACGATCACCGGTCATGCCGCCCTGGTTACCCTGACCTCCGGCACGGTAGCGCGGACGATCAGGGTCGGCGCCGCTGCCGCAGGCGCGGAGTTGGGTCTGACGCAAGCCGAGCTCAACGTGCCGACCACGACCGGCGGCTTGATGATCGGTGATCCTGCGCATACCGGCGACATCATTGTAGGCGGAACCATCAATCCGCTGGCTGGCGCATCCGGCGGCTTCACCATCAACAACGGCTACGACGGGGGCGCGGGTGGGCCAACGGTTGGGAGGATTGTCGACAGCGGAGCCGGCCTCATCGACGTAGCGGATAACGTGATGCTGCGGTCTTATGGCGATATCGGCGATGCCGTGACGCCGGTCCACGTCGGCTCGAACGCAATCTCGCTGATCACCAGTTCCGAGGCGGGCAATGCCTTTACCTATATCGGGAAAATAGGGGCGCTGGTGCTTTCCGGAGTCAACAGCCCTGGCGGCCAGGTCTTCTACACCGCCACCGGGCCGATCAGCCAGAGCGGCCCCATTGCCGCGGGAGCCCTGCATGCCACGGTGACCGGCGCCGGCGGCATTACCTTGCAGGACAACCTGAATACCGTCACCAATCTGTATCTTGAGGCTCCCGGAGCGCTGGCTTACTATCAGGATGCTGCCTATACGATAGTTGAGGCCAAAGGCAGCGGCATGGATTTCTCGTCGGCCGGCAACCTGAATCTCGCGCCGGTGACCGGGAGCGGACCGTTGAATGTCGACGCGGGAACGGGCGACATACTGCTGAGCACCACCGGAGGCGCATCCGCAATCTCGGTTACCGGACCGGGCAAGGTGCTTGCGAAGAACATCAAGTTCACGTCCGCCAATGCCGTCAATTTCAGCGGCGGCAGCAATGCCCTGAATCCCGGCGTGTCGAACGATCTATTGGTGAAGACCACCGGCGACCTCGAAGTCGATGCGGTCAGCATGAATGTTACGGGCGGCACGGCGATCGCCGGACTCGGCCAGAACCTCAAGAATGACGCAGTCATCGAAACGGCCGGAGTCCTGAAGATAACGACCACCGGCGATCTGACGCTGGATGGAGGTACGGCGACTACGTCAGACGACACGGCCAAGGCGCATGCCAACGCGTTCCTGAGCGCGGACAAGCTCAACCTCAAGGTCGGCGGCAATTTCTACATCAACGGCGGGACGGCCAACCTGACCGGCGGTGAAGCCAACGTGAGCTCCATCGTCTTCGTGAAATCGGGCAAGGGCTTCGATGTCACGGGGGATTTTGTCCTGACCGGCGGCACCATTGCAGGGACCGGAGCGAAGGCCACGGCCCTGGCGGTATTCGATCCGGAATTGACGTTGGAGATCAAGACCGGAGGAAGTGTCGCGGTTGTCGGCGGCACCGTGCCATCGGCTTCGGCAAACCTGCTGGCGCTGGCCAGTATCCAGAACGCCGGGCCGATCGATTTCACCATCGATGGCGCGGGTACCTTCACCCATCCCGATGCCGCGGTTGCCGCGTTGCTGGGTCCGGGTATCAGTGGCGGACTGATCGTCGCCGGCGGCAAGGGGTCGGGCCTCTATGATGTTTTCGACAATCCGGTGACGGCCAATGTCTACCCGATCACCTACCGGTTCACGGGTGGAGGGGCATTCACGGTGATCACCGATTTGCCCAATCATTCGGTTGGACTGGTCAAATCCCGGACGGCGATCGGAGTGGATGAGTCCCTGATGGGCTACATCAACTTTTCGATCAATACCGAAACGATTGCCCAAAGCCGGCGCGGCGCGACGGATCAGGGCAATTACAAGCGCAAGATTGCAGGACAATGTAGCTAAGGAGAGGACCATGAAAACGAGTCGTTTTATTGTTGCAGTACTGGCGTTCCTGATGGCGGGCAGCGCTTTGGCCAATGGCACGATCATCCAACTGTCGGGGACGCTTTCGGTCAAGCGGGCGGATGGTTCTACGCGGATTCTGTCGCTGAAGTCGGAGGTCATCCCCGGCGACACGCTGGAAACGCAGAAGGGGAGCTATGCGCAAATCAAGTTTACGGATGGCGCAACCATCACCCTTAAGCCGAATACCCAGTTCACCGTGGCGGCGTATAGCTTCGTTCAAGCCAAGCCGAAGGAGGACAAGGCGGTATTCGCGCTGCTGAAGGGCGGCCTGCGTGCGGTATCCGGCCTGATCAGCAAGCGCGGTGACCAGGACGCCTACGAGATGAAAACGGAGACGGCCACCATCGGTATTCGCGGCACGATATTCGATGTCGATGACTGCAAGACCGGCCTCTGCAAGAAGGAGGGCGCCGGCAGCGAGGCTACGCATGAGGCAGGCGTCTACGTGAGCGTGCGCGACGGTGAGGTGCGGGTGGCCAACAGTGCCGGCGCCCTGTCCATCGGGGCCGGGCAATTCGGCTTCATCGCTGCCAACGACGTCTTGCCGAAGCTCCTGCCGGCTGATCCCGGCTTGGGCTCCATTCCCCAGTCGTCGCTGGTCGAAACCGTCACCTCCGGCGGCGTGAACAAGGGCATCTGCGACTGAGGCTTTGCCGCAAGAGCGGAACAGGGGGTGACTTGGGCGGCTTTTTGGGCCTTGAGCACCCCGGCAGCCGGACATAATTCGTCAGTGTCCGTCATTCCGGTCCGGGTTGATTCCCGGACCGGCTCGTTGCCATGAATGCCATCAGCGCATCCGAATCCGTTTCGACTCCGTTACCCGAAAAAATCGCCTTGCTGGTGCATGAGGCGCGCTGGCTGCTGGTCGGCCTCGTCGGGCTTTATCTGGGGCTCGTCCTCTGGGGTTTCGAGCGTACCGATCCGGGCTGGTCGCATGCGGCGACGGTCGAGCGCATTGCCAATCCGGGCGGGCGCTTCGGCGCCTGGCTGAGCGACTTGCTGCTGTATTTGTTCGGTCTTTCCGCCTGGTGGTGGGTAGCCTTGCCGTTTTTCCTGCTGGCATGGGGCTACCACCGCCTTAGCCACCTGTTCGGCGGCGATCGTCGTTCTCTGCTGATCGCCCTCGCGGGTTTCATTCTCCTTCTGCTGGCAAGCTGCGGCCTGGAGGCGATGCGCTTCTGGAGCCTGAAGCTGGCGCTGCCGTTGGCTCCCGGCGGCATGCTGGGAACCGAAGTCGGTCGTTACATGACGCAGTTTCTCGGCTACACCGGCGGCACCCTGGTTCTGTTGGTGCTGGCGATGATCGGCTTCAGCCTGTTCACCGGTGCCTCATGGATAACCATTGCCGAAAAGGCAGGCATCCTGCTGGAAGGGGCCTATGTCGGCCTGCGCAGTTTGTGGGACAGCTGGCAGGATCGTCGCTATGGCCGCGCGGTGGCCGAGCAGCGCGAGGAGGTGGTCGAAACGGAACGGCGCAAGGTCGAGGAAAGTCCGCTGCCGCCGCTGCGTATCGAGCCCGTTGAAATCGCGGTGCCGGTGGCACCCAAAGCCGTGGCGCGGGCGGAGAAGGAGCGTCAGCAGCCGCTGTTCTTCGACGCACCCGGAGGCGCATTGCCGCCGCTGCACCTGCTGGCCGAGCCGGTGCACAACCCGGCCGACATGCCGGCCCCCGAAACCCTCGAATTCACCTCGCGCCTGATCGAGCGCAAGCTGGCCGACTTCAACGTCGAGGCCAAAGTGCTGACGGCCCATCCGGGGCCGGTGGTGACGCGCTATGAGATCGAACCGGCCGTCGGCGTCAAGGGCAGCCAGATCGTCGGGCTGGCGAAGGACCTGGCGCGCGCCCTGTCGTTGGTGTCGATCCGTGTGGTCGAGACGGTGCCCGGCAAGTCGTGCATGGCGCTGGAACTGCCCAATCCGCGCCGGCAGATCGTGCGGCTGTCGGAAATCATCGGCTCGCAGGCCTACCACGGCATGCATTCCCCGCTCTCGGTGGCGCTCGGCAAGGACATCGGCGGGCAGCCGGTGGTGGTCGATCTGGCCAAGATGCCGCATCTGCTGGTGGCGGGAACCACGGGCTCAGGCAAATCGGTCGGCATCAACGCCATGATTCTCTCGCTGATCTACAAGGCCGAGCCGAAGGACGTGCGCATGATCATGGTCGACCCCAAGATGCTGGAGTTGTCGATCTACGAGGGCATTCCGCATCTGCTGGCGCCGGTGGTGACCGACATGACCAAGGCGGCCAATGCGCTGAACTGGTGCGTCGGCGAAATGGAACGGCGCTACAAGCTGATGTCGGCCATGGGTGTGCGCAACCTGTCGGGCTACAACAGCAAGATCAACGAGGCGAAGAAGACCGGCGAGCACATTCCCAATCCCTTCTCGTTGACCGCGAACACGGACATCGGGCCCGAACCGCTGGAAACCATGCCTTATATCGTCGTGGTGATCGACGAACTGGCCGACCTGATGATGGTGGTGGGCAAGAAGATCGAAGAACTGATCGCACGTCTGGCGCAAAAGGCGCGCGCCTCGGGCATCCACCTGATACTCGCCACGCAACGGCCGAGCGTCGATGTGATCACCGGCCTGATCAAGGCCAACATTCCGACGCGCATCGCCTTCCAGGTTTCAAGCAAAATCGATTCGCGCACCATCCTCGACCAGATGGGCGCCGAAGCGCTGCTCGGGCAGGGCGACATGCTGTTCCTCGCGCCGGGCACCGGCCTGCCGATTCGCGTGCACGGCGCCTTCGTCGCCGACGAGGAAGTGCACCACGTCGTCGATCACCTGAAGAAGGTCGGGCCGCCCGACTACATCGAGGGGCTGCTCGACGGTCCGACCAGTGACGAAGCAGAAGTCGGCGCTGGTGACACGGTGGGAGATGCCGAGAGCGATCCGATGTACGACCAGGCCGTCGAAGTGGTGCTGAAAACGCGGCGACCCTCGATCTCGCTGGTGCAGCGCAATCTGCGCATCGGCTACAACCGCGCCGCGCGGCTGATCGAAGCCATGGAAAGGGCCGGCCTGGTCTCGCCCATGAACGGCGCGGGCGGGCGCGAGGTTCTCGCGCCGAACCGTTCGGAGTAAAGCGCGGAATAAAGCGTGGAACAAAGCGCGGAATAAACCCCGCCGCGCATGGGTGGAGTCGGGGATAATTGCCCCATGAAACGACTACTCTGCCTTTTCTGCATTCTGGCGGTCCCCGCCGTACCGGCATCGGCCACCGGCCTCGACCAGCTCAAGACCTTCCTCGAAACCAACCGAAGCGCGCGCGGCGTCTTCGCGCAGACGGCGATTTCCAAGTCGGGGCGCAAGCCGCAGCAGTCGGCCGGCATTTTCGCCCTGCAGCGCCCGGGCAAGTTCCGCTGGTCCTACGAAAAGCCCTACAAGCAGCTGTTGGTCAGCGACGGCAACAAGCTGTGGAGCTACGACCCCGAACTCAATCAGGTCGCGGTGAAGAAGCTCGGTTCGGCCTTCGGTGCCAGTCCGGCAGCCCTTCTGGCGGGCCAGGATCTGGACAAGAGTTTCGAACTCAAGGAAGGTACTGCCGCGGATGGCCTCGAATTCGTCGAGGCCAGACCCAAGGGCGGCGACGCCAGCTTCGAGAGCATGAAGATCGGCTTTGCCGCCAACCGCCCGGTGAGCATGGAAATCCACGACAGCTTCGGTCAGGTGACGGTGCTGCGCTTCACCCAGTTCGAGGCCAATCCCGTGCTGCCGCCGTCGCTGTTTCGCTTTGTTGCACCGGCCGGGGCTGACGTTGTCGGCGACTGATCTGTTCGAGACGGTGAACCCGCATGCGCCGCTGGCGGAGCAGATGCGGCCGCGCACGCTCGACGAGGTGATCGGCCAGCGCCATTTGCTGGGCGAAGGCAAGCCGCTGCGTCTGGCGTTTTCTTCGGGCACGCCGCATTCGATGATCCTCTGGGGCCCGCCCGGCGTCGGCAAGACGACGCTGGCGCGCCTCATGGCCGACAGTTTCGATGCCGAATTCATCGCGCTGTCGGCGGTGTTTTCCGGGGTCAAGGATATTCGCGAGGCCATGCAGCAGGCCGAGGTCATGGCGCAGCAGGGGCGGCGCACCATCCTGTTCGTCGATGAAGTGCATCGCTTCAACAAGGCGCAGCAGGACGCCTTCCTGCCCTACGTCGAAAAAGGCACGGTGACCTTCATCGGCGCGACCACCGAGAATCCGTCCTTCGAAGTGAATTCCGCGCTGTTGTCGCGGGCCTCGGTCTATGTGCTGAAGAGCTTGGACGAGGCCGAACTGGGCGAGCTGTTCGACCGTGCGCAGTTGCGCGCCCTGGCCGACCTGGAATTCTCGCCGGAAGCGCGCGAGCGCCTGATCGGTTATGCCGACGGCGATGCACGGCGCCTGCTCAACGTGCTGGAGCAGGTGCGCACGGCTGTGGCCACCGCCGGTCACCGTCTCGTCAGCGCCGACTTTCTGGAACAGACCCTGGCCGCGGATCTGCGGCGCTTCGACAAGGGCGGCGACGCCTTCTACGACCAGATCTCGGCCCTGCACAAATCGGTGCGCGGGTCGGACCCGGACGCCGCGCTGTACTGGCTGGTGCGCATGCTCGACGGCGGCGCCGATCCGCTCTACATGGGGCGGCGCATCGTGCGCATGGCCATCGAGGATGTCGGGCTGGCCGATCCGCGGGCCTGGGAAGTCGCGCTGAACGCCTGCGCCACCTATGAGCGTCTTGGCAGCCCGGAAGGCGAGCTGGCGCTGGCCAATGCCGTGCTCTACATGGCCGTGGCGCCCAAGTCGAACGCGGCCTACCTCGCCTATAATGCGGCCCGCGCGTTCGTGGCGAAAGACAAGAGCCGCGGCGTGCCCGAACACCTGCGCAACGCGCCGACCAAGCTGATGAAAGAACTGGGCTACGGCGCCGATTACCGTTACGCCCACAACGAAGCCGAAGGCTATGCCGCCGGGGAGACATATCTGCCCGAGGGCATGCCCAAGGTGCATTGGTATCAACCGGTGGCGCGCGGGCTGGAACAAAAGATCGCCGAAAAACTTGCCCATCTGCGCGAGCTGGATGCCAAAGCCGCAAAGAACCGATAGGAAACACCATGCTGGACATTCAACTTCTCCGCAGCAATCTTCCCCTCGTCGCCGAACGCCTGGCCTTGCGTGGCGTCAGGCTCGACACCGCCGCCTTCGAGGCGCTCGAAGCCGAGCGCAAGCGTCTGCAGGTTCACACGCAGGACCTGCAGGCCAGGCGCAACACGCTGTCGAAGCAGATCGGCATGTTGAAGGGCAAAGGCGAGGACGCCTCCGCCGTGATGGCCGAAGTGGCCGGGCTGGGTGACGAGCTCAAGGCCGGCGAGACGGCGCTGGCGGAACTGATGCCGCGCTTCGATACTTTTCTCGAACTGATTCCCAACCTGCCGCACGAAAGCGTCCCGGTCGGCAACGACGAAACCGGCAACGTCGAAATCCTGCGCTGGGGCACGCCGCGCGCGATCGCTGCGCCGCGCGACCACGTCGATCTCGGCACCGCGCTGGGTGGGCTGGACTTCGAGGCCGGGGTGAAAATCTCCGGCAGCCGCTTTACCGTGATGAAGGGCCAGATCGCGCGCCTGCATCGCGCGCTCGCCCAGTTCATGCTCGATCTGCACACCACGGAACATGGCTACACCGAGGTGTACACGCCCTACCTGGTCAATCCCGAAAGCATGTTCGGCACCGGCCAGTTGCCCAAGTTCGAGGAAGACCTGTTCATGGTGCCGCGCAGCGACGGCAGCAAGCTCTATCTGATTCCAACTGCCGAAGTACCGGTGACCAACATGGTGCGCGGCGAGATCCTCGCGGCCGATGCGCTGCCACTCAAGTTCGTCGCCCACACGCCTTGCTTCCGCTCGGAAGCCGGTAGCTATGGCAAGGACACACGCGGCATGATTCGCCAGCATCAGTTCGACAAGGTGGAACTGGTACAGATGGTGCGCTCCGACCAGTCATGGGACGCGCTGGAAGAACTCACCGGCCACGCCGAGGCCGTGCTGCGGAAGCTCGAGCTGCCCTACCGCAAGGTGGCGCTGTGTACCGGCGACATGGGTTTCTCCGCGGCCAAGACCTACGACCTCGAAGTCTGGTTGCCGGCGCAGAACACCTATCGCGAGATATCGTCCTGCTCGAACTTCGAAGCCTTCCAGGCGCGGCGCATGCAGGCCCGCTTCCGGAATGAAAAGAACAAGCCCGAATTGCTGCATACCCTGAACGGCTCCGGCCTGGCGGTCGGCCGCACGCTGGTGGCGGTGCTGGAGAATTACCAGAACGAGGACGGCAGCATCACGGTGCCGGCCGCGCTGCGTGCCTACATGGGTGGCACGGAGAAGATCAGCGCCGCGTAGCGCGGATCAGCGCGGGCTTGCGTTGACGGTCAGCGCCGACTGCGCCGGGTAGGGCGACGCGTAGGCCGGCTCGAAGCGGCTCAGGATGTCGTAGTAGCTGCGGATGTTCTCCACCATGATCACCGCTTCGCCGCCGCGCGCGGCGCCGCTCTTCAGGCGCGCGTAGATCTCCGGTCGCGCCAGCTGCGGCAGGACCTGCTTCATGTCGTACCAGATGTCGGGATCGCGCTTCATTTTCATGGCGATGGCGCGGGCGCCGCGAAAGTGGCCCATGCCGAGGTTGTAGGCCGACAGGGCCAGCCACAGGCGGTCCGGATGCTTCGCGCTGGCGGGCACCTGCTCCACCAGCTCTGCCAGATAGCGGGCGCCGGCGCGGATGCTTTCCGGCGCATCGAGGCGATTCTTGACGCGCAGGTAGTCGGCCGTGTCCTCGGTGAGCATCATCATGCCGCGCACGCCGGTGGGCGACGTGGCCAGCGGATCCCAATGCGATTCCTGGTAGGCCAGCGCGGCGAGCAGGCGCCAGTCGATGCCGGTCAGGTCCTGCGCCGATTGAAAGTGGCGGCGCCAGACCGGCAGCTTGACTTTTGCATCGTCGAGGAACCTGGCTATTCCGTCGGCATTGATGCGCTTGATGTGGCCGAAGTAGCGGTCATGGATGCGCGCCAGCGTGCCGTCGGCGCGTGCGGCGGTGATGAAGGCGTCGGCCTTGGCGCGCAGCGCGGCAGCGCCTTCGCCGCCGAAGGCCCAGCCGATCTCCAGCTTGCCCGGCAGTTGCAGCAGGGGGCTCAGCTCCGGGTAGAAGTTGACGCCCAGGTCGAGATGGATTTCATGCACGGCCACCAACTCGGCCTTGTGCTCGGCAACGCGGGCCAGCAATTCCATCTCATCGACGCCGGGCACCTCGACCACCAGTGGGCGAGACTTTCCCTCCAGCCCGCGCAGCGTGTCCGCCAGCGGCGAACCCGCCATCACCTCGACGGTTCTTCCCGCCAGATCGGTGAGCCGCTGCGGCCCCAGCACATCGTCGTGGCCGATGATCCATTGGGTCACCGTGCGGATCGGCATCGAGAACTGCAATGCGCCGTTGCCGAGCGGCATCGATGCGGCGATGTGCACCCGTCCCGCAAGTGCCAGATCGTTGAGCTCGTAGGCGTCGGCGGCCTTGATGAATCTCACCTTGAGGTCGAGGCTGTCGGCAAAGGCCGTGACGAGGTCATGCTCGAAACCGCTCGCGGTGGCGCCTTCCCGCTGCTGGAAGAAGGCCGGCGTTTCGCGGACCGCAACCACCAGCCGACCGTCTGTTTCCGGCGGCTCGATGCGGGTACAGGCGGCGAGGCCGACCAACGCAAGGCAGCAGATCAGGCGAAGCAGTTTCGACAACGCTTTACCTCCGGGCGTGCTGTGACCGATGGCCGCTTCGCGGGTATAATCCGCGCCTCGCGGAGAGGTGGCAGAGTGGTCGAATGTACCTGACTCGAAATCAGGCGATGTCGCAAGGCATCCGTGGGTTCGAATCCCACCCTCTCCGCCACCCGA
>Ga0265297_10012315_pt1 | contig 10290 bp, 5 predicted proteins | sample Munlanlwell13791_FD_192502 | JGI IMG/M metagenome (GOLD analysis project Ga0265297, IMG submission 192502) | Leachate microbial communities from a municipal landfill in Southern Ontario, Canada - Leachate well 137-91 | ecosystem: Engineered > Solid waste > Landfill > Unclassified | place...
AGAATATTCTAATAATATTTGAAAATTTACATCATCAAAGATTAAATCTTTACCTGCACCACCACCTTCATTTATCATTTTTAATTTTTCGGTGACAAAACCACCATAATTTTTTAGTACTTTCATAATTTTATTTTTTTTTTAATATAATAATCTTACTGGAAAATGAAATTTATCCAATAATTCTTCATATTCTTCTATAGAATCAGGCTCATAAAATGATTTTAATCTATCAAATTCATATTTATCTTTTATTAATTTTAGAAGTCTATTAGCATCTTTTCTAGTTGAAAATTTTAAATTTATATTTTCACCTTCGAGATTTTCAGCATCAAATACATATTTTTCATCATTTTTATTTAAGAATATATGTATAAATTTTAATTTTCCATTATCGTTATCATTTATAACAAACATAGGATTTACTAATATATTAGTTGTATTTTCTAATTCTCCTGCCTTCCAAGAATTATCAATAGAAGCATCCCATCCAAAACCAACAAAATATGCGAGGTATCTGAAACCTTTATTATCTATTATATTAAATGGTTCAATATTTGAATATTCTTCCATTAATTTTCCCCAATCTTCTTGATTTTTTTGATTTTCATCTTCTTCAGCTCTTTTTTGCATTACGTCTGCATGATCTCTGAATTTTTTCCCAAGTTTTTCATGACCGATTTCGTCAGCTTTTTTTGCTGCGTTCATATAAGTTGATTTTCTCAATTCATTAAATTTTTCCCAATTGTTAAGTATTTTCATTTTACCAATTATTTTTATTTTATATATTAATTAAAAAAAATCATTTTTTAATTCTGCCATTCAAATTATATCCAATTCCAAAACCAATTTGAAATCCGGCTGAATACTTATTTTCCAATACAAATGGATTATAATTCATACCAAACCCCGCATAAGGTCCAAAGAAAAATCTTTTTGTTGTAGTTGATGGTACAACATTAAAATTCTTTTCTAATAGTACTGATTCTAATTCAGTAAATTTAACTAACGGTGATGGAGAATACGCAACAACTTTATATGTTTTATCGGTTTCAACGATATTATAACGAAGTTTAATATCCATTTCATTTGTAGTTAATTTAGAACCAATTATAAAAGGTTTATTATTTGATAAACCGAATCTACTATTACCAATTAAGGATTGATTAAGACCTTCATCATTAAAATTAAATGCCCAAGGAATTGTAAATGTTGAATCTGAATCTTGTGCAATATGATTTATTTGTGAACTTAATTCAGGTATAATAATTTTGACATCACTATGTATTGCAGCGACAGTACCTTTTAATTTTATTACTTCGTCATATAATTCTTTATTATATTTTTTCAAATCTTCTAAATTATCAACCACAAATGACATTTTTTCTGATACGACTAAACCAAGTTTTTTATCAAAATAAACATTTATTGAATCTGTTAAAGCTTTAAGATTTTGTTCATTCATTCTTTCAATTCTTTCATTTTCTAATTTTTGATTTTTTAATGAATTGCAAGTTTGAAAATTAAATATTAATAATAAGAATATTATTATTCCTAAGGTTAAAGGTAAATATTGTTTACTAAAAACTTTTTTAAAAAAGTTTAAAATTGCGGTTAATGTTTTCATAATTTTTATTTTATTTTTATATGAAGAGTCAAAGAAAACAACGAAGTCTTTAGCTTCGTTGATGAATTGACAATTAATTATTCATATTTGGAAAAATATGACATTTTTCTTTTAATATATACTTATACAATTAAATCAAAAAATAGTTGTATAAATATGAAAACATATCAAATAAGATTATTTCCTTCTAAAGAACAAATAGATAATTTAAATGAATTATCTTCTATTAGAAGTGAAATATGGAATGAATTATTAAATATACAACAAAAATCTTATGAAGAAAATAAATCCATATATAACAAATTTGATTTAAATAATATGTTACCTAAATTAAAAGAAAAATATCCAAAGTGGAAAAAATTAAACTCAAAAGCAATTCAAACAATTGCAACAGAATTGTTTGGTTCTTATAGATCATTCTTTAATCTAATTAAAAAAGATAAAAATGCAAGACCTCCAAAAAATATAGAAAATAATGATTATCATACAATCACTTGGAACCAATCAGGTTGGATTATAAAAGAAAACAATGAAATAATAATTAATAAAATACCTTTTAGATATAAATCTAACTTTAATATCAAAGAATTGAACATCAAGGAAATAAGAGTTAAATATATAAGAAATAAATGGTTGTGTGATTTAGTTGTCAATGATAAAATAGATTATGAAACAGATTTAAATATTAAAACAAATGTACTAGCATTTGATTTAGGTTTAAAGAAATTAGCAACAGGTATAGATAATAAAGGTAATCAAATAGTGGTGGAGAACAAAAGTAAAAAAATAAATAAATATTTTCAAAAACAAATAGGAAAAGTACAAGAAAAAAGAAGTAAAACTGAAAAAGGTTCTAAAAGAAATAAAAAATTAAGAAAGGATTTAAATAAATTATATCATAAAAAGAATGAACAAATAAAACAAACTCTTCATATTCAGAGTAAAAAATTATTGAATATGAACTATAATACTATTATAGTTGGTGATCTATCAGTTAAAAAATTAATGGAAAAAGAAGGTGTGAATAAGAAAAAGAAAGGTATTAGAAAATCATTTCATAATACAAACATTAATATGTTTTTACAATTTCTATCTTATAAGTGTCAAAGTAAGAATATTAATTTAACAAAGATTGATGAAAAATGGACAAGTCAATTAAATTGTTTAACTGGAAAAATATTTGATAAAAAATTAAAACTAAGTGATAGAGAAGTTCAATTATCAGATAAAATAATTATAGATCGTGATTTAAATTCAGCCATAAATATATTAAAAAGATGGTTTGAAAATCATTTTGCTTCCATGAACGAGCCATTGGATTTAACCAATGTACTTAAAAAGTATAATCTTTTTAAGGAAACACACAAATCTTTAGTTTGTGTGTAGTTCATATATTCCTATTTTTCTTAGGTGGTGGTAAATTTACCACATCATTATTTTTTGCTACATCCCAAGGTGCAATATCATAATATAATTTTCGTTGTTTCAGAATTTTATAATCTATTTCATAATTTTTATTTTTGATGGCTGTTGTTGAAAATGTTGATGGAATTTCAAATGATGTTATTGCACTTAAACTATTTCCTTCATTTAATGAATTCCAACCCCACCAACTTCCATTTATCCATTTGCCACCATTCCATTTACCTTCAAATCGACCATTATAAAATTCTCCATTGTACCATTCATCTTGGAATCCTTCTATATCGACTAATATATTTTTTGAGAATATTTCAATACCTGCTTTTTTATTAAAATTTTGCACAGAAGTTTGACAATATTGATTCCATTTTTTAAAATTATCTTTATCCGTTGTTGATAAAAAATTTGAATATGATGAATAATTAGTTGCATTACCATTTTTCATATCAGTAAATAATTTATATAATTTCGTTAAATTAAGTCCATTAACGTAAGTAAGTGCGGAACCCTTTTTAAAGCGATGATAAGAATCAAAAACCACCATATCTTGGAAATTTTTATATGAAAGTCTATTAATATTAAAAGGCAACCAAGGATTAGTATATGTCATTTGATTATAAATTTGACTTTGTTCTGTTGCTGATATTCCGAATGATGTCATACCAACATTTTCATCTATATATAATAATGGATATTCTATTTTAAATTCAGCATTTGAAATTTTTTCACTCAATTCAATTTTCTTAATATTTATTCTAGAATCTACTAATGCTGGTGCAGTTTTAATACTAAATATTAAATTAGTATCAAAATCTAAATTTGTAGTTTTTATAAAATCAAGAGTTTCATATTCTATTTTATTACCAAATCCAGATACTGAAAGTATTTTATATGCAGAATAATCTGTATTTGTTGGTAACCAATTTAAATCATTCTGACCTTTCCAATTATCATTTAAAATAATATTTTCATATATTGGTATTTGTATATTTTGTTTATTAATAAATATTACAGATGGAATTGGATTAATTATATTACCATCTAAATTATATTCAAAAGAAACTGGTTTTGTACTATTACCAGAATATTGAATATCACAATTAGATAAAATATTTAATAAATAATCTTTATCTGGATCATTTTCTAATCCATATAAAGCAGATTCATATGTTAATGTTTTTACAGGATTTATAGAATTATGCCACTCTGTATAATCAGAATCCGGTATTGAATATTTAGGACTATTTATTGGTCCATATATTGATGGAATATCATTAGTACCACTTGGAATATCATCTATATTAAACATATTTTTTGAAGCTATTGATGTACCAAACCAGGCATAAGGCATACCTTCTAAATTTATATTAGAATTTCTTAAATTATTTAAAACATTATCTGTTGCATCTAAATCAAAAACATAACATTTATTTACCCAGTCATAATCTAATATTGAACAGTTATAAGAAATATTTGAACAACCGATTAATGATCCAGTATTTATTTTTGATATTTTTCCTGCACAAGATACTGTTGGTTCTAGTCCAGCTTCTACATCAATATCTAATGTATTATCTGTTCCAAAAACAAAATCATATTTATTAATTGAATAAACATTAACTGTGTTTAAATCATATTCACCATGTTCAATAGTAAGAGAACAATATTTATATGTCATATTAATATCATCTTCTGGTACATGTACATTTAATTTTATATTTAAAGATGTTTCGCCTGATTCCATTATCCAAGACCATTTTTGTTCATTAAACATTAATATAATTTTATTATCTGTGACACCAGATAAAACAGTATCTATTTCCCTATTAATTGTAAAATCAATTGAATAAATTCTATCAGCATTTAATATATAACCATCATTTAATTTAAGATACATTGTACCAAAAATTCTATTCGTAGTTCCACTCATTGTTGGAAAATATATTGTATTTAAATCGGTACTTTTTGTAAAATGATTACTTAATGATAGATTATAATAACTTAAATTATTCCAAAGTTTATTATTATCAAAATAATTACTTGGTGGTATTGTAATTGGTGGTGTTGGTGGTGGATATAAAGATGATGTTATACCAGTATTAAAATAAGTATTATTAAAATAACAATAAGTAAGAGGATATAATGTATATTCATTATCATATATTTTATATATTGGTTTAATATCTTGAATATCTTGAATATCTAATAAATCAAAATACAATCTACCACTTGGACTACCCATGGTAGAATCAGTAATACCAGAATTTCCTATTCTCCAAGTATTATTAAAAATTTTAGTATCATCATTATCATATATTGTTTTTACTGATAACCAACTATCACCATCAACATATTTTAATTTTTCTAAAATTTCATTAATATCAATAAAAGTTTGAGCTGTATTTGAGCCATAATCAGGATTCAAATCAGGATTATTTGGGTCAGGAATTGCATTAAATATTGGATTCCATATTAATTCATCACAATCACAACTAATATTTCCAAGAATAATTTTATATGTATTTCCACTTTTTAATATTTTTGATTGAAATAAATCTCGATTAATATAAATAGAATCAGCTAATGTTGATGCAGATATACCGATATAATTATAGGAATGTAAAACAGGTTCATAACGAATAGCTACCTTGTTTATATGTTCTTTATAAGAATGAGAAAATATTGCCGAACTAGTTAAATTTGTATCAATAAAATCATCATATAAACCATTATTACCATTTGCATTCATTCCATTATATTGATCATAAACATTATACCAATATGGTTCTATCAAACCATTATTTTGAACATAAACATAAACTTCATCATTAAATAAATTTGTAGGACTATCAATTAATATTACATTATCATCAAAAACATCATAAGAATAACCAGATATTGATAATATTTCATATGTTCCAGATTGAACTATATTAGTTGAATATATTGGAACTGGCGGTAATGAACCTAATGAAATTTGGTTATTTGATTCTACTGCAGGTGTATTATTTATCCAAGTTCCAAATGAATTAACTTCAATATATAATGTATCACCAGTATTAAAATATGAATTTAAATCAAAAAATCTTTCAAAATATAATTTATTGTTTTGTAACCTACATTTAAATTTAGTACTATTATAAATTAATGATTTTCCTAATTTCCAAAAAGGTTCCGTTTTATAATCAGCAATATTATTAAAATAAGAATCATATAATAATTGATCTCTATGTACTGTTCTGAAATTAATATCATTATTAAAATTTTTACCAGTTTGATTCTTGTGTTGATATATGTTATAAAACATCCAATCAGTAAATATATTATCATATGGTTTTATATTATTATCATTATCTAAATTATAAACATCATAATATGCAAATGAAAATGCAGATAATAATGTATCTAAAATAATATCTTTGTTTATCATCCAAGTTTCACAACTAGAATTATTATTATAAATTTCAACACCCCCGTTAGTTAATGTTCCAATTTCAAAATCTGATTGATTTGGTATTTCTAATTCAGTAAACATTGTATTCCAATTAATATTTGGTGATGTATTATTTATATTATACCACCAAGGAGGAGGACAAGTACCATATATCCATTTCATTTTATTTTGATCGTTATATTGATTTGAATCATATCTAACTGACATTTTACCAACTAAATCTAAATCTTCTGTGCCATATGTACCATTATTTAATACTGGCATAGGATAAGTATAATAACCATTATTTGCTACAGACCAAACATTTCTATAATTTTTTAAAAATAGATTTTTTTCACTTTCGGTACAATCTAAAAATAAATCTTTAATAGTTTCAAATTCAAAAATTAAATATAATGGGTAACCTTCCGTATCTGCACCAATTATATATTCTTTGAAATTATAATCCATATCAAACAATGTTTTAAATGTTTTAAATGGTTCATTATCAATATCATTTGGATCATTTGGATCATCAGGTATAAAAACATCATGACTTGCGATACCAATATAAAAATCTGTTGAATTTACAACATAATCAATATATCGAGTTAAATATAATCGAGTTAAATCTGATGAACAATTAATAGTAAATACAAATTCATACGGAGAGAAATTATATTCAAAAATTGAATTTGATATGTCATTGGCATTATATGTGTTACCTCTATTCCAAACAGGTGAATTCATATAATTTTTGCTTCTATCGTCAGTTACAAAACGGGACCATTCTGAATCATTTTCATATAATTGATTATCAAAACCATTTAATGAACCAAATGCAGCAAAATCAATTAAAATATTATTTTCTAATTCTGTCTGGATATTTGTAGAAATATTTTTTGAATAAACTAATGGATATATTGAACTTAAAGTATATGTATTTCCAGTTAATAATCCTTCAGCAGAATCATCTATATGACAACTATCATCAAATATCGCAATTAATGTAGTATCTTTAAGTCCAGTCAAATTCTTACCAAAATAACCATTATAAAATCTTCCATTATACCAATTATTTTGTGTTTCACCTGATAATGATTGAAAATATGAACCGTTAAATATACCATCATACCAATTAATACCATTACTCATAGTCACATAATTAAATACTCCATAATTTACACGTATGTTGCCGTTAAATGTGGTATTATTAAATTTACCATTATTTATAATATATTCAGATATTGGTTCAGAATAGATATAATTAGGATATTCTGCTTTTCTAACTAATCCACTATCACCAAAATACCAGTTTTCATATGGTGTCTCGACTATAATATAATTAGATCCAATAGGATCAATATATGCATAAGTAAAAGTACTTCCAACTATTATTGGATTTGATGGATCTTTATATAAATTACTATTAATGATTGTAGCATTTAGATTATATAATTCTTGTGAGTTAAATCCTACTAACTTAACAGTTGTATTAATATCATTTGATGTAAAATTATGTGTGTCATCAAATTCTATATACATTTTTTCAACAACTGTATTAGTATTATCAATTAATAATATATTTCTGATAATGGCTTTATTAAGATTATATTTTTCAGCCTTAAATTGGTTAGAACGTTGATATGTAGTTCCACTTATAAGATTATCATGTCCTCCACTAAATTTACCATTATTTATTGTTATTGGTGAATAAAATAAACCATCAACAAAGTTACCGTCATTTATAATATTATTATTATAAAAAGCAGGATAAGTAAAATCACCATTAAATATTTCTGAATCTGAAAATTCATTAAAGCCACAAGTGTTTGCTGTTGGAACATTCCAAGTTCCATTGAATACACCACCATATATTTTATCATTTGCAAAATAATTATATACTGGTAATGAATCTTTTATAATTTCAAAATTACCATCATAAATATTACAATTTTTTACTGCAACATTATAAAAATTTCCACCGTATATATCACCACTATTTAAAGTTAAATTATTTATTTCACCACCATATATTGTTCCATCTTTCCAATATAAAGTATTAAAGTTTGAATTTTGAATTGTGCCACCAGCAAAGATACCATTCAACCAATTACTAACAATATTCTGATTAGAAGGTAAAACTGTATAACCTGTACCTTCAAATAGTCCGCCACTAAATTTGCCATCAACCCAAGTTATACCTCTCCAAGTACCATTTAAAAATAAACCATTTTGCCAAATTGTATCTAAACCTACACCAAAAATACCATTAATAAAAATACCGTCTTCCCAGTAATTTAAAGTAAATTCTGCACCGTCCCATTTTCCATAATACCATTTACAAGTTGATGTTAAATTTGAAAAATAAAAATAGCCATCTCGGATATCGTAATTATCAATATTACAATTTGAAAAATAACCACCGTCTATTTTTTTATCTGATATTGTTGATATATTACAATTAGAATAAATACCAGAATAAATATTACATTCTTTAATAGAATTATCTAAATTATAAAAATATGTATAACCATAATTAGAATTATTATATGTTGATACTTTTGTAAATATATTTAAATCTTCATTATAAATTAATTTTAAAGTAAGATAATCGGTAATATATTTATCATCAATTGTTATATTTTCAATGTTTGATGTTATATCTTCATTTAAAATATCACCACCTAATACTATAGCTTGTTCAATATTAATATTAGTTCCATTTATATTTGCATATTTAAATAATGATCCATCAATGTTTATTGTTGATGTATTTGTCATGTTTATATTTTTTGCTACGACTTTTGATACATAATGACCATAAATTTTAGATTTTGGTGGCAATGATATAAGTAATCTATTTATTGCAAATGTATTAATATTTTTATCGACATAAATTACTTTATAACCTTGAGCATAAGAATTATAAACAAAATCATCTGAATAGTTAGTATAAATATCATTATCTAATACTGCATCAGAACTTATATTTATATCTGTTGTTACACCAGAATATGTTATAAAAACATAATCTCCTTCTTCTATATGAGAGTCTAATTCAGTGTACAATTGTATATAACCATTATATGAATCTATTTTTGGTAATAATTTTACTGCATTTATCGTACCTAAATCATCATATCTTAAAATATTTGTCATTTATAAAAATTAATTTTAGTTATATATTAAAATAGACTCCGCAAAAAGAAATATATAATGATATGGATGATAAAAAATTAATTAAAATAAAATCAGATTTAGAAATTCAATTTGTTGATGATTTTGAAGACATTAAAAAATTTATGTTAGATGTCAATGATACGTTAGATAAAATTAATATTAAACAAAAATATGATTCTTATAATGAATTTTGTCTAGATATTGAAAAATTTGTTTTTGAAATAATAGATAATTACAATGTGGATGAACTATCAACTGCTCATGTTGTACTTGCATTAAATAATATGATTAAATATAAAATATCTTTAGACGAAAATTATGAGGAAAAAAATAAGAGATTTTTTTGAAAATCCTGAATCTATTATAAATGAAATTAAAAATGATATCAGATTGTAATTTCATTCAATTTTGAAAGATATTTAGAATGATTTTGTATATTAAAACCACTTAATAATTATATATCGTGATTTAAATTCAGCCATAAATATATTAAAAAGATGGGTTGAAAATCATTTTGCTCCTATGAACGATCCATTGGATTTAACCAATGTACTTAAAAACACACAAATCTTTAGTTTGTGTGTAGTTAATACTTTACCAGATTTTGTTGAAAATGCTTTACCAT
>Ga0265297_10012316_pt1 | contig 10290 bp, 11 predicted proteins | sample Munlanlwell13791_FD_192502 | JGI IMG/M metagenome (GOLD analysis project Ga0265297, IMG submission 192502) | Leachate microbial communities from a municipal landfill in Southern Ontario, Canada - Leachate well 137-91 | ecosystem: Engineered > Solid waste > Landfill > Unclassified | place...
AAATGGTGTCCTTACTTCATTTGGGTTGTATAACCGTATTAGCAAACCTTGATGCAGGAGATGAGGTCATCTTAAATACACACTCCCACAGGGTTTCGGTAATGACAAACGACGGAAAATACATAGGCCGCTTACCCGACAATCTCTCGGCAAATTTAAGAAAACTCATCAAGATGGGTAACATCTATAAAACATTTATCAAATCGACCACCTGCACCGAAGTCAAGGTTTTTATTAGAGAAATGAAACGGTCAGAAAAATTATCTGATATACCTTCATTTTCCAGCGAGAAGATAGACTATATATCTTTTACTCCTCCAGAATTAATACACAAAAAGGATATTCCCGATTCTGTCCAAATAGATGAAGAGGAAAAGGATGAATAACTCAATATTCCAGAGCAAATTTTTTACCTAAAACTATTTCTACATCAAAAGACTGGTCTTTCTGTACTAGATACTTCTCACACTCAAAAATCTTTAGCATAATCTTTAAAGTTGCTTCTCTCTTAGTTTTAAGAATACACACACCGTCATATACATCACGGTTATCAATAGAGGAAATTTTACCGCCGAGCACCTCTATAACCTCACCAACATCTCTGGCTAACCGACCAGATCCGCTAGAATTTATTACTGACACCAAACTAACGCCTCCGGATAATTCAGGTTCCGAAAATATTGCCAATATATTTTGTGGAGAAGTCTTGGATACTCTATAACCTTCTTCCCCATCCGCAAGAATTTCTTTTTCTAAAAATGATGTTGTATCCAAATTAATCTCAACTCTTTTTGAATTTTCTATTTTTGTGCTAAATACGAAAAGCCGCAACCTATCACCCAAAGTCAGATCGGTTTCATATAGCGCAAAAACTGAATTAAAAAATGATTTTAAACCAGGCTCAACTAATCCAAGCGCCGGCGTATCAGCCCAATTGTATACAGGAAGATTCATTCCTAATGTTATACTTCTCACTACAAGCTCTCCATCAAGACCCTCTTGGCTACTTAACTTCCATAGGCTTTTTATCTTCCACAAACCTAGGTTTCCGGCAACTTCAATCTCCGTATTACCAGGAATATTCAATTTATAAATCTCTTCGATTTCGGGGTCAAAAACTAAAACACTCAACGAGTCATCATTATTTCTGACAACCAAAGAAAGCTTATTATTACCGTTCCATTTATTTGTTCGTAATATATAATATATTCCGATTATTAGTAATGATAAGAGTATAATTAGCCACACATATTTTTTCTTATATTTGTGTTTTTTCTTACTTAACAATTTTCTTTTCCTTCGGGTAGGCATGTAGCTGGAATTAAAATATATTATTTTATGCTAACTAAAAATAAGTCTGTTAAAGTGATATTTACCTGCTATTTTTAAACGCTGGCTTTTTATTCCATATATCTTCAACAAATTGCGTATATGATCACCCGCGACAATTTCCGGTACAATTACATAATCGGCTCCGTTTTTGTAAAATCTCAAAGCATTAGAGCGAGTACCCGCAGTAAATATAGTCATCGGCTTTTTTTCCAATCTATTAATATATTCAAGCAAAACCAAGTTGTCATTGAAACTATCGATTGTTGAGACGACAAGCCGCGCCCGATTTATCCGGGAAGCCTCCAATATTTCCGAATCGGTAATATCTCCAAAAATCAAAGGGTGGCCTTCAGTGCTTAATCTATTATAAATTTCCGGATTGAAATCTACGATAATATAAGGAATATTTTTCCTTTTTAAAAAGGGTAGCAATCTTAGTCCGGTTCTTAAACAACCCACTAAAACCACATGGTCATTAATTGGATCATTTTTAAGATAAACTAAATCCTTAGGTTTTTTTCTTTCAAAAATTAAAAGCCGCTGATTTATTTTATTAAATAATTTCTCAGCTCCAAGGATCAAGTAGGTAGATAAAATCATACTAACTGCTGTTACCATTACCGTCAAAGCAAGAGTTTCTCTACCTATATGCTCAAGTACAACACCAACAGAAACAATTTTAAGTGAAAACTCAGAAATTTGACCTAGACTAACCGAGGTCAAAAACGAGGTTCTTCTCCTAAAATTCATAAACGCCATAATTGCCATTACAACTAAGGGCTTAACAAATATCACTAAAACCGTATAAACCAGCATAGGTATTAGAATAAGCGTAAGTTCTATATTAATTAACATTGCCCCCAAACTTAAAAAAAAGATTGTAAGAAAAAAATCCTTCAAAGGTTTCGTTCTAGAACCGATTTCAAGATGCTCAGGAAGATTTGATAATGCGAGTCCCGCAAGCAACCCGCCCATTTCCAAAGAAAAGCCAAGCGGTCCAGCTACGAAACTCGCTAAACCTAAGGCCCAGGCGATACTGACAATAAAAATCAAATCTGGCGACGATGCGATATATTTATCAAAAAAGTAAGGGAATACTTTTCTGGACAGGACCCAAACGGAGGTGAACAATAATATGGCTTTTACAATAAACCAAATAATCGCCGCTGCGTTCATTATTCCCCCATCAATCCCCGCAAGCAAAATCATTATCAAGATAGCCGCAAAATCCTGTACCAGTAAAATTCCTACGGTTATTTTTCCATATAGGCTGTTTAATGTGTTTTTTTCAGAAAGAAGTTTTACAATTACAATTGTCGATGAAAATGAAACCGCTAATCCGAGGTAAGCCGCATCGATGATATCTATCTGAAAAAATATCCCAGTTAAAAATGAGAGCAGAAAAGTAATTAATATTTGAGTTAGACCTATGAGCAAAGCGGATTTTCCCACCGACGGCAATTCCCTTATATTCATCTCTAAACCAACAAGAAAAAGCAAAAGCGTAACGCCGATATTTCCAAGACTTTCTATAACTTGCTGATCTTCAAGTATTCCTAATGCCGCAAGAACTGCTCCCGCCAAAATATAACCTATTAAAAGCGGCTGTTTAAACCTTCTTAATACAACTCCGAAAAATGCAGCTACCGCTAAAAGCACAGATATGTGTGGTATATCCATATGTCTCCCCAACAAAGCTTACGGAGTTTACACAGCCTTTTCAAGTGAAGATAAAACTTTTCTTAGATCAGTAGGAATATCAGTTTCCCTTTCAACTGATTTTCCACTTACGGGATGTTTGAATACAATCTTACCGGCATGCAGAAAAAGCCTTGGACACCAAACACGATCTTTCTTTGAAACTTTCCGCCCGGCGTACAACTCATCGGAAACAATCGGATGACCCAAGTACTTCAGATGAATTCTTAACTGGTGCGTCCTTCCTGTTTTAGGCTGTAGCCTTAAAAGCGTAAAAATATCAACATTACGTTTATAAACAAAAAGTGTATTGTAAAAAGTAAGCGATTGCCTTCCGCCGGGAACAATACCAAACTTTTTTCTCGACCAAGGAAGCCGTCCGACAGGAAGCTCAATTTTCCCTTTTCCTAACCCCATATTTCCATGAACCAAAGCAGTATATTCTTTATTCACTTGTCTTTTTTTAAACTGATCCTGTAAGAATTCAAACGTTTTAGGAGTTTTTGCAATTAATAATATTCCGCTTGTTTCTTTATCAAGTCTGTGCACAATACCCGATCTTAATCCTTCTTCTTTTGCTATCGGATAATTAAAATTACTATAAAGCCATTTTTGCAAAACAGGTTGGTCTTTTACCGTTTGCGAGTCATTTGTAATCCAACCCGAAGGTTTATCTAATATCAATAATTGATCGTCTTCATAAATAATTTGCGGTTTCATAGCCCGTTATATATTTCAGCTTCTATACTGCAGTTACAATATTTCTCAAAAAGGGCAGATCACTCAATAATAAACAAACCATATTTTACAAACCGTAGAAAGACGGAAGTTATTTTTCCCTTTTAGCTTGACACTTAGCACAAAGTGTGGCCTCGGGATATATCATTAGTCTGTCTGTGTCAATCATTTCCTGGCAGTCTTCACAAATTCCGTACTTCCCTATTTTAATTCTAGTAAGAGCCTTTCTTGTTTGAATTATTTTTTTATCTAATTGCTCTTTAATTGCAGATGTTCGTGCATGCCCAAATTGTTCTGCCGCATCTGTATCGGGGGACGCGTTATCAATAAGTCTCGTAGTATCCTTGAATGGATCTTCTTTTTCTATCTCCTTTCTCCTTTTTAAAAGAGTTTTAAGATTGTTGGATAGGAATCTATAAACAGGGGAAAGAAGCCTTGCAGGAAAATGTATCACATCCAAATGGTTTTTGTTTTTTTTCTCTTTTTTTTGTTTTCTCACAGAACTAAGTTTTTCCGGACAGATTATAGACAGCCATAAAGCTTAAAAAAGCAATAATTCCCGATATGACTACCTCTAAATCTCCAGCAAAGGATAACACGGAAAGACCACTCATGGCAACTACACTTCTCGTCAAGAAAAATAATCCCATGACGGTCAATCCGGAAAAACCGACCTTACCTGATTTATACCAGGTAAATTTTTTATAATGTCTGTCAAGAAATAGAAACAATCCTATAAAAAGGGCTATTCCCAAAAAAAGCACCAGTGTTTCAGGTGAATATGTTTTGATTAAAGCCGATAGAGCAACAATAAGATAAAGTGCTAGAACCGAGATAACATATGCTTCTAGAGTTTCAATAATTTTCATATGAATCCTACTTATTCCAATTATAAATCCAATCAGACCGCCAGCAAACGCCGCCCAAAACCACCAGGCATCAAAAAAGTTATTTGCCAAAATGCGCCCCGCTCCAATACCAATAAGTATATAAATGCCTGAAGTAAATATCTGATTCTGCGTATAATCTTCTTTCAATCTCGACCAATATATATACAAAAAAAACAACGCTGAAAACAAGGTGATAAGAATATCAATAATCACAAACAAAATATTACCATAAATAAATTCCTTATCTCCATAGCTATTTTTTGAAACCACTAAGCTTGACTTAAGATGAACATGGTCTTAATATACTTAAAGTATTGTGCTTGAGACTCCGCATGTAATTGTCGCGGCAGCAATAGCTACCAAAATTGCTAATCCTGCCTTAGCTATCCCACTTGCACTGGGAAGTCATTTTATACTAGAAACTGTCCCCCACTGGAATCCCCATATACACACCGAGATGAAGAAATTCGGTAAAATTACCGACAAAAGCAAAAAAATAATCATCGCCGACTCTTTAATTTCTCTTTCTGCGGGTTTTTATATAGCTTCGCTCTCTCTACCGGATACCATCAAAGCCTTAACGGTTGTTGCGGCGTGCTTTATTGCTGTAACACCGGATCTCATTGAAGCACCCTATTATTTCCTCGGATCAAAAACGGATTTCATAATCAAAAAATGGATACCGTTTAAAAAATCACTTCAGTCAGATACAAATGTTTATTTGGGTTTAGCAACGCAGTTTCTCGTAATAATCGCAGCTATCTGGTGGATTTCAGGCTAACGGACACACACAAAGACTTCGAATAAACGTAGGTTCATTTTGCTCTCTCTACATACTCACCGCTTCTTGTGTCTACAACAACTTTCTCGCCTTTTTTAATAAAAAGAGGCACTTTTACCTTCAATCCGTTTTCCAACGTTGCCTGCTTATATACATTAGACGCCGTATCCCCCTTTACGCCCGGCGGAGTGTCAGTTACCTCTAGAATTACTTTCGGCTGGATTTCTATAGATAAAGGCTTATCTTCCCAAAAAAGCAAACCTACAACCTGCCCTTCTTTAATAAAAGGAAGTTCATTTTCAATTACACTCGCGGGGACTTCAATCTGTTCATAAGTATTTGGATCCATAAAAGTGGCGAAGTTCTCATCGGAATAAAGAAACTGAAGTTGTCTTTTAGTTGTTTGAACATCTTCAACTTTAATATTTGAACTGAATGTTTTTTCATCAACTCCACCGTTTTCCAAATTTCGGGCACTCACTCTGACAATCGCACCACCGCGACCTATCTTTACATGGGTATATTTAATTACTTTATAGGGTTTCCCCTTATCTAAAAATGTCGTTCCGTTTTTTAAATCAGTTGCATTAATCATACATTAGTGATTAGTGAATAGTGAACAGTGTCTAGTGAATTTTATGTAAAATTATAAATCACACTAAACTATCCGTTATACACCGTACTCCGTATACCGTTCACAATTTCATCATCCATTTCCCATCTTTCTGCACCAGTTCATCATCAAACCACATCTCACCACCTTGTCGCAAGTCTTTTATCATATCCCAGTGCAATGCGGATTCATTTTTACTCCCCGTTTCTTTGTATCCTTGCCCCAAAGCCAGATGAATACTTCCTCCGATTTTTTCATCAAATAAAATATCTTTAGTAAATTTTTTTATTGCATAATTATTTCCTATACCCAACTCACCTATTCTCCTGGAACCGCTGTCCATATCTAAAATATTATTCAGATCCTCTTCACTTTTTTCAGCGCTTGCTTTGATAACTTTTCCGTTTTTAAACTCTAATCTCACTTTTTGAAATTCTTTACCAAGATAGACTGCAGGATAAGTATAGGCAATAAAACCGTTAGCCTCATTTTCCACAACCGAAGTAAATACTTCCCCATCTGGCATATTATGACCCCCTCCCGCATTCTCGGCTTTTCTTCCATTTTTACCTAAAACAATATCCGTTTCCAGACCGACAATGCGAACTTTTTTAGCCTTACTTAATATTTTAGCTAACTTATCCTGTTCTTTGAATTTTTGCTTCCAATTAACTTTATTTATCGCACTAAAAACATGTTCTTCATATTCCGATAGGGACATGTCTGCTTCTTGGGCTTGGGCTTCTGTTGGAAAGTTGGTAATTACCCAGCGGGTTTTTAATACACGACGATCAATTAATGGGCGCACAACCCTTGCACGCTCAGAGATTACCTTAGAGTCAATATTAGAAAAGCCTCTGGTATTCGATTTGGCATATATCCTTATCCAGCAATCAATATTTTTAAGCTCGGCATCAGCGATTTTTGGGAATGCGTTGATTTGATACGGCTTAGCAAATTTAAAAAATATCTCACCGAATTCATTATACGACCGACTTATCACCTGTTCATCAACATCAAAGTTCACACGCACCTCAACGGCTCCCGCCAAAATACAAGCTTTGTATACTTCCAAAGCCAAAGGTTTTGCAAGCCAATCTGAAACAATCAAAACCCCGTCCCCTTTTTTAACTTTAGTGGAATAATTCACCAATATATCGGCTTGTTTTGTAACCCTTGAATCAATTAATGCCATAACAAAGGTATTTTAACTCAAATCAGGTATTGTTTGAAGACTGAATTTGATATGAACATTGGTTAAATAGTAAAATACACCCACTGGCTTGTTGTTACAAAATTGCATAGCAAATTTTGAGAGGAAGAATGACGGAGTGGTAAGCAATTAGCGTAAGTGTTATTGCGATAAACGAAGTCCATTCTGACGAGCCGAGGTGGCGGAATGGCAGACGCGCAGGTCTCAAAAACCTGTGAGCCCTAAAGCTCGTGAGGGTTCGACTCCCTCTCTCGGCACACTTTCGCAAGCGTAGTGTTAATAAAGGAACTGCTAATTTCCAGCATGGGACACCTAGAGTAATGGAAAAATAGAAAGTGACTTGTTGAATAACTTGAAGCTACTTAGGTATTAGTTTCTTGATTATCTTTTTGTCTCTCTACCGAAAAAGCGCATTTTGTCGCCTTTGAAAGTTAATTTAATTGAAGCAAGCCGGCCATTCCTGTGTTTGGCAATATCAAGTGACATATTTTCCAAATTTTCTTCATCCTCACGCCATAAAAACATAACAACATCAGCATCTTGTTCAATACTCCCAGATTCACGAAGATCCGAAAGTTGGGGCCGCTTCTCTCCTCTTTGTTCAACCGCCCGCGAAAGTTGTGACACAGCGATAACAGGAACCTTTAGTTCTCTTGCCAAATTTTTCAAACCCTGGGAAATTTCTGAAACTTCCTGAACCCGGTTATCGAGTTGGCGCGATCTTGCCAGTTGAAGGTAATCTACTATCAACAGATCAACACCAACCTCTACCTGAAGCCGCCTAGCTTTTGTTCTCATTTCTAGAATTGATAAAGCGGGTGTATCATCGATATAAATTGGAGCTTCAGCAAGTTCACCCATAGCATTGGAAAGACTGGTAAAATCATCCTCACCAAGCTTGCCTGTTTTCAGTTTCCACGCATCAATATCCGCTTGTACAACCAAAAGTCTATCAACGAGCTCCTCTTTACTCATTTCCAAGGAAAAAAACCCTACGGGTCTTTTATATTTAATGGCAAGGTTCTGGGCAATATTTAAAGCAATGGTAGTTTTACCCACACCCGGCCTGGCAGCTATAATTACCAAGTTCGAGCGCTGAAGACCCGCCAATACATCATCTAAATCTTTAAAGCCTGTTGGCACTCCCCTAAGTCCTTCAGATTGTTTATGTAGTTCATCCAGCCTGTCAAAACTTTCCGCTAATGCGTCTCTTACCGGCTCGAAACCTTTGTGAAGGTGTTTTTGCGTTAGAGAAAACACTTCCGATTCGGCTTGATCCAAAAGTTCTTCGGCCACTAGCCCCTCATCCATCGAAAGCTCAACAAGCTTACTCGCAGCTTTCATAAGAGATCTTTTTGTAGCAGTATCTTTGACAATTTTACCGTAATGCTCAACATGAGCCGCCGTGGGTACCTGGTTCGCAAGTTCAACCAAATAAGAAACTCCTCCAATTTTTTTGAGAACCTTTCTTTTTTTGAGCTTTTCTGAAATGGTCAAAACATCAATCGGAACCCTTTCTTCGTAAAGCTCCAGTGCGCATTCATATACTTCCCGGTTCCTATCATCATAAAAATCATCAGGCTTCAAAAATTCCGCAATACCGATTATTGCATCTTTATCAAGCAAAAGTGCACCGAGGACAGACTCCTCTGCTTCAGGAGAATGGGGAGGAATTCTTACTTGTGATTGTTCTGCCATAAATTATTTATGTTTTATCACGAAGGAGATCAAGGTAATAATATATTTTTTATATTTTTGGACTCATTACGACTACTCTGCTCTCACCTTCAAGAAGGTCGTTTTTCTTGATTGTTAATTTGTCCGACTCTTCAACCACCATCGACACCTCTTTCAAAAAATCTCCAACTTCGGATAGCTCTCCAAAAGTTTCCATATTCATACCAGACCGCTTAAAATGCATAGGAATAGTTATTGAGGGCTCGATGCTACGGACAATCTCCGACGCGGTTTTCGGATCTATTGTATAAATTCCACCAACAGGAATCATCAAAATGTCCAACGTACCAAGCTCTTCAACTACACCATCGTCAAGTTTATGACCCAAATCCCCAAGGTGGCACAATCTTAAACCATCAATTTCATACAGATAAATAGTATTACCTCCTCTTTCTTCACCGTTTTTATCATCGTGATTTGTATGAATGCCGATAACGGACACGCCCATTACCTCATATTCACCGGGTTCATTAATTATCATTTTTACGCCGCTTACCAGAGCCGTTTTATTGTGGTCGTCGTGGCCGTGTGAAACGGTTACAATGTCCGCTGTTGTTTTCGGAAATTTCAAGCCGACCATTAAAGGATCAAAGGGATCAGTCAAAACTACCGCCGATTTCCCTTTTAACCTAAAGGATGAATGTCCGAGATAAGTAATTTCCATAGTTCTTATTAGCCACATGCTAACAAAACACCCAAGCTTTGACAAGCATTAAAAGAAGGTAACCAAATAAAAATTTGCATTAATTGTAAATTTTATATATATTAAACTCTGATCTTACAAATCTCCTGCCAGGGCGTATATATTTTTATGCGGAAAGAATTCATCATCGCAATCGTATCCGGCATAACAATCGGTTTAGTCGTCGCGTTCGGAATTTGGAGGGCAAACTGTGCCCTTAAATCTACTGAACTTACCAACCCGCAAACTGAAACTGTAACCGTACAAAAAGAGGGCGAAACAAAAGAAAATATCGGACTGAGTATAATTAGCCCGGAAGAAAATGACGTTATCAGCACTACCCCAATTGTTATATCGGGTGCCACCAAACCCGGAGGAACGCTAGTAATATCAGGCGAACAAAAAGACTACATCATTGAGGTTCCTGACACTGGTTCTTTCGAAGAGGATGTAGACTTGGTAAGCGGCGTTAATGAAATCATCATTGCGTACTCCGAAAACGGAGACTCCGTACAAACACAATCCATTAAAGTAATCTATTCAACTGAATTTGAAAAGGAGGATTCGGAATGATGTTAAAAAAATTAGGGATTCTGGCGGTCATTA
>Ga0265297_10012317_pt1 | contig 10290 bp, 8 predicted proteins | sample Munlanlwell13791_FD_192502 | JGI IMG/M metagenome (GOLD analysis project Ga0265297, IMG submission 192502) | Leachate microbial communities from a municipal landfill in Southern Ontario, Canada - Leachate well 137-91 | ecosystem: Engineered > Solid waste > Landfill > Unclassified | place...
GTGGCATTATCCACTGTAGGAAGTTCCCCAGGTCGTAATCTGGCATAAATTGCTGTTAAAGCTTCGGTTCTGGTTTTGCCTGATGGGTCTCGTTCTATCGTAGATTTGATATAAGAATGTTCCTCGGAATTATCAACATCTTCAAAGAGCTTGGAAAGGTCGGAGTCGTTCTCATATCCGATAGCGCGTAATATTGCAGACATCGGGATTTTTCTTTTCCCGTTTACCTTTGTGGATATAACATTCCTGCTGGAAGTTTCAAATTCTAACCAGGTGCCGTGCTCAGGGATTAGTTTTGCTGAGCATAACTCACGTCCGCTGACAGGGTCCTCCTGAGTACTGAAATATATTCCAGGGGAACGGATTAATTGGTTGACTATTACCCTTTCTGCTCCACTAATAACAAATGTTCCTTTATTTGTCATAATGGGGATATCACCAAAAAATATTTCCTGCTCCTTAATTTCTCCGGTATCTTTGACTATTAATTGAGCTTTTACATAGAGTGGAGCGGAGTATGTTATATCGCGCTGGTAGCATTCTTCTATTGTAAACTGGGGTTGGCGAAACTCATAACCGACAAAATGTAATTCTAACCTCGCGCCGGTAAAGTCTTGGATAGGTGAAACTTCTTGAAATAGTTCTTTTAGTCCTTCTTCTTGAAACCAACGATAAGAATCTAGTTGAACTTGAATTAGGTTAGGAATATCCAAGACTTCGGGTAATTTGGCATAGGATTTCTTTTCCAAAAAAGTGTCCTGCTTTTCAATCATAGACATAGTAGACATAAGCGCTCCTCAATAGAATAAATACAATCAGGAAAAAGCCTTACAGTTAAGTTAGTTAAAAATAGAAACAAGATTTTGTACGTGGTTTAAGGTAGAAGTTTAAATTTATGTTATGTGGCATGCCGATATGTAAATAAGCAGTATAACACACCTTTTCATCATTGTCAAGAGGATTGACTATATGTGATACAATAATATTAGAGAAAGTTAAACTGGAGACCGACGTTAGTAGTGAGCAAATTTCTGGTGTGACAGGCGTTGTTCTGGCAGGCGGGAAAAGTTTACGCTTGGGACGTGAGAAAGCTCTGGAAAGAGTAGGGAAAAAGCGACTTATTGAGAATGCTGTAGACAGCCTTCGCTCGATTAGCCAGGAAGTACTTGTTGTTACCAGTCAAGAACAATTTAATAATATCGCTTCGATCAATCTGGCAGCTAGAGTTGTGGTTGATATATACCCGAATAAAGCTTCTTTCGGTGGGATTTATACGGGGTTATCAAGCTCTAATACTCTTTATAGCATAGTTGTTGCTTGTGATATGCCTTTTCTCAATAGCGCTTTATTGCGTTATTTGTTCGATCTGGCCCCAAGTTTTGATGTAGTAATCCCCAGATTCAATGGTAATATCGAGGCACTTCATGCTGTTTATTCTAGAGCTTGTTTACCAGCTATAAGGCAATTGCTGGATAAAAACATATTACAAATAATTCAACTTTTGCCTCTGGTTAGAACCCGGTATGTTGAAGATGATGAAGTTAATAGATATGATCCAAAGCATTTGAGTTTTTTTAATATAAACACTAGAAGTGATCTACTCCAAGCTGAAGAAATAATAGGGCACGGATCATGAAAACAGTTCTTGAAAGGTAAATTACTTTATGATAAGTGTTGAAGAAGCCTTAGATAAGATACTAAGTTTTGTTACAGTCCTCGAAGCAGAGGAGAAACCTATCCTTGATTGTCTGGGGCAGGTTCTGGCCGAGGATATATTTGCCTCTTTTAATGTGCCTCTTAGCGATAATTCTGCCATGGATGGTTATGCTGTACAGGCGAGTAGTATTGTGGGGGCAAGTCTTGAGCAACCCAAAGTGCTTTTTGTTATCGGGGAGTTACCGGCCGGGTCCGTTGCTGATTTAAAGGTAGAGCCCGGTACCGCCATTCGAATCATGACCGGTGCTCCGATTCCTAAAGGTGCTGATGTAGTCGTTCCTTTTGAAGAGACTGACGAAAAGAATCGCAGAGGGGTGCCGGGATTGAAGAATGAAATCGGTATTTTACGTGAATTTAAGGCTGGCTCCAATCTTAGATCAAGCGGTGAGGATGCTGCTAAAGGCGAGATGGTAATAAAAAAGGGGAAACTGATCTTTCCCGCTGATATAGGAGTTTTTGCTTCATTGGGTAGGGATAAAATTTCAGTTATTAGACGTCCGATTGTAGCTATTCTGGCAACCGGTAACGAGTTGGTGGATGTAACCCAGCCGTTGACTTCAGGAAAACTATATAATAGCAATTCTTATAGCATAGCTGCGCAGGTGCTTAGATACGGAGGTATTCCCAAGCTTCTGGGTATTGCTCAGGATAATATTGAACAATTGACTTCTGCGCTTCGTCGTGGGCTCGATTGTGACTTGTTGATAACTTCAGGCGGTGTATCTATGGGGGATTACGATATGGTCAAAGAAGTTTTGACAGTAGAGGGTGATATATCTTTCTGGACTGTGCGTATGAAGCCAGGTAAACCTTTGGCTTTTGGTACATTTAGACATGGCGATGATAAAAAAGTGGCTCATCTGGGGTTACCTGGTAATCCGGTAAGTTCCATGGTTACATTTGAGGTTTTTGCCCGTCCGGCTATTTATAAACTAATGGGTAGAACAGATTTGGCTAGACCAACTATAAAAGCAGTGCTGGAAAACCAGGTTAAGAATAGTGACGGTAGACGTATATTTGCTCGTGTGGTGATCAATAAAAAGGGAAATAACTACCATGCTCGTCTTACCGGTAATCAGGGGTCAGGTATCTTAACATCGATGGTGAAAGCTAATGGATTGGCGATTATTCCGGAAACAACTGGTGAAGTTAAACCGGGAGATATTGTTGATGTAATTCCATTGAACTGGGATGGAGCGCTGGGCTTTTAAAGAACGGAGATTATTAGAAAGTAATGATTTTTGAAGCTTCTGAGTTTGTGTTTAAACCGCCGTCCTTGATTTCGAGGGCGCGCCGAGTTTTGATTAAACCTAACGCTGTGAGTGAGCAGCCATATCCTGAGAATACCAGTCGGGAAACCCTTGAGCTGATAATCGATAGTATTAAACAGACCAGTGATGCTGATATTATTATTCTGGAGGGGACTTCAACCGGAGAGCCTGTATATCCTATTTATCGAGCCCTAGGTTATGATTTTCCTAGGGTATTGATGTTAGATGTAAAGGATTGTATTTGGGTGGAGGTAGAAAATCCCTTGCCACACCCATTTGCAGTGGCTACGTTCTGGGTGCCCAACGTTGTTATTTCAAGCGACTATTTGATAAGTGTGACTCCTTATAAGATTTCCGGGAAGACTGGTATTTTTAGCGTCCAGAATCTTTTAAGTCTATTGCCTGTAAGCAAGTATAAAGGTGATGCTTCAGGTGGTTGGGGAACTTTATCCGAGCTGGGAATGGATAAGGTAATGGCCGACCTTTATTTTACGTTACCTTTCGATCTGGGTATTATTGACGCCCGTCAGAAAGTGTTTTATGAGACAGGAAAGTCACAGAGGAAAATAGAGGAATATGGCAAAATATTTATTGGTGAGCCATACGAGATGGATAAACAAGCATCGCAGGTAGATGGAGCATCCGTAGGCTATCTTGAATTCATTGAATCTGGGAAATCTGAACTTGAGACCTGGGCCTAAGTAATCCTTAATTTAAATCTGATTTACTCCTGTCACCGTACTACTTAAATACTTGAAGAAAAAGACATCTGAATAATTGTGATTCAATGATAACTTAGTGGAAACATAAATTTTTGCTTTAATTCAAAATCTTTGCTAAAAATTCTTAATTGGGAGTTGAAATGATTTTAAAACCTCTTGTTGTTGGTCCTTATGGCACTAATTGTTACATTGTGGGCTCGGAATCCACCAAGCGAGGAATGATTATCGACCCGGGTTCTGAACCTGATGCCATTCTGCGTGCGGTGGATAAATTGGGATTGTCGATAATTTGGATAGTAATTACGCATGGCCATTTTGACCATATCGGTGCGCTGAAAGCAGTGAAAGATGCTACTGGGGCTGGGGTTGCTATTCATGAGGCGGAAATAAAGGGGGCAGGGCAAGCTATTACTCAGTTATTGGGCGGCGTGTTATCAGGGTCTGATAAACTGGCTGAGCCGGATAGGTTGCTTAAAGATGGCGATGTAATCGATATAGATGATTTACATTTTACGGTTTTGTATACACCAGGTCATAGCAAAGGTGGCATCAGCTTGGTTGGACACGGCGTGGTTTTCAGCGGTGATACCCTTTTTAATTCGGGTATTGGAAGGACGGATTTTCCAGGTTGTAGCCAAAAGCAGTTGCTGGATAGCATATATAAGAAACTTATGGTGTTGCCAGATGAGACGATTGTGTATCCGGGACATGGTCCTGAGACCACGATAGGTAGCGAGCGCAGCATGAATCCATTTTTACAATGATAAGCCAGGGTTAGAGTCAGCGTGTAAACACTTAGTCCCTCTTTTCTGGTGAAGAAAAGAGGGACTAGAGTTTTTTATATGACTTTTATTTCTAGAAAAATCCGGTGAACTGTGATAGCACGGGGGCTAGCAGCAATGAAATCACCGCCATCAACTTGAGCATAATATTTAGTGACGGTCCTGAAGTATCTTTCATGGGATCACCGGTAGTATCTCCTACGACTGCTGCTTTGTGAGCATCGGAACCTTTTCCGCCGAAGAATCCTGCTTCGATATATTTCTTGGCATTATCCCAGGCTCCGCCGGCATTGTTTATAGCTACGGCGATGATGAAGCCGGTAGCAAGAGAGCCGAGCAGAAATCCGCCCAGAGCAAATTTACCCAGCACTAAGCCTACAATGACAGGTGCAACTATGGTCATTATGGCAGGAGCCAGCATTTGCTTCAAGGATGCTCTGGTGCAAATATCCACGCACTTGCCGTATTCGGCTTTTGCTGTGCCTTCTCTCAAACCTTTTATCTCTCGCCACTGCCGTCGTACTTCTTCCACAATGTAGCCTGTGGTTACGCCTACGGATTTCATGGTCATGGCAACGAAGATAGCGGGCACAAGAGCTCCCAGGAAAACACCGACGATAAGCGGTGCGCTCAGTATACTTAATTCCGGAGGTGCTATTATATTTCCGTCCGCAGTTACTGTTACCAGTCCTGCCGCTAAACCGTAAGAAAGGGTTAGACCCAGAGCATTTAGAACGGCAGCACCGATAGCAAAACCTTTGCCTGTAGCTGCGGTGGTATTACCCAGTGAATCCAGGGCATCGGTCTTTTCTCGCACGTCAGGTGGTAACTCTGCCATAGTGCTGATACCGCCGGCGTTGTCGGCAACAGGGCCGTAGGCATCAGTGGCTAGTGTTACACCCAGAGTGGAGAGCATGCCTACTGCAGCGATGGCTACTCCGTAAAAGCTGGCAAATTTAAAAGCTACGATTGTAGCTATGACTATTAGTACCACTATCGGCCAGGTGCTCAAAAGCCCGTTGGCAAAGCCTCTGACTATATTAGCGCCAGCTCCATAAGTAGAGGCTTCCGCAATATCTTTGGTCGGCTTAAAAGCGTAGGAGGTAAAGTAGTTAGTACTTTCTCCCATCAACACTCCGGCAACCAGGCCGGCGAGCATAGCCCAGAAGATACCCAGGCTGTTTATGCCACCTAAGAAGAATATAATCAGGAAGGAAAAAATGGCGGCTATAACAGAAGCACCGAGTGTGCCTCGCCTTAGTGCTGCCAGCAGGGCACTCATCTCCGGCTTGTCGCCCACTCTTACCATGAAACTGCCGATTATGGAGGCAATTATGCCTCCGGCACATATTAGTATGGGTATATACCAGCCGATTTGTGAATTTGTTATTACTTGCATTCCGGCGGCAAGACCGGCCAGAGTTATGGTAGCGATGATAGATTCAACATAAGACTCGAAGAGGTCGGCTCCCATACCACAGACATCACCGACATTATCACCGACAAAATCGGCGATCACCGCAGCATTTCTGGGATCATCTTCGGGTATACCTGCTTCCACCTTACCTACCAGGTCAGAGCCGGAATCGGCTCCCTTGGTGAAGATGCCTCCTCCTACTCTGGCAAATAGAGCTACCAGTGAAGCTCCGGTAGCATATGCCGGAATAGTAACTAAGAAATCTGCATCGTTGTGCCAGATAAGGTAAAGAATTGATATACCCAGAACACCGATGCTTACCACGGTTAGCCCCATTACCGCTCCACCCCGGAAAGAAACACGCAACCCCTGGTTTAAGTTTTTCACTACGGCAGCAGTGGTTCTACCGTTGGACCTGACTGCTATGCTCATGCCGGCATAACCAGCACCAAGAGAACAAACAGATCCAAAGATAAAAGCTACTGACGCTTTCCATCCTAAAGCCGGGCTGACCAATCCCAGAAGAGCTAGAATTACGGCTACGACGACTACGACGATAGCTTCCGTACGGTATTCCCTGTGAATGAAAGCCATCGCTCCTTCTTTGATAGCGCTGGAGATTTCTCTAACTTTCTGGGTTCCCTGGTCTTGCTTTAAGACGTAGCGAACAAAATAGGCGACTGCACATCCACCAATGATGGCACATATGACACCTATCCAGACTAAATCCATATGACCCTCCTTTCTATATTTATTTTGGTCATGGAATTTGCGGATAATAAATTATCAAGGAGATCTTTGCTTCCGATTTTTTAAATTAGTCCTAAATGCTGGCGTAATAATTTACTACGTTTTATATAATTCTTCAAGTCTTATTTACATAATAAACAAAAAAGTTTTTCAGTTTTACTTTTTTGTTATTGACCCCAGTTTTTCTTCGAGTTCTTTCTGTCTTAAAGCCATGGTCAGATCGCCGCGGGTCTTTTCAAGTATACCTCTAACTGTGTCAGTAGTCCGCCTCAATCCGTAGGTGATAGCGTCAGGGAAGTCCATCGTTACCAGCATGGCATAGATTTCATCCATTGTGGATAACAACTCTTCGCATCTGGAAAAATCATTTCGTCTTAAACTATCCAAAATGTAACGCCTCAATTCCCCGGTCGCTTCACCCATGCCGTTTAAATAAGCAGGGTAACTGACATTTAGTTTTTCGGGATCGGGTATAGGCTCGGAGTTAATTAATGATAAGGTAATACTGGCCTCGGCAAATTCTTTTTGGGCATCGTGGATAAATCCGCTGTAGACCATCTCGCTCTGACTGTCCTCTATTTCGCGGTTTAATTCCTGGGCTGATGAGGCAGCCGATTTCAAAAGTCGTTTTGCTTCGTCATATTCCCGACGATGAGCTGCCCGGATGGTATTGGCACTGTGACGTATTATTTCACGGGACAGGCGCAATGCCTTTTCTCTGGCAGTGTCTTTAGCAGAGAAATTTAGGCGAATCTTTTCAGCGATGCTTTCCAGTTTTTTGATTGTCTTTTGTTTTTTGTTCAATTTCTTTAGCCATTTGCCGGGTTGCTTCTTCTATGTCTTTTTGGTTCAAGACAGCGCTGATAACCGCTGCTGCGACAGCTCCAGCGGATATAACTTCGCCGACATTGTCTTTATTAATGCCGCCGATAGCAACCACGGGAATGGATACCTCCTGTTTTATTTGTCGTAGTCTTTCTATGCCGACTACAATGGCCTCTTTTTTGGTTGGAGTTGGGAATATTGAACCGACGGCAATATAATCTGCTCCTTCAGCCGCTGCTTTCCGTGCCTGTTCCGGAGTCTTTGCGGAGCAGCCGATAACCTTATCTATGGGCAATTCTCTTCGGGCTATAGAAAACGGCAAATCTTCCTGCCCGACATGCAGGCCGTCGGCATCGACAGCCAGGGCTATGTCCAGATGGTCGTTGATTATGAAAAGGATGTTGGACTTGGCACACAGGTCTTTAAGTTTTTGGGCTGTGGTTAATAAATTGCCTTTTTCCTGATGCTTATCGCGAAGTTGCAGGATTTTAGCTCCACCTCTAATAGTTCTGGTGGCGGCATCGATTATATCTTTATCTCCTAATACCTGGGTATCCAGAATAACGTAAAGACCTTTTAGCTCTGCCACCTTTTGCCGGCGTAATATTCGGGATAGCAGATTTTGTTCTAATGTATATAGTTCGAATCTGGCTTTCTGAAATCTGCTGGAATCCAGTATCGGGCTTATTTCCGGCAATTTTGCCAGTTCTTCTATCACTCGCAGCCCTTCTTCTACCCTTTTGGCATTGGCGGTGATCAGTGAAGCCAGCTCCTGTTGCTGGTTGCCTGGTTTAGAGTTAGCGCCGACATCGCTTTCTGAATTTCTTTCCGAGATGAGCTTTATGCCGAGTTTGCTCACATCTTTAATGATGCTGTGACGGGTTGTTTTTAGCTGCTGGCTTAAAACGGCATCGTTCAGTACAAAACGGGAAATATCTTCAAGGAATCGGAGACCTTCGCCGATGCGGTTACAATTGGCGTCGATAATACGAAGAGTCTGGGGTGACATTTTAAAAAATCCTTCAGCTTTTCCTGTAGTTAACTTTTGCTGTCGAAATCGTTGAGTCCTATGTTCAGGCGCATTGTAGCATACGGGAATAAGGATTTGAAATTGAAAAGTTAAAAATTTGACCAGTTGAACTATATCTTGACGGACTGATACAATTTGGAGTTAACAAAAGGGTCAGCTTTTTAATATCTGAAGGGGGTTGAGAGCCTTGTCGTATGCACAATTGATTGTAAATCCTACAGCCGGTGCCGGTAAGACCGCCCAAAAATGGCCTGGCATTAAAGAACAGCTGCAGAATCTCGGGCTGGACTTTGAATATTCTTTGACCGAAGCACCGGGGCATGCCGTCGAGCTTGCCGCCTCGGCCGCTAAGAAAGGCTGCAAACTTGTTGTGTCCGTAGGCGGCGATGGCACCATAAGCGAGATAGTAAACGGACTGTATAATGCCAATGCGCTCAAAGATATAATGCTGGGCATTATAAGTACCGGGACCGGGGCTGATTATATCCGTACTATAGGCATTCCTCGTGCTTGTGAGGAAGCCTGCCAGCGCCTGGTAAAGCCGGAGACTCGTATTGTGGACCTCGGGATTCTTGAATGTACCGGAAGCAAGGGTAAAATTAAGCGTTTGTTTGTTAACTTTGCCGGGCTGGGTTTTGATGCTGAGATAGTCAAAGCTACTACCCAGACATATAAGGCAATGGGCGCTACTGCTTCTTATCTTCTGGGACTGTTATCGACGCTGGTATCTTACCGAAATAAGGAAGTGTCCATCACTATGGATGGTGAAGTCGAGCAAAGAAAGGTGGTTACTATCCTGATGGGGCATGGCAAATATGGCGGTGGTGGTATGATGACTACACCCAATGCCGATCCCAGCGATGGTCTCTTCGATGTGATGATTGTGGACAATATCAGCAAACCTGATTTGCTCAAGACGTTGCCGAAGATATATGACGGCACGCATCTTACTCATCCCAAGGTGTCAGTAAAACGGGCCAGGGAAGTAGAAGTTCGTCCCAAACTTAAAATGGCTATTCAGGCAGATGGCGATCTTATCGGTGAAGCTCCCGGACATTTCCAGGTCTTGCCCTCTGCTCTCAAAGTTGTGGTCTAGACCGCGGACGTTTAGACGAGGTGTTTTTAAGTAAATAGTGTGGCGTGTGGCTGGTCTGAGGATGCCTATCTTAATAGTAGAAATGGGTTCAATATGTCGATAACTCCTATCAGGCGACAATATCTTAAAATCAAGCAGCGTTATCCGCAGGCTATCGTCTTCTTCAGGCTGGGTGATTTTTACGAGACTTTCGATGAAGATGCTCAGATAACCTCGCGGGAACTGGAAATTACCCTGACGTCAAGAGAGATGGGCAAAGGGCAGCGGATACCCCTGGCAGGTATTCCCTATCATGCCGTCGACAATTACCTGGCTAAGCTTATCAACAAAGGGTACAAGGTGGCTATTTGTGAGCAGATAACCCCGCCGGGCAAAGGATTGGTGGAGCGGGAAGTTATCCGGGTGGTCACGCCCGGCACTGTGGTAGAGCCGGGACTGCTGACCGATAAAAAGAATAACTATCTGGTTAGTGTGCTCATCGAAAACGGCGAAGCCGGCATTGCCTTTGTAGATATTACTACCGGAGAGTTTTCCACCTCTCAGCTTTCGCTAGGCCGGATTACCGATGAGCTGGAACGGCTTCAGCCGGCCGAGATTTTGCTGCCACAAGGACTGGATGCAGGAGACCTAGCAGCGGTCGCTCCGGTAACACGGCTCGATGAATACTGGTTTGACCTGGAA
>Ga0265297_10012318_pt1 | contig 10288 bp, 5 predicted proteins | sample Munlanlwell13791_FD_192502 | JGI IMG/M metagenome (GOLD analysis project Ga0265297, IMG submission 192502) | Leachate microbial communities from a municipal landfill in Southern Ontario, Canada - Leachate well 137-91 | ecosystem: Engineered > Solid waste > Landfill > Unclassified | place...
AAGACATACCTTGATTCATTCGAGTCGCGCGATGTCGGACAATCATTGCTGAAAATTCTTGAAGAGAACGGCTATGTCACCTATCAGTATCAGTTAGACGCAGTTAAACAGGCGCTGGCAATCATTGACAACAATAACGGCGTTATTATCGCTGACGTTGTCGGTTTGGGGAAGACGATCATCGCGTGTTCTGTGGCTCGAGAGTTAAAGAAGCGGGGCATAGTTATATGTCCTCCGGGGCTCATTGGCGATAAGAATAAGAATTCGGGGTGGGAAAAATATGCTGAAGAGTTCAGACTTCACGATTGGGAGGTAAGATCGCTTGGTGATTTAGAAAATATCGCTGAATTTGTTGATAAACACCAAGATATCGAAGTGGTAATTATTGACGAAGCCCATCGCTTCAGGAATCAGGATACCAAAGACTATGAAATCTTAAAGAATATCTGCAGGAATAAAATCGTCATACTGCTTACAGCGACGCCTTTTAACAATCGCCCGGGCGATATCCTTTCGTTGCTTAAGTTGTTTATTACCCCTAAGAAATCATCGATTACCCTCGAAAATAACCTTGTCGATAAGTTTAAAGCATTCAAAGGAACTTTTGACCGGCTCGGGTTTATTAGAAAATATTGGAATTCCCCCAATAGCGCCAAGCGCAAGAAGGCAGAAGCCTACTATCAAACATTTTTCGGCGAAAATACTATCCAGTTAGATAAAGTAGCGCAACGGTCTCATTACCTTGCCAAGCAGATTCGGGATGTGATTGAGCCGGTAACGATTCGCCGAAACCGTCTCGATCTTCAGCATAATCCCTACTATAAGGATGAGGTCAAGAATTTATCCAAAGTCGCGGACCCAAGAGAGTGGTTCTTTGAATTAACAAAAGAACAGTCTGTTTTCTACGATCAAGTCATAGGTGAGTATTTTGGTGATCCGGAGGATGGCGGGCAGTTCAAAGGCGCCATTTACCGGCCGTTCGAATATGAGATTGAAAAAGAGAGGATCGCTGAAGAAAAGCTATCTGAAAAAGACAACCGCCAGTTCATTCAACAGCGCAACTTATACGATTTTATGCGCCGGTTGCTTGTGAAGCGATTCGAAAGCTCTTTCGGGTCATTTGAGCAGAGTATCAAGAATTTTAAACGCATCACCGAAAGGATACTTGAATTTATTAAGAAAACAGGAAAAGGTGATTACCTCAAGGGCGAATATATTCTGGATCGTTCTCTTCTTGAAAAGATTTATGACTTGGATCTGGATGATATTGAAACATCCTTGGCTGAATATACCGAGAAGATCAATAACGGAGAGTATCCCAAAAATCACAAGGTATACAAGATTAAGGAGTTTAAGTATAAGGAAGATTTTATCGAGCACATTAAGTCAGATTTGAAACTGTTTGACGCCATTTTGGTTCAGTTGTCAAAGTTGGATTTGGTAAAGAATGATCCCAAAACTGAATGCTTGCTTGAAAATATAAGGCGGGAAATGAAACAGAAACCGCTTAAAGGCGAGCCGAAACGAAAAATCGTAATTTTTTCAGAATATCTCGATACGGTTAAATATCTGACCCCCATTTTGGAAAGAAACTTCAGCAAAAAAGTTCTCGTTGTAGCGAGCGATCTGTCTACTCATCGGATATCTCAAATTAACAAGGATTTTGACGCCTCGTATCCGGATCAGGAAGACGAGTATGACATTTTACTTGCTTCCGACAAGATATCAGAAGGTTTCAATCTTAATCGGGCTGGGCTTGTAATTAACTATGATATCCCTTGGAACCCGGTTCGGGTTATCCAGCGCGTAGGGCGTATTAATCGTATCAGCCGGAAGGTATTCGATGAGCTTTATATCGTTAATTTCTTTCCTACGGAAAGGGGCGCTGAGCTTGTAAAGTCACGCGAAATTGCCAGCAATAAGATGTTTCTGATTCATAACACGCTTGGCGAGGATGCCAAGATATTTGATATAGACGAAGAGCCGACTCCGTCAGGTCTTTTCAACAGAATTCAGCAGAATCCCGATGAGCAGGAAGAAGAAAGTTTTTATACAAAAGCCCTGAAGGAATTCTTGAAGATTAAAAAAGCACACCCGGACCTCATTTCCGCATTAAAGAAATACCCTCCAAGGATCAAAGTCGCTAAACAGTACAGCGAGAATGAGCTGTTAGTGTTCATGCGTAAGGGAAGGCTCTACATCCATGGCGTTAGATTCGACAGTGAAAATAAGCCGGATGTTTATCATGCGGCATTTGAAGATGTCTTTGACAAAATTGCCTGCCCAGAGAATGAAAAGGCATTAAGTTTAAGTGATAATTTCTGGGAATCCTACGAGAATATAAAGAAATTTAAGGAATTTCGCGCCATCCCGCCGAGCGAGCAAAGTCTTGAGCAGAAGGCATTGAATAACCTTACGACACTGATTAATCAGATTCATACCGATCACATAATGCCCCATAAGGACTTTTTGAGAGTATTGAGGGAAGACATCTTGGATTATGGTACTTTGTCAGATTTCACACTTCGTCGCATCGCTAATATGGAAAGTTCTGATGAGGCAAAGCAAAAGAAGACTGCAATTGAGATTATTGCTCTAAAGAAAGAGCTTGGTGAAGACTATTTGCAGAAAGAAAAAGCAAGGCGCAAAGATTTATCTAAGGAAATCATCATCGCAATTGAAAATCAAAAACTATGAGCAAAGAAATCCTACAGGACATCATTGATAGTTTTGCGCCGGATAAATTTAGCCGATTTTTCCGTGATAAAAACAGGTTATTTTCACCCCGCCAAGAAGATGTCCGGCATTATGATGACGAAAACTTTAAAAACGGATTGAAGCTTGGGGAAATACAATTCACAAAAACAGAGAAACTGATCGTCTGCGCGTTTCAGGTTAAACAGTCGCTTTCTGAGCGAAGCGGCAAAAAAGCGCAGTACGAAAAAGGGAAGAAGATACTTAAAGACACGCAATCCGATGCGGGCATCTTTATATTTTATGACCAAACCGGCAATTTCAGATTCTCTCTTATATATCCGGAAACGATCGGGAACAGACGTCAGTGGAGCAGTTTCAGGCGGTTTACTTATTTCGTAAGCCGCGAATTCACCAATAAGACATTTCTCCAGCGTATCGGCGATAATGAATTCTCTTCTATCGAAAAAATCAAAGACGCTTTTTCTGTCGAGAAAGTTACTAAGGAATTTTACGAAGCATATAGGCGATTATTCGAAGCGCTATACTCAGATTTGAATAAGAATTGGGTATTTAAAAAAATTGCCTCCGAGAATGAAATAAATACAGTGGACTTTGCTAAAAAACTACTTGGACAGATTGTTTTTCTATATTTTTTACAGAAAAAAGGTTGGTTGGGTGTACCGCAAGACAAAACATGGGGAGATGGAGATAAAAATTTCATCAGCAATCTATACAAACAGGCATCAGAGAAAAAAAGTAATTTTTTCAACGATTATCTCGAAATTCTTTTTTACGATACGCTTAATAATGCCCGCCGAGAATGTGCAGATCCAAGCTTCTCACAGTATTTTAAGTGCCGGATACCATTTTTAAATGGCGGCCTATTTGAACCAGAATACGATTGGCGTGGGACAAAAGTCTATCTAGAAAATAGCATTTTTAAGAACATTATTGAGGTTTTTGATCGTTACAATTTTACCGTTGAAGAAGAAAGCCCTGAGGATAAGGAAGTAGCAATTGATCCCGAGATGTTAGGAAAAGTATTTGAGAATCTTTTGGAAGAAAATCTAAGAAAAGGCAAAGGTGCATATTATACACCTCGAGAAATAGTTCACTATATGTGTCAGGAAAGTTTGATTAATTATTTACTAACTGAAACGAAAATGGATGTCGAGAAGATTCGAAAATTAGTTATCTTCAGAAATGTCGATCTCACAATAGATGAAACTACTTTGCTAAAAAATGCATTGTTGGATATGAAGGCGTGTGACCCCGCCTGTGGTTCGGGGGCGTTTCTTGTGGGCATGCTGTATGAAATTGTTAGTGCGAGACGTGTACTAGAGCCAGAAAAGACCGAGTATAAGCTTAAAAAAGAATCCATACAAAATTGTATATATGGGGTTGACATAGATCCGGGTGCTGTGGAAATTGCAAAGCTAAGATTATGGCTTAGCCTTGTAGTAGATTATGAGTTGGAAGATATAGAGCCACTCCCTAATTTGGATTACAAAATAATGTGTGGCAATAGCCTTCTGGAGGATTTGGTCGTAGGTGACGAAGCCATAAAACTTTTTGATGACAAGCTATTAGCTATTAAAAAACAAAAGGGAGGAAAGTTTCTCTTTGGTGAAAAAGTGGTGGAAGATAAAACTGCTTCTGCCAGAATTCAATATCTTCGGAAGTTGTTATTGGAGAAACAGAAAGAATTAGTCGCTTTTCACAATCAATTGACCTTTGCAAGAAAAAAAGAGCTGGAAAAAGAACTTAGCATAATTAGCAAAGAGTTAAAACCGAAATCCAAACGATCCAAGTCTGTTGACTATCACCCTTCTCTATTTATCGAAAATGCGGATAAATATTTTGTCATGTTAAAAGACCTTCATGTGCAATATTTTAGCGAGCACGATCCTTCAGCTAAAAAAGAGAAGCGCCGGCAGATTGAAAATATCGAGCTTGAATTTATAAAATCGTCAGTCCAAGAAAAAATTGATAATATTGACACAAAGATAAAAAATCTCAATATGCAGGATTCTGGCGACAGGAAGCTTCAAGCCGTTTTAATGAAAAAGAAATTGGAATATATGGCTATTTTTGGTCAAATTCTTAGATCGAAAGTCCGTCCATATTTTCTATGGAAATTGAATTTCTTTGAGATATTCCAAGAAAATGGAGGCTTCGATGTAATGATCGCGAATCCACCCTATTTAAAAGAACGTGACAATAAGAATGTTTTTGACATAGTCAATAGATCAGAGTTTGGAGATCGTTATCATCAAGGTAAAATGGATTATTGGTACTATTTTTTACATAAAGCAATAGACCTAACACGCCCGGATGGGATTATATCCTATATAACATCGCGGTACTGGCTTAACAGTAGCGGTTCACGAAAACTAATTCAAAGGATACAAAGTGAACTATCATTTATTAATGTGGTCGATATCGGTAAATTGAAAGTATTTGATGAGGTATCTGGGCATCACATGGTAGCTGTTTATCAAAAAAACAAGCTACGTGATAAATTTGTATGTAAAAAATTAGAAAATGATATCAGCGATATTGATAAGTCCAAGGATACGGAAAATGTCAAAATTCAATTCTTGTCTAGTGATACTATTTTTCATGACGGCGAGATCATGCTGGAAAATGAGGGAATAAAACTCACAGATACAATAAAATTAGGCGTGATAACCGATATTTCACAGGGGGTTGTACAAAACCCCGATAAAGTTTCTAAGAAAGCCGCTGTCAGGTTCAAATTAATCCCTGGCCTCGGTGTTTTTGTTATAAACAAAAAAGAGCTCGCTTCCTTATCCCCTCTGTCAGTAGAGGAGAAAAGAGTTATTAGGAATTTCTTCGACGAAAGAGATATAGGAAAGTATACTTTTGACAAAAGCAATAAAAAGTATTTAATTTATATAACAAAAATGAGCTGTCCGGATATTCAACGTTTTCCGCACATTAAAGAGCATCTTATCAAATATAAGAAAATAATGGATGAGAGAAGGGAAACAAGAAAAGGAACAATTAAATGGTTTCAGTTGCATTGGCCCAGAGAGGAAAGGTACTTTGAGAGCGCTAAAATTGTCCTCCCGTCAATGTTTAAAGAGGCTACTGCTACATATATTGCCGAGCCGGCATATTTCGGGATATCAACAAATGTAGTAATATTGAGGGACTTAGAGTATGACCTGAAATACATACTTGCTATAATTAACTCTAAGCTTGGAATCAATTGGTTTTATAAATATGGTAAAAACCGAGGTGCTGGTGTTGATATAGGTGTCGAAAAACTTCGCTCTTTTCCTGTTAAAAAAACCTCTAGCAGTGAGCAGAAACCATTCATTGAGATGGTTGATAAGATCATGCTGATTACGAATGATACCGATTACTCTGGGAATGAAAAGAAACAAGCCAAGGTCAAAGACTATGAGCGCGAAATTGACCAGATGGTCTATAAGCTCTACGGTTTAACCAAGGAAGAGATTGATGTTATTGAGAAAAGTTCTTCTTAAAGCACGAGTTCATTTATGAATACCGTATATATCTTGGGCGCCGGATCGTCGCATGACTTAACTTTTCGAATTAGCAATCTGGATGCCGGGTACGGAACGTATACTTATAAGGATTTTTCCGTTGAAGGCCCACTAAGTAGCGGTTATTTTTACTACTGCAATCAGATCCTGAAGACTGTTAAAGAAAACGTTCCTCTTTGTTCCGGGGTTACCGTTAGCGATAATTTATCGGCTTATATATGCAAGAAATACGGTATTTCTAAGGATGATTTGCTTGATAAGAAAGAAGCCAGCCAAAAGGTTAATATCGAAAGTCTTTACATTGATATTGAAACAGCTATTGACGACATGGAATTAAAACGTGGCGGGCGGTCGGAGGATCTTTCTTTATTACAAGACCCAGAATTCCTACGATTATTCGCCATTCAAACCGAACTCAAAAGTTATATTTTTGATTCACTTTCTTTCATTGGATATTATTGCATATCAAAGTTCCACAATATTTTTGCAAACCATGTCATTGGTACCAGCGCAAACATCATATCGTTTAACTGGGATATTTTGCTAGACGAGGCAATGTGCAATACAAAACTTTGGAGCTATAGTGCCGGTTATGGCATTGTATTTGACAAGGTTGTATATAAGAATGACGCGGATTCAACAACATCGGCTGTATCAAGAGCCAAGAGTGTCATATTAAAACCACATGGCTCAATAAATTGGTATTCAGATACGGATAAAGAGAAATTATATCTTGTCGTTCCAGTGGGTTTAAGATTAAGGGGTGGAACATTCGGGCAATTAAGGTCTTGCGAGTCGATCAATAAAGATGACCACGCTTTTTCTTATATTATTCCACCGGGTAAGAAACGAAAACAGTTTCCGGTCGTATGGGAGACAACGAAGGATATATTACAAAGAGCGGATAAAATTGTTGCTATAGGTTTTTCATTTAACAGCAATGATTCCCATGTGAAGGAGGAATTTGAGCGCATATCTTTCAAGAAAAATGTGGAAGTCGAAATAGTGAATCCAGCTGGCTCAGATTTAATCGGTATTTATAAAGAAGTATTTACAACAGAAAATATATCTATAACAAGTAATTCGTTTTCCGACTATTGTGATAGCTTGATGCTGTCTGAAAGAATCGCATGACTCAATCAAAAGAAGCTTTAGATTTGGTTAAAACATTCCAGCAGAAACATGCCGCTAAATTAGAGGAATGTGCAAAGCTGAGCGATAGGCTAAGCGATAATTGCAATAAGATTTCGCGGTCTTGGAGCGGATCTTTTGCGGGTTGGCATGGGAATATGTATTCTCGGAATTTTGAAATCCCATCAATTCGCGAGAAATTCAGTGGTGAATGGGGCGGCATACATGGAATTCCTTCTGGGTGGGAAGAAAAACAGCCCGAAGAAGTTTCTGCTAAAATTGAAGAATTAATGGGAGACAATTTTTCGATAGATCAGCTTGAAGCTGACATAAGAAGATTAAGGCAGGATGTTGAGGCTCTGCAAAGAGAAATGGTGATTTCGTACTCCTCTTTTAGTTTTAATGCCGACATGACCAAAGAAAAAGAATTGTTGGAAAAAGTGGAAAATTATTCATTTGGAGAGACTAAGAATGAATTTATTTGCGCACGATTGCCAAAATCGCTTATGTCGAGAGATTCCGAGGCTCTAAGGCAAGGAATATGTACCCCGTCTTGGCTTTATTATGATGGGATTGCGTTGGAAGGAATTAGTCTTTGCAAGGCGATCAAAGATTTCGTCATTCTCTTTGATAGGTTGGCGCGGCAGTTGGAGAATAAAATGAAGGCAAAAAAACAGGACAACTTGAAAGATTTAGGGATAAACCTTAATGCCGATATATATGCTAAATGTCATGATCTATATGAAAAAGGGGCATATGCAGAGGCCGTTGAAAAAAGCTTTAAAGTTGTCCGGGATAGATTGCGTAAATTGACAGGGCATGAAACAGGCTCTGAGGCTTTTGGTAAAGGGAAATTACACATCAAAGGAGCCGCGGCCACAAATGTTGATCAAGACTTTAATAATGCGGTTAAGTTCCTGACAATGGCCATTGATCAATTCAGAAATGAAAAAAGCCATACATCCGATGCTAAGATAGATGATCCAATCCGGGCGTATGAGTATTTACGATTAAGCAGTTTAGCGATGAATTTATTAGAAAGCGCTGAAATTGTTCCATAGAGCGGTTGAATTACGCGTAGTATCTTTTTCACGCGCTCTGATAAAATAACGGATTAAACGGCGTCGGTTGGCTCAAATTCCGGGGACACAATACTTAATTAAGATAGATAAGTATAATGTCCACAGAATCCAAAGTTTAAAAGTGTCCCCAGAGCTTGAAGCGGGTGGCTTTGATTCGGGTTGAATCAGCAGACAGCCTGCCTGCCGGCAGGCAGGGACCCGCTAAAGGTTGCAGCTGTTTTTTCTTGACTTTGGGCTAGAAAGCGCTAACCTATAGCTAAATACAGGTTCGTCCCGAGTTTGAAGGGGGAAATCCCGGACGTTAAAAAAGTAAAACCTTCGTGAGCAGAAATTATGCCCGCGAGGGTTTTTTGTTTTATAAATTATATGCTTGCGCATGATATTAGGAGAAAGGAGGAGCTAGTTTTATATCATAGGCAAGTGAGGATAAATCTTAGATTTAAACAATAAGTAGCATATAGTTGGGGGGTGTAATATGGAAGGCGTAAAGATTTTGAGGAGTTCCCAGATTATTATTCTGGGTGTTTGTATTGCTGTAGCAACAATAGCTTCAAGCATTATTTTCTCAAAAGGTTTTCTGAAACTAATGCAGTTTAATAAACAGGTGATCAACGTCACAGGTTCTGCGCAGAAGGAGATAAAAAGTGATTACATCATTTGGTCAGGGACATTTTCGCGCCGGGAGGCGGTTATGGCTGCGGCGTACAAGAGGTTAGCTGAAGATTTGAACAAAATTAAGAAGTACTTAGCAGAGAAAGGGGTAAATGAGCAAGAGATCATTGTGTCGCAGGTCTCTACTTCTAAAATCTACAAGAAGAATGATAAGGGGAACGATACCAACGACATCCAGTGGTATGTTTTAAGCCAATCTGTTGAAGTTCGGTCTAACGATGTGGATAAGGTAACTCAGATATCGCGGGAGTCTACTGAGTTGATCAATGACGGTGTTGAGTTTGAATCGGGTGCACCGTCCTATTACTACACTAAGCTGGATGAATTGAAGCTGGAGATGCTTGCCAAGGCCAGTGAGAATGCTAAGCAGAGGGCGGAGAATATGGTCAAGGCAGCCGGTAATAAGGTGGGGCTTATGCGCTCGGCCAAGATGGGAGTTTTTCAAATCACACCGGTTACTTCAACCTCCGTTTCGGACTGGGGGGAGAATGACACCAGTTCGTTGGATAAGAAGGTTACGGCGGTGGTATCGGCAAGCTTTGCAATTGAATAACCCGTAATTAGCGGTATAATAATCACAAATACCGTTTCTAGGCGACTCATTGAAATACCAGAAGTTTTGTTAGAAGTGTCCCCAACCCATGATGGAAAGTGTACCTTTTGGTGGAAAATGTCTGTTTTTTCAAAAAAGGAGGATATATGAATAAGGGCTTGGCAGTTGCGCTTCTGGTTATAGGAGTTATCTTGTTAGTCTTTGGGGTAAATGCCTACCATTCGGCTAGTTCTGATGTCTCGCGCTTTTTTACGGGCGCGCCTTCAGATAAGGCACTCTGGCTTTTGCTCGGTGGAGTGGCTATTGGCATAGTCGGGTTTTTAGGTTTACTCCGGAAGTAAGGAGGGAATAAACAGACGCTTTCCACTTTGTTCGGGAATAGGCATCTTGCCCTATCGGATGGGCAAAGTGTCCCGCTCGTGCGGGACAGGTGGCGAGAAAAAATTTAGATCTATTTCTCTACGAGAATTCTACCTTTTGAATATATGGACCCAAAATTAGTTTAAGCCCGTAACATTCGTTACGGGCTTTTCATTGCAAAAGGCAATGCACCGGCCCATCCGCTAGGGCCGGGGTGTAAGGTTGCCTGTCAATGATTTTGTATAGTTAAAACATCG
>Ga0265297_10012319_pt1 | contig 10287 bp, 10 predicted proteins | sample Munlanlwell13791_FD_192502 | JGI IMG/M metagenome (GOLD analysis project Ga0265297, IMG submission 192502) | Leachate microbial communities from a municipal landfill in Southern Ontario, Canada - Leachate well 137-91 | ecosystem: Engineered > Solid waste > Landfill > Unclassified | place...
GAAAAATCCGCAACCGGGGGATTACCCACGGCAATGAACCCGTTCACGGTTTTCGTATCCGAACCGTACTGGTTCGTGGCAGTCAGGCTGACAGTATATTCACCGTTTTTCGTATAGGTATGCGTGGGGTTCTGGCGGTCGGAAGTCGTGCCGTCGCCGAAGTCCCACGCGTAGGTCATCGGGGTGTACCCGCGGGACGTATCGGCAAAGCTGACCGTGAAGGGGGAAGACCCGTGCTGGTTGCTGGCAAAAAAGTCCGCAACCGGCGGATTGGTCACAATAATGTAACCCGTGGCAGGCTCGGTCCCGGCGGCCGCAGCAACGGGCGGGAGAAAGAGCCCGGAGATCACAATACAGCAAAGGAGGATCAGGATGCGGTATTTCATGGTTCACCCGTTGAATGACTGAGGGAATGGTATACGGATACGCTTTCCGGGTTGTTCTGTTCCGGTATTCTCTGCATACGCATAAAGAAATTGGTATCGGGTATACCGCAGGAGGATTGCACACATTGCAAAGAGAGGTTTCGGGCTGCCCAATCATACTGCGGACAGACCACGATGGCATTTCAATCCCATAGTACAGCGGGACAAAGAAGACAAGGAGGACTCGCGGCGTTCCCTGGAAGAAGTAATGAATGAAATGCTCCCAAGTCCCGTGTTTGCTTAAAATATGGATGGGTTTTTTTCATAGTGTGTGATGACGTCAGTCCCGGACATTAAGAAGAAGACTCTCAAATCTTCCTGGCCGTGTCTCCCTTCATGATATACTTCACCAGCAGGAAGATCACGAGCGCGATGATCACGAAATCAATAATCGCCCCGACATAGTCGCCGACAAGGAACTTCAGGGGGCCGAGATCCAGCGTGGCCATCCGCCAGTTGCCACCGGGAACCAGGACCGCGATGATGGGCATGATGATATCGGTCACGGTGGAGTTGACCAGTTTCGTTGCAGCAGTGCCTATGACAAACGCAACCGCCAGGCCGATGACCTGGTATTTGTTGAGAAAGTCCATGAACTCCTTGCTGAACCCTTCAGCACCTTTGCCCAGGGCCGATACTCCTCCGCCAATCACCTTCTCGGCATCGCCAAGTGTTTTGTCTACCATAAAGATACACCAGTAAGGACATCCATGTCCCTACCAGTTACCATACATCTGCGCCTTCATTAGTATTGTCCTGGCGCGAAAATTCAAAATCGTGGGCCCCGGTACGAAAAAGAAGGTCAGGGAGCGGTGGTTTCGAGGATCGTGCCGATGATGGTGGGCTTTCCCTTGTACCGTGTCAGGGACCCGTGGATCGTGATGGATCCGATGGTGCCGTCCTTATGCAGTGCCCGGACCATGTACCGCTCAGAACCGACAATGCCGGAAAGACGGTCGTTCACGGCTCTCCTGACCCGGGGGCGTTCGTCCTCCGGAAAGATTTGGGTAAAATCCGCGAGGCCCTTCAGCTCATCGGCAGTCCACCCGCAGATCCGGGTGAACGCCGGGTTGACGTAGATGAACCGGTTGTCCTGGATCATGTAGATGCCTTCTGCCAGCGAATCGCTCAGGCTCCGGAATTTCTCCTCCGAATCGGCCAGTTCCTGCTGTGCATTCTTCTCGCGGGAGATATCGATGAGCGAGACGATGCTCTTTTTTGTCCCCGGGATCATCTCGACCGTGATGTACGTATCGATCGTTTTACCCTCCCGGTCCAGGAACACGAACTCATAATTCTTCGGCACTTTGGACGGGGCGGCACGGCGCAGGGCATGGTACTGTTCCATCCGGTCGAGATCAGCGGCCGATACAAATGCCGTCCACGGCATCTTCCCTTCGATATCCTGCCGCGAGTACCCGGAGATCCTCTCCATCTCCCGGTTTGCCCGGACAACGGTCTTGTCCTCACCAAGGATCATCATTGCCGTACCGGTGGACTCAAAGACCGTGCGATAGAGTTCCTCGGATTCGTGGAGCGCCCGGTCGGCAGCGTTCCGGGCAAGGGCGTTTGCCACGATCTGGCCGAAGATCTTGAAGATGTCGAGTTCCTCTTCGGGCCATGCAGCCTCGGTTTGTGTTGTGGCGATCCCCAGCGAACCAAGGGTGGTTGATCCGATGGCAAGCGGAACGAGGATGAATGACTTGATCCCCAGTTCCCGCAACCGGGCCATGTGCCTGCCGGTCTCTCCCGGTTCTGTGGCCCGTGCGGCGACACTCGGGACAAGGACCGGTTCAGACCGCTGGACCTGCGATGAGGGAAACGAGAAGTCATGGGCGTTGAACGTCCCGATACGGTCCCTTAACAGCGAATTTCCCGGGGATGCCCATTCATAGGCAAAGGAGACTTCCCCGGTGCCCGGGGACTCCCGTGCTACATAACAATGATCAGCCCCGGTCTGGGATCCGATCTCCGCGAGGAGCTGCGTGATCGCCTCGTCAACCTGTTCGGGAGGCAGCCGGATGAACCGCATGGCCATGACCGAGGCGAACCGGACCATCCCGAACTGTTGGTGGAGCGCTTTTTCAGCCCTCCTCCGCGAGATCGCCTGGTTGATCTTGTGGCCAAGCTCGGCAAAGAGGGCTTTGGTATCCCCTCCTTTCTGGAGATAAAAGTCTGCGCCGCTGTTGATCGCCTCGATCACCACTTCCTCCCGGCCTTTTCCCGTGAAGAGGATGAACGGGATGTCGGAGTCATGGCGGACGCACCGGAGAAATCGGAGCCCGTTGCATCCGGGCATCTGGTAATCGGAGACAATGGCATCGAATGGCTGCTTTTTCAGCATCTCCAGTGCGGAAAGCCCCGACCCGGCTGTGGAGACCGAGAACCGGCCGGTCTGTTCAAGGAAGAGCCTGCCCAGTTCGAGAAGGTCCGGTTCATCGTCTACGTACAGGACGGAATAACGTTCGGCCATGATCGGAGCGCTTATTTTATCCTGATTATTGGTGGATGATAAGAGTATTGGTTAAAAAGGAGCAGTCTGCCTAGATGAGCGGCCCGGGCTGCTGGTCGGAGAGAGCGGGGAGTTTTGTCTGTTTAACGATGACCGGTTCGCTGCCCTGCCGGATCTTTTCAATGATGAGTTCCTTTCCTTTTTCCGTCATGGCAAAGATCGGGATGGCGACACCGGCCTGCACAAGGGCTTTCTGAGTAACGGCATCGCGGATGGTTTTTGACGCGCAGGCAGTCACGAGATCGGATGCCGCCACCAGCTGTTCCGCCTCGCGGGTATCGAGCCCGGTCACGTGGACGCCGAAGATCAGCGTGTCAGGGTAGGTCTTCCGGATTGCTGCTGCGGCCTCCGGGCCCGCGACCGTTACCGCGATCTTCCGGAAACCTTTGCGGGCCGCGAGCGCAACACCGGCAACCGGGTCCATGGTGGCGTGTTCCCGGTCCAGGACAAGGCCCCCTGCCTTCTCGATCCGGTCCATCACCTGCGGGTACGGGCAGGTCGAGAAGAGGCCGGACATCCGTCCCCCGATTCCCTGGACCATGGCCGGTCTGGTGACAACGACCGTGCCGGCACCGTCGCAGGCAATGACTGCCGCATCGATGATCCCGGCCGAGAGGCCAAAACTCAAAAGCTCCGATGCCCCGAACCCGACGAACTCCCGGTTGTCCAGGACCTCACGGTCCGGCGTGCACATGCCGAAGGCCCTGATCCGGTGTTCGATATTTGCCTTCACCGACTCTTTTTCGATATCCGGTATCGGGTAGGCGAACCGTTTCGCGAGCGGGCAGTCCCGGATCATGGGCTCGCCCACTTCCACGACTTTTCCGTTCCGGATCACGATGCGGCACCGGCCGATCGCCTCGATGATATGCTCATCGTTTCCTTGTGTCATGATCGATCTTCCCAACACCGGTTCGTTTCAGGGAATATAGGATTATTGCATGAAGGCAGCCCGGCCCCCATAATGACAATGCATATGATGAAACAACGACGATAGGTTGGTATGGGCGGGGGATCGCGGCTCTGGGAGATCGATGTGGTCCGCGGGATTGCGATCCTCATGATGATCGTCTTCCACACGGTCTTCGACCTCTCGTTCTTCACAATCGTTCCGGTTGATGTTGCATCCGGGTTCTGGCGGTATTTTGCGTACGCGACCGCCACGCTCTTCCTGCTGATTGTCGGGATCTCCCTGGTTGTCAGCCATGACCGTGCAGCCGCAAAATTGTCCGGTCTCTCTCTGGTAAAGAAATTTTTTCTCCGGGGCGCCGGGATCTTCGCGCTCGGGCTTCTCGTGACCGTGGCCACCTGGCTCTACCTCCCGCAGGGCTATATCCTCTTCGGCATCCTGCACCTGATCGGCGTCTCGGTGATGCTCTCACCGCTCTTTTTCCGGTTCAGGGCCTGGAATATTCCTGCGGGAATTCTGTGTATCCTCATTGGCTGGTTCGTTGTGAGCCGCATCAGCCTGCCATCACCTCCGCTCTTTCTCCTCCCGCTCGGGATTCACGGGCCCTCGTTCTGGTCGGTTGATTATACGCCGCTCTTTCCGTGGCTGGGTGTTGTCCTGATCGGCATGGGGGTCGGGGCCCTCCTGTACGCGGGCGGGACCCGGCACTATGCCCTGAAGCCCATGCCGGATCTTTTCGTCCGGCCGCTCTCGTTCCTGGGCCGGCACTCGCTCGTGATCTATCTCGTCCACCAGCCGGTGATCATCCTGCTGCTTGCGCTGGCGACCGGGACGAAGGTGCTGTGACGTTTGTTGGCCGGATACTCCCAGATCGGACATCCTGCCGGTTCTTCGGACGGGCTCGTGTCCAGAAAAAATGGACATCATTGATTCTAAGAATGCCTCGCTGGCATTCTTCTCAAGCTCCTGCCCCGCTTTTCGGGGCAGTCGCTAACAGTAAGGCAACAATTAGACGATTTTTCAAGGCAGAAATTGCCCCCGATTCACAAAATTATTGATATACAGGCGTATTTTCAAATCGATGCTCTGTAATTCGCGAAAAAATGCGAGTATCAGAAAGTCAGTGTTCGAAGAACACCGACGTGTTCTTCCTGACCTCCTGGTCTTATGACCAGTCGATTTTTCAAATGAACCCGGATCCGGAAAAGAAGCGTAATGCGGGGAGATCGATTTTGGGCGATTCGGCACAATGGAACAACGGTTCAGTAACTCGTTCCCTGCCGAAGATTATGTCCATTCCACCTGTTACCGATGATAAATCGTGTAGATCTACCGGATACCCTGTTTGTGAAAAACCTCCAGGAGGAATGACCCAAACATGGGGTCGTCGGATCCCAATCCGGGCCCGTATAATGCCCGGATCCGGAAAAGTGGGTAATCGGAGCCCGTATAGGGCCCGGATTCAGAATGGTGTCAGGCCGGGAAAATGGGGTATTCCGAGAGGGGTTTTCCGGCGTGGAAAAGGGGAGAATGGAAGAGGGTTTGCCTGCGTGTTTTCGTAAAGAAATTTGATAGAGTTCTGAAAATTTTTACCGGACCTTGATGAAACTATTTTCAACGCGATCATTATCGCGGTTGATGTTGTGATCCGGATCAACCAAACATCGCCTGAATTTTTTCAATCAGACTTTGATGAAAAATTTTTGGGCAGGACCTTGATGATGAAAAGGTAATGGGATCTGTATGTGCGCGAGAACAGGAAACGAAGCTCGCGTTGAAAGATGTTCTGGTTTTTCGTCCAGACTTTGATTGATTTGCTTTCAGGCAGACCATGCCTGAAAATTTTTTACCGAACCTTGCTCAAAATTTTCTCAGCGCGATCGTGATCGTGATTGAATTGTTGATTCGGATCAAGCGGACCTTGATTAATTTTTTTATCGGACTCTGGTTGTGAAATGGTAAGCTCATGTGAGTGAGGAGACAGACGCGGACAATAACACGCAAGAGAAAACCCCGGGCAAGTATTTATTGTTAATCGGGGAAGGATCATATACGACATATATGCCCATCCAGCAACGCTATGAAACGATAATCCGGCAGTTCGCCCGGCTTGCGCAGGAGCGTTACCCCGAAAATATCGGGATGATAATCCTTTACGGGTCAGTAGCCCGTGGCGATGAAAGGGCAGATTCGGATATCGATCTCCTGGTCCTCTGGAACGGGGACGAAAATGTTGGATGGCATGCCATGACCGGACTCGCGTTTGATCTCATGGTTGAGACCGGTGAATACCTGTCAGTTAAAGTCATGAATGCCCACGCCTTCAACCCGACATCACCCTTTGTCCGGAATGTCAAGAGAGAGGGGATAACCGTTGCCTGAACGGGATCTTGTTCTGGCAGCAGAAACCCTGGCTGCCGCAGAATACCTGCTGAACTGGCGCAGAAAACCTTCGATGAGATAAGTCTGGGGAAATGATTCTGGACCCGTGTTCACCGGCTCACGACCTGAGGGTGATTCTTGCTTCCCATTTTAAGGAACCAAACAGATTTATCGCGTCATACAAAAGAGTCATGACACGTGTCAACAATACAAAAAAGTCCGGTGAAACAGATAAATCACTCATGGCTGCTCTCGGTTATTTTCCTTGCGATGGCTCTTGCGATCACAGCCGGTTGTACAGCACCAGCTGAAACGATAAATACCAGTGAAAATACTACGTCCGTTCCCGTTACCATAACCTCCTCTTACCGGGCTACCATCAACCAGCCCGATGCATTGTCCGGCTATGTGAAGATGGATACGGACATCTACAACATTGGTGAAGTCGTTGAATTCACGGTAACCAACGATGGCCACAGCACGCTCAGCTGTGCCGGTGATCCCCCGTCGTTCTCGGTAACCTCCCAGACACCCGGCGGAAGCTGGGCAACGAAAATGGGATCCGGTGAACCAAACCGGACAACGCTCACCACTCTTGGTCCCGGTGAGTCAACCCCCAGAAATGCCTTCGTCACCACCGGCTGGGAACCCGGCCGGTACCGGATCGTGCACGACTGCGGCGTCGAGCATGAGTTCCTCCTGCGGGCATTACCGGTGACCCCGGCACCGGAGGTCTGCCCGGAGAACAATGCAACCATTACCGACCCGGCGATATCGATCGATCCCATCGGGGACCAGTATGTCAACCGGTTAGTTGCCATCCACGGCACCACCACGCTTCCCGCAAGTGAAGAACTGAAATATTCCATCTTCCCGGCCTCATCGCCCGAGGAGACACAAGGGACCAGCGACTATTTCACCACTATCGTACAGGAAGGGAGCTGTGGAGAAAATACCTGGAGTGCCGAGGGCGTGATCATGGAGACCGGGGATTACGTTATCTGGATCTCGGATAGCGGCCGGAACACTACCGCTATCCGGCGGTTTACCGTTCTTCCGGAATAATGACCGGATCGACAAGACGGGATCAGCAGAAAAGCAGGTAATCCCTTATTTCCCCGGACATCCCTGTTGTATGTGAACACAGCATGACCCTGCCCGTCTTCACCCTCGTTCTCGAACCGGCACACCCGCTGCAGTTCTCCCTGCCCGACGCCCGGTTATCCCTTGCCCACGGGCTTTTGGAGTACCAGGCCCTGGCGCGTGATGCCATTCCCGCCGGGCAGGTTATTCACCGGTACCCTGCGATCCAGTGCAAGCAGGTGAAGAACGACCTGGTGGCAATCGGTATCTGCCAGGGAGCCGGTTTTCTCCGGCAGCTTGCAGACGGACATACGGAGATCCTGACGGGAATAAATGCCTGCACCATTGTTTCACGGGATGCCGGTATCCGCGATGAGGAGTTCGGGACCGGCAGGATGTACGATTACGAGATCCTCACACCCTGGCTTGCCCTGAACCAGCAGAATGCAAAAAAATTCTATGATCTCAAGGGGAAGCCTGCGCGGGATGCCTTCATGCAGAAGATCCTTACCTCCCACCTCAGCAATCTCGCAAAATCCCTTGACTGCCCGCCCGCCGACCCCGTCACCTGCATACCACATGTCCGGTTCATCCGCGAGCGGATCGACCGCGAGAACATCATCGTATTCCTCGGCAAGTTCCGGACAAACCTCTGCATCCCGGATTACTTCGGGATTGGCCAGCAGGTTTCCCGGGGCTACGGGACGATCCGGAAGACGGTTCCCGATGAACCGATTGCCCCGGGACCTTCCGGCTGATCGGTAATTCCCCACCTTGCCCGGAACAAAACCGTACCTCACGTTTTTTTGTGATGGGAATGATACTCTTTCAGGAATGATCGCGCTCCGCCCGCTCCGGCAGGAAGATATTCCGGTCATCAAATCATGGCCCCTGTATCCCCCGGAATTTGCCATGCTCGACTACGCGCTCCGCAACGGGGGCTGGCTCGATGAATATGGCGGGCGCACGGGAACGGAGATCCTTGTTGCGGAAGACGGGAGCGGGATGATCGGGTTCTCCATTCTTGCAAAAAAGGACGGCAGCAGCGCGGAATTCCGGCTGGCCCTCCACCCGCACCGGCTCGGGCAGGGGCTGGGAAAGGCCGTTGCCCTCCGGACTCTTATCCGTGGTTTCCGGGACCCCGCTGTTGAAACGATCTCCCTGATTGTCAGGAAAAACAATCCCCGGGCACAGCGGTTGTACGGATCGCTCCGGTTCCATGCCTGCGGCGAATGCACGGAACTGGTCAACGGCGAACAGGTGCCTTTCCTGCAGATGGAGATTGAGAGAACGAGTTTCGAAGGTATGCAGATATGAGTGACAAGACCCCTAACCAGGCATTGCTGGTCATCGACGTCCAGAACGAATATTTTACCGGGAAACTCCCGGTAACGTTTCCGAACGGGAGCATCGTGAATATCCTGCAGGCCATGGACGCAGCCCGCGCAGCGCGTGTCCCGGTTGTTGTCATCCGTCATGTAAACCATGCGGCCGGCGCGGCAGCCTTTGTCCCCGGTAGCGATGGAGTTGAGTTCCATCCCGAGGTGAAGAAGCGTCCGCATGATCTCCTCATCGAGAAGACCCTGCCCGGCAGTTTTTCGGGAACAGAGCTCGGGACCTGGCTGGAAGACCATGCGATCGGGACGGTCGTCATTGCCGGGTACATGACCCAGATGTGCTGCGACACCACTGCCCGGCAGGCATTCCACCGGGGCTATGCCGTGAAGTTTCTCTCGGACGCAACCGGGACGCTCTCCATCACGAACAGCGCAGGCTCGGTCAGCGCTGCCGACCTCCACCGGGCAATCCTCGTGACCCAGCAGATGCGGTTCTCGCAGGTCATCTCAACGGCTGAATGGATACAGTCGCTTCCGGTCCCGTACCCGTAATCATTTTCCGTTTCGGCATTCCGGATCAATCGGAAAAATATCCGGAAAAAGATCGATGTTCCCCCTCTCTTTCTTTAACGCTGTCACGCCTCAAAGAGCGGCACGTCCCGGAACGCCACGCCATCGAAGACGCCCCGGTCCGTGACGCGGAGCGCCGGGATGACCGTGAGCGCAAGGAACGAGAGGTACATGAACGGGTTCTCGATCCCGCCAATCTTCGCGGTTGCGTCATGCAGGTCCCTGAGTCTCCCGACCACTTCCGGGTAAGGAAGCGTGGACATCAGGCCGGCGCAGTCAAGGGGGAGGACGGTCGTCTCCGTTCCCTGGACCGCGACCATCGCGCCCTGTGCCCGGACAACCTCTCGTATGGCCTGAAGGATCCCGGCATCATCCGTCCCGACCGCGACAATGTTGTGCGCATCATGGGATATGCTGCAGGCAATGGCACCGTTGCGGAACCCGAAACCATGGACGAGACCTGTGGCCGGGGGGGCATCGCGGTACCGGTTGCAGACAACAACCTTGAGGATATCGCGTTCAGGGTCCGGTACCTGGTCCCCTGCACATTCAAATCTCAGGTCTTCGGTCACGATCTGGCCGGGAATAAGGCCGATCACCCGGGCAGTTCCGCGACCCTGGATCCGGATTACCTCCTCACGCGGGGGCTGGCACCGGACCGATGGCGGGAACGGCTCCGGCCGGACGGGCGCCGATGGCGTGACCTCCCTGCCGTTCCGGAATACCTGTCGGACAATGAACTTCTCCGGGTCGTCAATAATACAGAAGTCGGCCCGCCTGCCGGGAGCAAGCGCCCCGCGGTCATGGAGGCCGAAACGCTCGGCAGGAGAGAGCGTTGCCATGCGGATCGCAAGTTCCGGCGTGAGGCCGCAGGCAACCGCCTTCCGTATGCACCGGTCGATGTGCCCTTCCTCCATGAGCAGGTCTGCGTGGCAGTCGTCGGTGGCAAAGCAGCAGCGCGATACGGTTGCCGGTGTCACGAGCGGGAGGAGCGCCTCGATGTTCTTCTCGGTCGAACCTTCCCGGACGAAGATATACATGCCTTTTTTGCGTTTTTCTTCCGCTTCG
>Ga0265297_10012320_pt1 | contig 10286 bp, 22 predicted proteins | sample Munlanlwell13791_FD_192502 | JGI IMG/M metagenome (GOLD analysis project Ga0265297, IMG submission 192502) | Leachate microbial communities from a municipal landfill in Southern Ontario, Canada - Leachate well 137-91 | ecosystem: Engineered > Solid waste > Landfill > Unclassified | place...
CGGAATACATGGCTGGAGATAACGACCGGTTTGCAAATTTCAAGCGGATTGCTAAGAAATATGACATCCCAACTGAGCTTGTGGCTGCAATTTACCTTGAAAAGCATTTGGATAGTATCACGAATTTTATCAAGCAACGGTGCAAAGGGGGGAAAAGTCAAAGACATTATAGCAACGGAACCAATCAGTGGGCGAATCGGAGACGCGATCAACTATTTAGCGCTGATAGATGGGATTATCGAAGAGGCGGGGGGTGAGGAGCAATGAACAAAATTCATGAAGGCAAGGAGAAAAAAGGCGGGATAAATAACCCTCCAACCACGCCGAAACCTGCTTTTTCTCCACCGGCGCAAAAAGAGCAAGGAGAAAATAAAAAAACAATGACTATAAATGACCTAATCAAAGAAGCGCATGAGACGGCCAAAGAAAAGGGCTGGTGGGACGAAAACAGAAGCCCGCTTGAAATATACGCGCTGATACATTCCGAAATCAGTGAGGCGGTAGAGGAGGCCAGAATCGGCGATTTTGCACCGATTTACCAAATCCAGAACGGCCGGTTGGTCACTCCTGACGAGCCGAATTGGAAAACCCACGTAAAACCGGAAGGCGAGCTGGTGGAACTGGCGGATGCGGTGATCAGGATAGCTGATTACTGTGGGTTGCGGGGATGGGACCTGGAAGAAGCGATAAGGCTGAAAATGGAGTATAACAAAATGAGGCCGTATAGGCATGGAGGGAAGAGGTATTAAGAGAGGAGTGTTTCGGAAATGAAACTCGGCGACAAAGTAAGGTTTAGCAGGGAGTTAGTTGTAAATAATATATCTTTTAATGGATCGATAAGAGAAAGATGGGTGGAAAAACAAAACAACAAACCAATGACCGGCATTATTTGCGGTAAAAGAACGATAATGAACAGCTATTCTGTAACGGGAGACCCGTATGAAGAAAAAATATATTATTTTGATGGTGAACACAAAACGTATCAACAAGTTTACCTCGTTGCCACCGACCTGCGCCGTTTTCATCGGGTGCCGGAAGAGTGGCTGGAGCGGTGGACCTATGAAAGTTGAATTTGCCATTCCCGGCGAACTCCCCGGCCTGAACGAAATAATCAACATGGCAAAGCAGAAGTGGAGCTATAAAGACATGAAGGAGACCGAGACCGAGCGCGTATCATGGGAAATTATTCGCCAGGGAGCTAAAACCATATCGCCGTTCAAGAAACCGATCGAGGCAAAGATTACATGGTACTGCCCAAACAAACGTAAGGATAAAGACAACGTCATGGCGGGGTGCAAATTCATTTTCGATGCGTTGCAGGTGGTGGGGTTAATTAAAAACGACGGCTGGGACCAGATAGCGGGGATTGTGCCGGAGTTTGAGGTAGATCCAGAGAATCCAAGGATTGAAGTAGTTATTGAGGAGGTGGAGAGATAATGGACGAAAACAAGAACAAAGTAGTCGAGATTAAAACCGGCACCACTAAAGTTATCGAATTCAAGCCACTCGCATCAGCTATAAAATTCGCGGCACTTTGCGGTGTTATCGCGGCGGCGGTCTATGTGACAAAAACCCGAATTATTTATGGTGGTTGGCAGCATGGATAATCGTTGATTAGTGTTACACAGGGGGGATAGGCGTGCGAGTGTTTGAAGTGGTTTGCTTAAAGCAACCACAAACCGCGATCGATCTGATTATAATATGGGGCCTGATGAGATGGCGGAGATACTGTCTGTAGATCGGGCGACATTCCACCGGTACAGGAGCGGGTTTGTGTATGGGGTTGCGGAAAGACTGGGGTGGTATTAAGAAGGAGGTTGTATAGTGGCAAAATGCAAAATGTGCGACTTCCGGCGGAAAGACAGGGAAAAGATTCCCTTACCGGACGCCCTCGGGAGTATCTTTGCGGGGGAAGAACGGCAAGAGCTGAACTTCGTGACAGGAAACCTAGAGCTAGAAAAAAGCCTTAACCCACTAACATATAAGTTAGTGATCACCGTAACCGGTATGACGCCTGATTGGAACACAGTTTGCACTATCACGAAGATTCCTACAACGATCTGCCCGAATTGTGGAAGAGTATTGAAAGGGGGTACTATCAATGTATATGTTGGAAAGAAAGGAACCTAAACCGATCAGGGCTATAGGGAACACCTGCACCTATGGTGATATCAGTTTCACCTGGAAGCAGGTGGCGATGAGCGAGAACCTGGAGTCCTTGAAGGCTATCATGGGCAAAGAAGAAAGAATAATCAACTGGGAGACTTTAGAAGTGGTTTGTAGGTCAGATGGGAGGACGTTTGCCCTGAGTGCCAGGAGGTAAGACCATGATTCCCTGGTGGTGGTTGATTATAGTGTGCATGTTGAGTGGCAGTTTTGGAGCGGTAATAATGGCGATATTTGCGGCAGGCGAAAGGAAGGAGTAAATCATGCGAACATTTAAAAACCTCGCCGGTGACAAGATAGTCATCGATGGGATGAAAATCACGATGTATCACGCTTCGACCACCCCGAACGTATCGGACGAAGACAAACTCAAGGGGTATTCCGACATATTTCATGCGGGGTGCGGATCAATCAGAGAATACGTGGCAAAGCTGAGAAAATTGGGGTTCAAGGAGGTCGAAGATGGAGCCGATTAAGCAGAAAATCTTAAAACGTTTACGATGGTACGTAGACCGATATAACATTAACAGCCAAAAGAGCATAACTATGAACTCGATTGGCGGCCTTTCCATCAAAGACGCAAGGCGCATTATTAACGCGTTTGAGACATTAGAGCTAAGGGCGGTTGACAGGAGGAAAGCTGATGAATAAGTCAAGCCCGCGCGCGGGTTGCTGCCTCACCTGCCGGAAATGGAACATAACAAGAGGCGGTTGCGACGCGTATGAAAAGCCGGTCGGCAAAGACAGGCCGTGTTCCGGGTGGACTGATGACCCGGACTGGGAGCGGAAATTGGCCGTTGAAATAGAAAATTACCGGCAAAGGAGAATAAAGCGTGACAATTGAGCGCGCGGTGGAACGGTTATACCGGAATTATGAGAATATAGTGTTGCAGCTCTATGTGCTGACACCGCGCGTTGTCACTATATTGTCGGATACGCCCAAAAAGAAGATGTCCGACAGTCAGGTCGAGAAACTCGCTATTAAGAAAGCGGAATTAAGCCGGAAGAAAGAATTTGTCCAGCGATGCTACGCATGCATGACGAAAGATGAAAAGTATTTCATTCGGCGCAGGTATTACGACGATGATGTTCCAAATTGGGTCTTGGCGCAAGAGATGGGATATTCACCGGATGATATATATAAACTCAAAGAGTCAGTGATCGCGAAGACAATCCGGCGGGCGAAGAAGGAGGGATTTAAGTTGTGAAAGTGGACAAGTCCGAAATCACGAACCCGTGGTTGTTGTCATACCTAAAAGCAAAGGGGATCAAAGACGGCGATGAGATGGAGCAATATGAATATATGTTTTGGATACAACAAAAGCATAAGCAGTTTAGAGGGCTGAAAAGGATAACCGGGTATAGGGGATATACGGAAAAGGAGCGGGAGGAATTTGACAGGTTCTTAAAAGAAGGCGCAAAGGTGAAAGGGAAAGATGAAATTTAAACAGCCCTACTTCATTAGCCCCCATGCCGTTGGCCGATTTCAGGAGAGGATTTGCGATATTTCGCCGGCGGAAGTGGTTGAGACTGTCCAAACGGCGCTCCAAGATCCGGGGTTGCCGGTGGACGCGGAGATCCGGGATGGCGAATTGTCGCTGATCTACCGAGCTAAATTCCATGGACGCGAATACTACATCGCCACAACGCCGCCGAAGGCTGAAGGCGAATGGCCGCAGGTACCGACGATTCTATATAATCACGCCAAGTTTCTCCGGACGAAAAAACGCAGGCCGCGTTTCGCCACGGATAGGGAAAAACAGCTTATTCCTCTTCTGCGGCGGCGATTCACGATCAAAGAATGTATGAAAATAACCGGCCGGAGCCACTCGACAATAGAGAGACATTCCCCGAAAGCGCGTCCTTTTCGGCGATGGACAGAGGCAGAAAAAGCCAAGGCGCTTAACATGCGCACCCAAGGACGGACTTATGGGCAAATAGCCGAAAAGTTGGGACGAAGCAGGAAATCTGTGGAGATCTTCTTCTGCCGGCTGAGAAAGGAGGCGCGGGAAGACCCGGACAGACTGATTGCCTTGAAAGTGTTGGCTTTTTGCATGAACCCGGCTCGTGTTTTACGGGCGGTCAAAGATGCGGGATTGGTAGAGGAGGTGAAAAGACGTGTATTGCGCGGTGAAATTGATTTATGAGGCGGCGAAAAAGACGCCGAAAGTAACGACGTCAAGTGGGAAGGAGGTGGCATATGAGTTTTCGGAAGGAGGTTTATCTGGAACCTGTTGGCTTTGCGGGTGCGAGACGGGAGCCGGGTTCTCAAAGAAGCAAATTATTAAGCCAACATTTACGGATCACGACATAGCCAAGGCGCCGGGAAGCAAGGTTGTCTGCGAACATTGCGCCTGGGCGCTGTCCAGGCGAGAATTGCGGAATTACTCTATTTTAGCGACGTCGAAAGGGTTTTTCCACCCGTCGCGGCCGCAGATCCGGGAGGTTCTACTTAACCCGCCGGAACCGCCGTTTGTGTTATGTGTGGCGAAAAGCGGACAGAAGTGGCTGCATATAAAAAGTGAGCAGGCGGTGTCCAGAGAAGGGTTTCCGGTGTTTTTCGAGGGCGCCGAATTCAAGCGGGACAAAAAAGTCGGCAAAAACATCTCTGTCATGGCGAATGTCTACGTAAACCCGGCGACCATGCGCAAAATTCTGTCGGTGATGGAAACGCTGTACGCCAACGGGTTTAACCGGTGGGAAATCGCGACCGGCGAGTACTTTTTAAGCCGGGTGCTGGACTTTGGGTTGGAAAGAAAAGAAGAGCTGGACGAAATTATCGCGCCGTACCGCGGGCAAGCCCTGTTTTATCTGGCATTGTTCGCAGCGGACAAAGAGAAAGGAGAGATATATAAAAAATGGGAATGGTCAGCTATTGGAATTTCCTCGTCAACGAGCGGGACGGAGACGGGGAACAAAGAGCCAAAGCAGCAGCGGCTCTCGTTGTGTATGTGACGATTAAGAGCGCCGACTGGAAAAAACTGCGGGACATACCTAAAAATCCGTGGCAGAAGTGGGAATACATCGAGAGTCAGGTCCCGAACGCCGCGACCAGGGCGGACGACCTTTGGGACTTCTATGAGACGTTTAAGCAAAAAGTGGCCTGCCGGTCAATCAACCCGCGGCACATCAAGACAATTGACGACAACCTCATGACGATGAAGATCGACTACGAAACCGGTGAACTGGTGCAAATAAAAGACATGGGCCGGCGGGAATTTTTGGTTGAGGCGCTGGCGGACGTGGACCACGAGCGGGCGATTGAGCTGCTGCGCTACAAGTCCGGTCTGATAGTGCAGATGGTGCGGGACAGGATGGAAAGAGAAAGGAAATATATTGAAACCAAAGGAGGAGAGAGCGTTGAAGAAGTTACGGCCGAACTTGTTTAAAGGGCATAAATATTTTGACGTGCATTTACTGGGAGTTTATAAACTACTGGAACCGCTGTCGCACATCGGCGAGACGCGGTCCATAGAATCATTCCTCATCCGTAGTTTTGTAAACGATGAAAACATGCAGCCGAAAGAGACATTCAAATACCAGGCCAATGCGGTTCGCGGCGCTTTCCGGGACTGCGTGTTTATCTATCTCTGCAATAAACTGAACATCTGTATCCCCAAGAAGCAATTTCACATGCTTTTCAGCGGCGGATCTATTGATTCGGACACCAAAGTCGACACCAAGCAGCACGACATGTTGAGAAGATTCCTTCCGGCGCTCAGCATAATCGGCACGGCGACCGGCGACAGCACGATGAGGGGGAAACTGATACCCGGCAACCTATACCCATTAGTAAGGGAAAATCAAAATATTCTGCCGGATGAATTCCGTTCCGACAATGCGCCGCCGTTCAGGAAGTGCACACAAATGTACCGCTTCAACCGGACAGATGACGAGAAAAACGACAACCTCAGGAAATACATGGCCGAACCCGACCCCGGACAGAAAAAGATCGCGGCCAACGAGAGGCTGCAGATTGAAGGAGAGGCCGAGCCGCCGAAGGAAGAGAGAAAGAAAGATGAAAAGGCGCAGCAGATGCTGTATTTCATTGAGGGGCTGAACGCCGGGACGATACTCATTCAGCATATGTATCTCCGGGATGTGACGGAATTAGAGATAGGCGCTTGGGTGTCGGGCTGGACGGAATTTTCTAAGGCGCCGTTTCTTGGGGGCAACAACGGGAAGGGGTTTGGCCTTTGCGCTGTCGAATTTCGTTACCAAAACGCCGGCGATCAAGAATGGTTGGGAACCCTGCTCAACATCGGTCCGGACGGCAGGCTGGCATTGTCGACAGAGGCGAAGGAAGCTAAGGACAAATACGATAAGCATCTCTTAGATATATATAACAAATTCCTGGAAAGCGCCGACAACAAACAGCGGATCGCTGAATTGATTTCAGGAGTGACGGCCGATGAGACCGCTTAAGATCACGGCATGGCTGTACGACAACGTTGTGACGACGGACGGTTATTTGCCGCTGGATTCCATTTTGGCGGATGAATATATCCGCCGTCGTCACAAAGATATCTATTATGGGCCGAGAATACCGGGAGGGGTTACCGGGGACCTAATTGTCCCCGATCTCCCATTTGAAAAGCGTGGTAGTGGAGATGACTGGTACTGGGCCTGTTCGTTCAACACCGCAACGCCGACAATGGAATATATAAGTTACTGGCACAAGCGTTTTGACGATCATTTAAGCAAATACCTGGACCTGGAAGGCAAGTCCGGGCGGATCAACATTACATCCGGCGAATATAAGAATTACCGGATGCCGAAGATCTGCAAAGTGTACCCGGCGCTGGTTTGGTATGCCGTTGGAGACAAGGTGGGGGTTGAGGATCTTTGCCGGGGAGTGGTGGCGATTGGTAAAAAGACGAGCCAGGGCGAAGGATTTGTGAAAAAGTGGGAAGTCGAAGAGATAGGGGATGATCATAGCGAGATCGGTTTGGAAGGCGAATTAACCAGGGCACTCATAGAATTGCCGGAAGGAGCGAAAAATTATCGGTTAGGATGTTACGGAATCAAGCCGCCGTATTGGCTGCAGGAAAACAAACGGGTGGCATATGTCCCATTGGCGAAGGAGGCGCGGAGAATTGTTGGATCTATGTGATATAGACAAATATTTAATTTACGCGCGCAGCCTGCTGTTTGCCAAACGTATAAATTTGGCAAAAGAGACCATCGGGGAATCTCTTAATTTTGTTAAGAATCCGTATGTGGCGTTTTCCTGCGGAAAGGATTCTTCTGTGTTGGCGCATTTAGTAATACAGGAGAACCCGCGGATACCGTTGAGGTTTTTGTCTTCCGGTGAAACAAGGATTATTCACAACGTGGATGAAGTGATGGATTGGTTTCGATCACAGGGCGCAACCGTTGAGGAGATCCTCATTGACCGGGTATTTTCAGAAGAGTGGAAAGACGCATCGTGGACGGAACAGCGAAAGGCGGGAAAACACGATCTCGAGTCTCTGAATGAAGGAAATTGGGACGGTATTTTCATGGGGCTAAGGATGCAGGAAAGCAAGCACCGAAAAATATCTCTCTTAAAATGCCAGACTCCGGGCCGGCCGCGGTTCTGCTATCAATACAAGAACGGCCGGGCAAGGATCTGCCCGCTGGCGACTTGGACAGTAGAAGACGTGGCGGCGTACTTAATCACCCGCGGCATTCCAGTTTTACAGCGCTACAAAGACCACGGTTTTGAGGCGCGGACAACTGCCCGGCTGACAGGCGATGCTGTGCGGCAGAATGTATTGACTGAGATTAAGCACAAAAATCCGGAAGGCTGGGAGAGGTTGGTTGCGCGATTTCCGGAATTCAGTTGCTTTGTGTGAGGAGGTAGAAATTTGGATGTTGCGGTATTTGGCACGCGAAATGACGACAACTTAAACCGAATTTACCGGTTGTGCGCTTTCTTCGGGGTAGAAAGGCTGTACGTGGTGAATTCCCGCGCCGAAGTCAAGGGAAACCTGTTTTCCGCGAAACAACAGGTAAAAGTGCTTTATGTCGGCGGCGAAGAAGCGTTTTTGGACCAACATTCCCCGGTCATAGTCGGAAGAGAGCGGATGGGCGCTAAACCGCGACAAATCCGATATAGCAAGAATGCCCTGATTTGCATAGGCTCTGAAATAGCGCCTGTTCCAAGAGAGATTCGGGGAGATATAACCTGGACGATTCCCAAATACGGTAAGGCGCCGGACTTGACAGCGGATCAAGCACTGGCGATCCTGTTATACGCGGCGATGGATTAATGTTACGAAAAAGCAAAATCGGCCTATTTCCGCAGCTAGACGAAAGAAGACACAAGGTAAACACTTGACAAACGAAATATGCGCAAAGTATTGTGAGACAAGGGATTGACAGGCTTTTCAATACGTGGTATGCTGTTAGTGTGGAGAATAATCTAAACCCCTGTCGAAAGACGGGGGTTTTTGACGTTCTGGAGGGAGAAGAAATGAGAAACTTAAGCATTGATTTTGACACGTATTTTTTCAGACCGCTGGATCTAATCCGGGTAGCGTTAAAGCGGCTATTAACTAAACTCCGTTTACGCGATACACAAAGTTGCAAACATTGCGGCAGAGATCAATCCATCGTTTGGACGGTGGAAGATGAATATTGGGAAAGGGTACCGGGGAAGTACAGAGATAAAGCGCAGTGCTTGGAATGTTTTTGTAGGATGGTGCCTGAAGTGAGGCCGGAGAACTTTATTTTGCTGTTTAACACTGAGATAAAGTGGGGATTGAATAATGACGGCAAAGTCTCATAAACATGGACATGAAATTATTTACAATGGCGATCAATGGCAATACAGCGACACGGGCGAACCGGCAGAGGAGGAAAGGCCGTGTAAGCGCTGCAATGGTCAGCTCGGGACCTTAATAACTGAGACGTGGTGATCAAAAGAGATCAAGTGACAGCAGGTGATCCCGTATGGGTGGTATACTGGGATGATGCTGTGTGGTTGGTGAGAATAGACAGGAGGAATCGTCATGACAGAACTAATTTGGGACGCAGTTAAGCTGGTGTGGGGATTGACATTGTTGGGAATTGGTATATTTGTGCTGGTGTCGTTTGTCGCGGCGGTTGCGGTGACGAGGCGGAGAAGCGTAACGCCCAAACAGCCGGAGGCAAAGCCGAATGTACCGGCGTCTCCATCGAGGAGAGTGAAATAAATGCCTAAACGTCCCCTCCGTCCATGTCGCCAACCGGGCTGTCCTAATCTCGTCGAGAAAGGCTATTGCCCCGAACACAAGCGCAAAGAACAGCGGAATGTGCGGGAATCATTCAGGCGGTTGGACGAAAGGAAAAATCCGGAGGCAATAGCATTTTACCGTTCGGCCAGATGGACGAAGACGAGCTTGAGATACCGGCGCAAACACCCATTGTGCGAACGGTGCGAGAATCGAGGGTTGGTGGTACCGAGTAGGATTACGCACCACGATCCGCCGTTGGAAGAGTTGTGGAGGCAGGGATATACCGGATATGAGGAGGAGTTTTTGGAAGCGGTTTGTTGGGACTGTCACCAGGAGAAATTGAGGGAGAAGGCGAAATGACAAATAAACCTCTTCGGCCATGCAAACAACCCGGTTGTCCCTCATTGGTTTCCGGAGGCTATTGTGAGAAATGCGCTATACGTCATAGGCCAAATGTAACAATAGTTTGCGGGCCACCGGGAAGCGGGAAGACAAGTTACGCTTTAAACCACATGGGACCGGGCGATTTGATCGTAGATCTTGATTTGATTTGGCAGGCGCTTACCGGCTTAGATATATATAACAAGCCGGAGAAGATATTAAACTATGTATTGGCGGCAAGGGAAGCTATATTCAACGAACTAGAGAAACCTGATGGAGTGGAGAGATCCTGGATAGTCATTTGTGGCGCTAAAAGGAAAGAGAGGGAATGGCTGAGGAGACGGTTTAATGCGAAAGTATTGATGATGGACGTAACGAAAGAAGAGTGTTTGCGCAGAGTGCGGGAGGATAAGGGGAGGGCGGGACAGGAGAGGCTGCAAGGGGCGTTGGTTGAAAAATGGTTTAGGGAATACGAGGCGTAGGGGGAAGAGGAGACGATGATGATATATATATATTATTATTAATTATTATATAAACCGG
>Ga0265297_10012321_pt1 | contig 10286 bp, 11 predicted proteins | sample Munlanlwell13791_FD_192502 | JGI IMG/M metagenome (GOLD analysis project Ga0265297, IMG submission 192502) | Leachate microbial communities from a municipal landfill in Southern Ontario, Canada - Leachate well 137-91 | ecosystem: Engineered > Solid waste > Landfill > Unclassified | place...
CGGAAAAAACCCCTTTAAAATTTAGTCGGTAAAATGCTTTAAAATCAGCTATTTTTATTATAGAAAAAAAGAGCGGAAAAAACAAATGTTTTATCCGCTATTGAATGTCTAAATTGTGAACTTTAAAATTATTGTCTTTCTTCAATTAGCCTATCAATTTTTTGTTCAACCTCTTTAAAGCTAATTCCCGTAATCTTTGCAACATTGGTTATTACACTGTCTCTTACTGCATCTGCCATGATATTTCCGTTATCTTCCCATATTGTGGTTAATGCATCATAAATTGTTTCAATGGCAAAATTGAGTTTATTTTCCATAAATAGACCCTCCTGTATTTAATGAGCGCATTAATAATTTAATACTTTTTTCTAAATCTTTTTTAATTTCATGTTCCCAAATTCTGATTACTTGCCAACCCAGAGATTTAAGCTGTTTATTAACCGTTTTATCTCTTCGACGGTTTCTCTTAATTTTGTCCTCCCAATAACTGATATTCGACTTAGGCATAATGCATCTTTTTGGATGACCGTGCCAAAAGTCGGAATCTATAAATACGGCTACCTTTTTTCTTCGGAATACAAAATCAGGCTTACCGAAGATTGTTTTAACATTCCTTGCAAAATAAAGTTTTCTTTTTCTGAGTTCTTTAGCGATTAACAGTTCGGGCTTTGTATTAACTGAACGGATATTCTGCATGTTTTTTTTGCGCTGCTCGCACGTCAGGTTATCCATAAGCTATTTGTCAACCTTAAAGAAATTTTTCCCTTCCGGCAGCTTTATATTAGGTATCCATAGAGGCATACCGTCCCATCCCTTTTCCTTTTCGCCTTCGACTCTGTATAAAGTGATAACGGGGAAAGCTTTAATCGAATCGCCTAAAGATCGGTCATCTGGTGATAATAAAGTTCCTGTACCTTTTGATATGTTACGGTCTCTTCTCACGATTAAGATCGCCTTGTTCTCTGCATCGCTTGCTTTCAAGGCCTTAATGCAGTTAATAAATGAGATATTCGACCAGTCACCTTTCATTTCGCTGTCAAACTTCTCCAGCAGATTTATGAGGTTATTTAAGGTGATATCATGTGCGCCCGTTCCGGCATAAGAGGACAGCATATTATCAATCTGTTTGACAAACTTTCTTTTGGGGAAGTTTGGGAAATAGTTGACGCCTCCAACAATGACGTCAAGGACATCCTTATCTACAACATTTGACCGTGTCGGTTTTATTCCTGGAGGATAAAGCAGACTTACATCATTAGGATCATGGGCTATGACTTGACCTAAAAGCGCCCTGTTTCCATTGTTTAACTCAGTAAATAATTTTAAAAGAGAAGGAGGCAAAAAAACTCTCATCAAATCAGGATCTCGGTCATAGCCGAACATACGGCAGTGCTGCCAAAAAGTATCCGCCTGCGGCATCTTAGCAGTACGGCAATAATAAACTGTTTGAAGAGAGGGGAAAGTTACCCCTCTGCCTAAACTGTTCCCGCCGACAACTATATTGAGCCCGGCAGAACAATTGACAACGCTGCTGCCGGTCGAATTCATAACGAATATATTTATTTTTTGCTCATTGAGTACCTTTTTTATAATGGCATATGCTTCATCGAATGAAATTAGGTCCTTCTTTGTTTTTTTCAGATCATTCCATATCTCTTTCATATATTCGTCCATCTGATCTTCAGATATAGCGATAAGCATCTCATTCAGATATTGCCCCACTCTGTCGGCTAACTTTTCGTGATCGGCAATACGAACGCTCGGATGTACAAGAAAGTTGCAGGATTCTGATGTTTTTTTAGAAAGCAAGTGTGCACCACTGATGAGAAAGGACAGCAAAGACATTCTCAAGCCGTCCGCAATATAATCATCGTCTTCCCGTATATCATCGAGTTCATTCTCTTTGGTCAATCGAATGCACGGCGAAGGCGGTTCGCTGTAAAAAAAGTCGCCCCCCAGGTAACCGGGCCCGGGCGGGAAGTAATAAACAAAATACGGACGCCATTTTGACAGCTTGGATTGCAAAAGGAGAGACTGCGGAGTAGCGGTAACTTGCAGATACAGACTGCTATTGCCAAGCCCTGCTATTCCCTCTAAATGGGAATTGATTACGCTTTGCTCTTTCTTATTTATCTTTGTGTTTAAGCTTGCAGCATCTCCTTCGTCATCGACAATAAAAATTGCCCTACCTTCGCAGAACTTTGAAGATGAAAGATTATTCTTCCATCGCTGGAGAACCTTGGTGTTTTTCTTAAGAACGATCAGTGTCGGTTTGCGCATCCTTGACTCAAGAAATCTTAAATCATCATCCTCGCCACAAACTGTAAAGGTGTCAAGAAAACCTAAAGCCCTCTTAAAGGTCTGCTCGTGAAGATAAACGTTATCGGTAGTAAGGAAAACGAAAAGCTGAAATCCCTCGTCGGCCGCTGCGGACATAAGACCGAAAACTTGGCTAGTTTTTCCGCTTTGTACGTTGCCGAGCAGGAGGCCCGTTACACGGTCGCGGAAAGAAAAAGTTTTAAAATATCGACGGTTGTCTTAATAGCAGGCACGATACCGGGCGATACGTCTTTAACCATATTTATATATGAATCGAGGTTTGTACCCATATGATTAAATTCCAAAATTTAAAAGCCAGACTGTTGGATCTTTTGTTCCAACAAGTTCAAAATTATCTCTCCCATATTTTGATAATACGGCAGGAGTCACCGGCTGTCCGATTTTCAGCGCACCGCTGTTTTCCAGACGGCCTTTTATCCACCTGCCGAGAATTTTTAAATCATCAGCCGATCGGAAGTTCTTGCTGTTTTGTCCGCTTATTTTGCATTTAAATTTCCACCCATCATCGGTGTACACGGTAATAATACTTTCCGTTTTAGGATATCCGGCCTTGGGATATGCGGGCTTGCTCGTTATTTCTTTGGGCACAATAAGTTCAACTTCGTACCAATGCCGGGGCTTTATCAGCCCCTTTTTATTTTCTCTTCCCTTCCCGAAATACACGTTCAGATTGCTATGCGGAGCATCATCTGATTTTATGGGAATTTTAAAGGAAACGCCTGCCAGGCTTGATCTTGCCTTAAGCAGCTCTTCTCTGCCTGCTTTTTCGACACCCTCATGCTCTTCAAGCAAAACGTTTTTGCTTTCAATAAAATTTTTTATCTCTAGCTTATTAAAAGGGGTACAGGCTTTTTCAGATAAATCAGATAAAAATCCGTGGAGTTCTGATACTATCTTAGGTTCCTTTAATAATATATCTGTCTCGTAAGTATTTTGATTATCAAAAACGCTGTTTAAATTTGAAGATCCTAGAATCCCGGCGAAAGGCTTTTTTTTCTTGATAAAGCTGTAAATTTTTCCATGAAATCTGAATACAGTAGAGACTTTTACTTCCCCGATATTTTCCGAAATTAGATAATCGTCAAGATATTTAGTGGCTTCATACTGGGATCGAGTAAATCCGTCAAATGCATGCATACCGATGATAAGCTCAAGATAGGATTTTTTGTTCATCTCAACTATTCTTTTTAGTTCTACTAATGCATCTGTCGAGATATAGCCGGAGGCAATTTGCAGACTGTCAGCACCATGAAGCATATCTTCAAAAGCCGTGCTCATGCTTCTATTGGGCAGCCGTACAGGGGGAATGTTTGAAAAAATTAATTCCATCATATTATATGGCTTCATTTTGATTTGGGTCTAAATCATATTCTATCCTGCGTTTTAGTGGAAGCTTTTTCAATGCGCGGTCTTGCGCATTTAAATCAACTTTATGATAATTGCCATTAAAAAGTGGCAGTAAAGTTTTAGCAATTTCGGTAACCCCTCTCGGCGGGACAGCATTGCCTATCTGTCTCCTTACTTCTGTAATCGAGCCTAGGAATTCAAAGTCATCAGGAAATGACTGCAAACGTGCCCTTTCTCGGTTAGTTAAAGGTCGCGGTTCCGGATAGTGGTATCCCCATGTTCCGCCTCCGCCCGCGGCAATAATAGTTTTAGATGGTTTATTACGATGAATTCTGCGATAAACATGGCTGATCATACCTTTAACGTAGAAAGGGCTGCTCTTGGGAATATCTGTAAAATTGCCACCCTCCGAAATTAGCTCCAGCATCTTTACTGTTTTGGGCAGAATATTCATTTTCTCATTATTGAGTTTTACTTTCTTTACATCAATTAATGATTCACCGGCGGTAACATAAGATTTCCCAGCCTTGGGTCCATGAGTCGGTTTTGGGTGTTTAAAATCAAAACCTGTATCAATACGGATTCCGACAATAAGAACCCTTTCTCTAAATTGAGGGACTCCGTAATCAGCAAAATTATAAAGTTTTGGTTTTATAATATAACCGGGCGATATGGTCTCAAAATCGCTGATCATCTGTTCTATCGCCTTGCGGTTATTTGCACTTAAAAGCCCTTTCACGTTTTCTGCTATGAACGCTTTAGGTTTTTTTGCATCTACAAACCGTAAAAAACTTTTATATAAATTACCTCTTTCTCCGTTGAGGCCGGGCCTCTTCCAAATGATTGAAAAATCTTGGCAGGGAAATCCGCCTAGAATTAAGTCAGCGGAAGGAATTTTTTTGTTCTTATAGGGATTGATTTTTTCAATGTCTTTGCACAATATAACATCCCCAAGATTATGCCTGTACGTTTCGGCCGCCCACTTGTCAAAATCATTCGCCCAGACTATCTCATATCCTTGCTGATGGAAGCCTAGGTCTAAGCCGCCACAGCCCGTAAATAATGAAATGACTCTGGGTTTTTTTGCTTTATTATTTTTCATAATGATATCTATATGTTACATTTATAATTAACTTTATCACATTAAGTTCACATTGTCATATAAAAAGAAAAATCAGTTTGGAGGCAAAAGCGAGAAAGGTATAACATCTTTTAATAAATTAGAAAAATAAATTTAAAATTTTTTAAAAGGGGTGGGTGGGACGCCCCCCTTAGGCTTTTTTCGCAGCATAAAAAAAGGGGCGGGTTTTATTCCCGCCCCTTGTCCGTTATTCCATTTCCGCCTGACTGCTGGCTTTCTTTATTCCGTTTTTGTAAGATTCCAATATCTTTTTCGGGATTAGGTCTTTCAGTTGGTCTTTAAGTTCTTCCCGGTCTGCGGCTTGGTCTATAATGTCGTTTATCTCGGACATTAGTTTTGAGACGTAGCCGGACCGCTTGTTTGATTTCTGCCACATAGATTTTCTTTATGACTTAGTAGTCGTCGGGAAAGAGCATGGTTTCAACGCGCTCGGTTTCCGACTCGTCAATGATTAGCCAGACCTTTTCGCCATCGCCGTTGTTAGCGTAGGCAAAGCCGATGATGAAATGCCTTTCTTGCGGAAAAGCCAGCATCAACGTCCGAAAGGCTTCATAGAGGGCTATCTGTTGGCCCAGGTCGTATTTCTCTTCAACGGCCTTGGTCATAACCCTGACGACGTTTTTTGTTGTGGACACCATATAAGTCGATTTATGTTTATTATGATTGCCTGCCTTCGACCTTTGCTTTTAGGCTGGCAGAGGCTTAGAGCTTGTCTTGCCTCGGCCATTGGTCAAAGCAAGGGGGCACCGGGGCTGTCAAGGTGGAGTTGGCTACAAACTACCTTGATAGTCCCGGGGGTTTCCTTGCTACAATGGAAGACGGCAAGACAAAGCGCCCCTGTTTTTCCGGGCGGGTTTTGAGCGCGAAAAAGCATTAGGGGGCGGGGGTTCCTTAATTTGACAATATTATTAATGTTTTCCATACTTTAGATAAAGTCTATATCTAAGGAGGCAAAACATGTATAGTCCAAAAATAAATAAAGAGTATATTCCCTTTTTATACCGTTTGGCCTCGGTTAAAAAGATTCCTATGACCAAGCTTGTCGATCAAATAGTAAAAGAATTTTTGATCAAAGCCGGGATCATAAATGAGGGGGTATTAAAACATGAACAAGCAAAGTAAAAATTGGGTGGATTATAAAGAGATCAAGGCCAAGGTATCTATGGAAATGGTGTTAAAGCATTATGGACTGATGGAAAGCCTCAAGGCTTCCGGGTCGTCTTTGGTGGGCTGCTGTCCGATTCATCAAGGCAGTAATGCCCGGCAATTCTCGGTCAATACGAAAAAAAATATTTTTAACTGCTTTGGTGATTGTGGCGGCGGCGGCAATGTTATTGACTTCGTGGCTAAGATGGAAAAAGTGGATTTAAGGAAAGCGGCCCTGCTCATTAAAAACTGGTTTTTAAGCGCTTTTACAGTTGATAGCGAACATCAAGACAATTCAAACGCTGAGGCTCAGCCGTCGTCACAAGAAACGGACACCAAACTTGCTAGGGAAGAAAAAGAGCAAGGCAATAATGAGCCGGTAAATCCGCCGTTAAAATTCTTGCTTAAAAAGCTGGACACTAAACACCCTTATTTCAAAGGTAAAGGCATTGAGCCGGGAACGATTGAGCACTTTGGTTTAGGCTATTGCTCTAAGGGGTTAATGGCCGGTAGAATTGTTATACCGATTCACAATCTCGCTGGTGAGCTGGTCGCATATTGCGGGCGCGGTATCACGCCGGAACAGATAGAGGAAGAAAAATATAAAATGCCGCCTAATTTTATTAAGTCAGCGGTAGTTTATAATCTTAACCGGCAAAAACAAGGTATAAAAATTCTTATCCTGGTGGAAAGCTTTTTGTCTGTTTATAAACTTTATCAGGCGGGATTTAATCAAACCGTGGCTTTGATGGGCTCCACGCTTACCGAAGCTCAGGAAGTCCTTATAAAAGACTTTCTCGGCCCCTTAGGTTGGGTCCTCTTATTGTTTGACGATGACGAATCCGGGCAACGCTGCACTGAAGATTGTTTATTGCGATTACCAAAGCATTTATTCGTTAAAGCTCTGAACATTGAACCGTTGGCCCTAAAGCCTCACCACGCCTCTATAGAGGCCTTAAAAACGCTTCTAGCACCTTACTTCTAACCAAAAAACAAAAGACTCCTTATAAAAAGGAGTCTTTTTTATTGTCGTTACAAGTTTCGATTAGTGAAGTGCCAGTTACTACGCCCCTGCCTACGATCATTTGTTAGGCATGGATGGCGATGATGACACCACGACGATTGCTTTGACCAATAAAATCATCACAAGCAAAGTTAAATAAAAAATCCAAACCGAAAATGACCGCAAAGCAGTCCAAAAATGTTTGAACTTATTACCAGATGGCGAAACAAAATAAAGGTCAGTAGCTACCAATTTCCCGCTATGTAGTTTTTCGATAAATAAAGCATAAGAATCACGAAAACTTTTTTCCAGTGCCAAATAATAGGAATCGAGTGAACAAAATAGAAGTGTAGGGATAAGGGCTATCAAGGCATATTGTGGTTTTCCCTTGTCAGCTACGATAACCAAAATTGCTGAAACTAAAGCAATGCACCATGCCTTGCATGAAGTGCTATTAGAGGCCATCCGATTAATCACAGATTGCATAATGCCAAGATGGGCTTGCACAGACGGAGAATCTTCTTTAAATGTACCTGCCATGGTTTTTATGCCCGTTGTTCAATAGCTGCTTCAATCCAATCTGCAATATTATCTTTTATATCATTATAAGCGTCATCGCTTTTCGGTTCGTAACATTTTATTGTTTGTACATTGCCACCTTTCTTGAAAGTAAACTGGTCAAATGGATTGGTGCCTTTAGAGCATTTCCCTGTGTTGGGGTCTTTTAAATTATGAATGTAAATCCCAAAAAGTCCCTTCCCATCTTCCCAAGCTTTTTTTATTTCATATTTAACCCAAGGCCGTGCTGCCGTTTTCTCGCCGACAAGTACAATAACACAAGACCTATAAGACATATTGTCAGCAATCCATTTTTCAATTGCTGAGTCTCCTTTTTTCTTAATCGCTTCCCAATCATTTACAGAGACAGGCGTGTTTCCTTCAAGTGCTCCAATATTTCTGATTTGCTGAACCCTCATTACATCGTTATCAAAATGAAAACTGTAGAATACTTGTCTTTTTGTCTTTGCCATTAGATTACCTCCTTTTTTTGAGTAAATATGCCACAGACAACACAGATGTTTGTATTTAAATGATAAATACTCCTAAGTAACTGCTTTAGCAAGATAAATTATTTTACCATAATGCTAGTTTCCACACTCCTTTTAAAATAACCACAAAACATCTTCCAAAAGATGTTTTGTGGTAGCCAGCTCTTTTAAATGGCTCAACCATACATTTTTCCGGGGAACATGAGAAAACATATGGCCTGATTTTGCCCCTAAAGAGTTTTTTCCGGGTTCCCTTGGCAAAACCATTATTGATAAACAAAAGGGGGCTGCCCAGGTGTCCGATGGGCGATCCCCCTTAAATATCGACGTTCACAATAAGAACCAAAAAGCTGGCTATTATTATTTTATATAATTTTGATTAATCCATCAAGCTGCTGGCTTCCTGCCGTCCATTAATCCAGACCTTAGCAAAAATATTTTCCGGTTTGCTCACGTCAAAATTATCAGCTTTGGCAAAATAAAAAATTCTATAACCTGTATGACGCGGATCAATTTCCTGATTGGCCGCGATCATGCTATTAATGCGCTCCTGAGATATGGTTAAAGTCAACACTCTCGGCTTACCAAAGCCGTAAATCTTTTTTATCAATCCCGAATCATAAGACTGCCAATAAGCCAACAGCTTCTTTAAAAAAGAGCTTTTATCAAAACTTGATCTTACAATAGGCATATTGGATCGGTCAGCTTCTAAAAAGAAATATGCTGCTTCGCCGTTTTTAAATTCCAGGCCAAAAACCGAATCCGGGATAACTCCTATTTTTATTTCTTTTGTCTTTCCTCCGGCCTGTCTTTTTACGGCTATATTCCAGCCAAAAAGAGATCCGCCTTTTACTTCTCGCGCCGGCATTTCGTCCAGCACTTCTTCCGGCCTGATTAGTTTTATTCCCTTGCGCTGGCAAGCGACCTCTAAACAAACCATAAAATTAGCCACCATCAAGGAATGTTCTAAGAAAACGCTTCCGACTTCTTTGTTTTTTGTTGTCCAATCAATTTTTGCTCTGGCCGTGGCGAACATATCCGCCAATAAATCAGCGCCTTTGTTTCCTAAGGCGTAAATCATAGGATTGCTGCCGTAAAAGCGCTCTCTAATTTGCTCTCGCGGCCTGTCCAAATAACCGGCATGGTAAAGCAAGCCCAGGCGTCTAATAATCGCCTGATCATTGCCGTTAATTAAAGCGGTGATGTGTTTAGACGTTAAAAAGCGGTAGCGGTGCACGTGTTTTATAATTTCAATATCGCGGCTGTTAAGGCTTATTTTGCCTTTGGCTACTCGCTTAAAGCGGGGGGTTCTTTTTTGTTTTGCGGGTTCTGTGATGGTCATATTTTTTTATTTTTAACTCTTGTTTCCCTAAAGGTTGTCGGCTCTTCTTTTGGGACTTCTTCGGCTTTTAAATTATGATTATTTAATAAATTAAAAGTTTGTTTTGCTTCTTCTAAAAGCTTTTGCCTTCGCCCTTCAATTTCTTTTTCGACTTCTGTGATGGTTTTAATAAAATGGGTAGAGAGATAGCTTTGCTCTTTAATTTCGTTCACTCGTTCTTTGCTGGCAAAGCCTTTTTTGACCGTGGGAATCTTTACAAACTTGGACTTTCCCTTGGGTAATTTTATTATAGCATGTTGCACGTCTTGATTCACCATCAGGGACATTCTACGCCATATTTGCTCTTCCAGGCTGTAGCTTTCAACCGGCAAATCTTGAAAAATGGGCTCTAGCCCTTCACTGGCCCCTTGGGACTCGCCTTCTGTTTCGCTCCAGTTAGAGCCTCTTTGTGTGGCCGTGTTATTTATAGCGGTTTGGCTATGGTTTGAGCCTTGAACAATGGTTTTATCAAACGGATCAAAGTTTAAGTATGGGCTAATAACGCTTTTGCTTGTGCCGGTAATGCTCGCGCCGCCGGATATTTGCGTCATGCCCTCGCTGTTGCCGGATGATGAACTTCTGCTTTTGCTGTAATTTTCAAACCAGGTGCGGTTATAGCCGGTCACTGTCGGCTTGGTAAGCCTGCCTTTCCATTCTTCAAGCTCAATGTCGCCCATAAAAACATTTTTAACCATAACCTCCGCGTCTTCATAATCAAGCCCGCCAAAAATTACTTTAGTCTTGGCGTCTGTCATTATGGAACGAAAAATTTTTTCTCCGGCTTCTCGCAACTGGCCTAAATGCTGGTGAGCTAAAGTTAGGTGCAAGCCAAATTTACGGCATAAATCTAAAATAGAGCTGATATCTTCGTTTAAAAAC
>Ga0265297_10012322_pt1 | contig 10285 bp, 9 predicted proteins | sample Munlanlwell13791_FD_192502 | JGI IMG/M metagenome (GOLD analysis project Ga0265297, IMG submission 192502) | Leachate microbial communities from a municipal landfill in Southern Ontario, Canada - Leachate well 137-91 | ecosystem: Engineered > Solid waste > Landfill > Unclassified | place...
CTTTTCAGGATTTTCGGCAAACTCCCCAAGTTATGTGTTATTTTATTTTATTCAACAATAGTCAGGACAATTGATTGAGGAAATTGTTTTTCAGAAATACCTGGTGCCATCCCAAAAATTTCGGTCACTATTATCTTATCATTTTTCTTCAAGGCTTGTATTTTTTCCTGCCATTCTTTACCAAGATCACTCCCAGTGATATTAATCGCAGTCGCCTTACCTTCTGCCGGAGCTAATACAAGTAAAAACTTTGTAACCTCATATTTTAAATTATCCCATAAGAAATCTTCTAAGCGAATATTGACCTTCGTCAAAGAAGGTAAAGCTGAAACCGGCACCTCCCCGCCTGAAAACTCGCCCAAAAAAGGCGTTGGATTGGGCACTTTAAGCATCCTTGCATTTATCGTATCGGTTTGATCTTCGTAAGAAATAAAGAATCGTACCTCCCTGATTGGGTTTGATGCGTCCAAAGGAAGCATAAAGAGGTATTTACCTGCTTTATCTGTGGGACTCAATTCACCATGATCCACATTTACAGTGACTTCTTCAGCAGGAATACCGGCTACCGCAATGCTCACCGGATTTTCAAGGCCAAAATACAGCACATTCATTTGCGTCATGGATAAAACGACTTCCTTTGGGCCTTTTACCTTGTTTTGACATGCACCAAGCATAAAAAATAATGCAATTGCTATCAGAATATGTAACTTTTTCATTTTATGTCAATTAAATGGTTTACTGAACAGTTAATACGCAAGCACCAGGAATCCGTCTTTCATCTTCATTAGCCATTGAAGTATAGACATCACTGATAATGATCATATCCCCTTTGGCTGCTTTTTCAAGAACTTCCTTCATTTCCGGGGTTAAATCCGGTCCCGAACTTTTAAATAATAAAGCTGGTCCCTTTCTAGGTTGAAAAATGAAGGTGTATTTGGTCGTTTTAAATGAGATATCAAAAGGGAAATTTTCGAGTCTTACTGAAATGAAGTTTACCAGTTTGACTTCATCAGAACTTATTTCACCACTTGATTTGCTGCCAAAAAATGGAGAAGGGTTTGGGACTCTCCGAACAACGCCACTAATCGTATCCGTTTGATCTCCGTATGAAATGAAGAAATTGACCTGCTCCGTAAGCACTGAATCACTTTCTGGTGCAGGAATGGTGACCAAATAAGTTCCGGGCGATTCCAACTGATTTATGGTACCTTTATCCATGCTGATGCTGACCTTTTCAGGAGAAACACCCGACACCAATATGGATACAGGATTATCTATGGAATAATATAACAGCCTGATGTTGTCCATCCCGACAACTGCGAAATGGGCAGTTTTATTCTCTTTCTGACAAGCAGAAAGAAAAATTATCCAGGTAACGATTAAAAAAATACTTAATTTTCGCATGTTTATTTTATTTAAATAACGCTTACTCTTTTAAGGATTTTCGGCAAACTCCCTGTAATTGTTAATGGTTTCGTGATTTTGTTTATTGTACGACAACAGTAACTTCGTTTGATTCCACTTTTACCGGACAATCATCCACATCCAGGTCACAGCCATAAACGCTTATGTAATAGGTATAAGTGCCGGCATCGTCCTCAGTCCAGGTTCGGTTAAGCGTTTTCTTATTAACATTTTTGCTGATGCCCCATTTTATAAAGTCCGTATCAGCAGATTCCTTGCTAAAAATACTGTAAGATTCAAAAGTGCCATCCCAGCTTAGTGAAAATGTAAAGGTATCACCCGGAGCAACGGTCGCTTTGTCAACGGTCAAAACGACATTGGACGCCTCTTTTTCACAGGCAGCAAAAAAGCACATCAGGATTACAATCCCCAAATAAAAGATTCTTTTCATAATTGGTAATTTAAACTATTTCCCCTACTCATAAGGCTTTTCGGAATGGCCCCCGTATTAAACTGTTCGGGACAGTATTCTTCTTTATTGAACATGAATAATTTTATTAATCGTGGTTTTGCCTGCAATATTAATTTTCAGAAATAAAACAGCTGTCAGTTTGTCTTTTTCATCAACCCGATAGCAAAGAGAATAATATCCTTCACCTAAATAGTCGTCTTGCAATGTGGCAATCCTTACTCCCAAAGAGTTAAAAAGTTCAATTTTTACCTGAGAAGCTGCGGTTAAATAATATGAAAGATCAAATTTGTCCCTGAATGGATTTGGATTAATACTAATTGCAGATTCCTGATTCACTAGTTCTATTGCACTTAAATCTCCTTGTGTAACTGTAACATACTGAGGAGCAACTTCTTCTCCTGAAATGGTAATATTCGCCATTCTGTTTTCATCTGATGAGGAATTTGCTGTAGCAATAAAGAATTTAGCAAGTGTATTGGTGGTTAGTGTTATCCAGTCTTCAGTGCAGCTTACTTCAAAAGTATCCAGGTTGGTTACTATACTAAAAGTAGCAGAACTTCCTTTGCTTTTGGTGATCACTTGTTCACTCGGATTAACAAATAAATATGGCGCTGTATTTATCCGGTACTCTTTCATGTTTGAAAGCGATTGGCTGAATGGTCCGGAATTAGTCCCTGCCCTTGTCTGCAAAGGATCACAAGTATCACCTTTCACCACCGACACTTGATATAACAACTTTCCTGCAGGAGGATTGATATCGGAATAGCTAAAAATATTGCTTTTTATATCTGCAATCAATTGCATCGTTTCATTACTTTTACCTCTGTAAATTTTATATGATTCATAATTAAATCCTTCGTAAGGTTCCCAAATCAGGTTCACTTCATCACCAACTCCTTTGTTTGCAGTTAAGTGCAAAGTAGCATGGGGAGGACTCATTTGAGATTCTTTATCACATTCATTGATTACACTAATTCTATATCTTTCCGATTTGACTTTCGGATCAGCATCCGTATCCTCAAAAACACTTAGACTGTCAAATGGAACATTCCCAATCAAGTCGTACACTCCGACAACATATGATTCTCTATAAATGTTATAAGATTTTGTATGCATACCAGAGGTTTTATTCCAAACGATCAAATTTTTACCGGTTGAGGGATCAACAGTTACCATACAAATTTCTTCATTTTGAAAAGGTTCATAAAAACAACCCTTACCCGCAGAATCTGTTTTAATGATAAAAATATCGTGGTTGATATAGTTATTATATCCCCAATCTGCGCAGCCTCCTGTAATTATATATCCGCCATCTGCTGCTTTAAGTAATGCTCGTGAAGATCTGATATAGCTTCTATCTTCCAATACCCCTACCTGATTTTCCCATTCAATTTCACCTTTAAGATTTAACTTAATCAGCAACAGATCATACACACCATTCGGCTTTTTATGACCATCTAAAAGTAAAAATCCATTATCGTGCGCCTGAATGATTGAATTTGCGTCATATTCATTAAGCACCTTTCGCCATTCTTCCTTTCCTGTTGAATCAGTTTTTATTACTATAACATTATTATGATAATTCGAAAATGAGTCATATTCACCATATTGGTTCAATATAATAAATCCTTGATCTGTGCATTTATCAGTTCTGATCATATCCGATTTGATTAATTGAAATCTGCTCCAAATAATATTACCTGCTGTATCAATCTTTTTTATGACACAACGATGATCCTGATAGTAACTTTCATATAAAATAATATTCAGATTTCCATCATCTGAAAAATAAGATGACCGGATATAGGATCCTTTAAAGCTTTTTTTCCATTGAATTTCCCCCTGACTATTGATTTTCATCATAAAAGCGTTATTGTTTTCAGTACAACTCAGGAAGTAGCCACCTTCAGGGATCAGTGTTATATCATATATATCATCATTATACTGGTCACCAATCAGTTTTGTCCATAAAGTGTCTCCTTTGTAATCTGTTTTGATTAAATAAATATCATAATCATCTCTGGAAAGTGATCTTTGTCCTCCCAGAATGAAACCACCATCATTTGTTTGACGTATGATATAGGCTTCGTCATCTCGTGAGAATCCATAGTTTTTCGACCACTGTACTTCTCCTTTCGGGTTAACCTTGACCAAATTGACATCTCGTTTACCTGCACCTTCCCCATCATTATACCCAACAACAGCATATCCTCCTTCACAGGTATTAATGACAGCATATCCCATCTGTGATCCAAAATTCCCATGATACTTTTCAAATTCACCTGTAAATTTATATGAAGGATACGGTCGTAATATTTTCTTTTCTGTAGTTGAAAATTCGCCACCTTCAGCCAATACATAGCAGTTACTTTCAATTCTGTATGATCCATATCCATAATCACAACACATTCCATCTCCATAACCATCATGAATGGAAAATAAGTACTCTTTATCGGAGTCAACACAGATATCCGTTATAAACTCGGTATTTGGTGACAGCTGTCCCTTGGGGATTGAATAGATGGTGTCTGTTCCGCTAATGTCAGTTAGTTCCCAAAAGGTTTCTTCCCCATAATTATCTGTATTTGTAATTACGCGAATTACTGTGCCATTACATTCAACAACATCAATATATCCTGTAAAGGTATCTGTACCATATTTATTTGAGACTATTAGGCTTACCTTATATTGTCCTTTTTCCTGAAAAAGGATTTCAGGATGTTGACTTATTGAGGAAGAAGGAATACCTCCCTCAAAATTCCATTGCCATTTTTCCGGCTGTCGTATTGATTCATCCTTGAATTTTATGGTTGTTCCTTCATAAATGCTCCCCGGGTTTGCACTAAACTGTGCAATAGGAGAAGCAAACGGATCATGTTTAACCTCAAAATCATCAATAATAAAAGAATGTCCAACATTGACAGATCCGTCATTGGTCCAATAAAAATAGATCTCAAAATTTGAGTTGGATAAATAATCCGGCAGATACAGAGTTTGAACAGTATCTATTTCCTGATCATAATAATAACCATCATTGTTTTTACCGCCAGTCGTAAAAAACCGGAAACCATTAATTATATCGTATATCCCAACCTTACCGTAATCAAAGTCATTATCTCCTCCTCCGCATTTCCAACGAAAGCTAATAAAGTTGTTTGTCGTACCTTTCGAAGAAACAGGTATATAATAATAGTTTTCACCTTCTATATCCAAATACCCGGGAATATAATAACTTTGTGTGGAATCCAGATAACCGATGGACAAACTTTGATTTCCATTAATAATTGCAGATGAATCATCAGACAAATACCAATAGTTCATATAATTGCTGGAATAGGAAAAGTAATCGTTGTTCGTTTCAAAATCTTCATAAAATCTATCATCTACGGTAACTAAGTAATTTTTTGTCATGGTATTTGAGCCATTGGCATTACTTACCGTGAGGCTGACATCATATACTCCGTTTACAGGGTAAACAACCACCGGATTCTGAATATTTGAAGTGGAAGGTGTACCTCCGGGGAAAGACCATGACCATTTGGTTGGACTGAATTTCGAATTGTCCCTGAATTCCACATATCCGTCTTTCAGGATGAAGGATGTTGATGCAGCAAAATCTGCAATAGGTTTACAAGTTAAACAAGATTGCAAACTTAGTTTATCAACCATAAAAGGTTCCCCATTATTTACAGAGCCATCATTTATCCAACGAAAGGCAATTGTAAATTTTCTGTTATTTAATGAGTCAGGCAGATAAAGAACCTGAGTCTCAACATTATTGTTGTCAACATAATACCCATCATCATAAATACCACCTTCCTGTATCCAAAAAAAAGTTTTACCACTATCAACCGAGTAACCAACAAGTCCATAATCATAACCATTTTCTCCATAACTTTTCCAGTCAAATTGCAATAAAAGATTATAATTACCAACAGCATTTACGTGACGAAAGGCAATGATTTCTTCTGTTACATAATCTGAGTATCCCGGTTGCCAGCTTTGCCCACTGTCTGACGAATAGCTAACAATCAGGCTTTTATTTCCCTGAATAGCATACAAAGGATCATTAAAAAGAGACCAAGCCATATAATGTTCATAATAATCTCTGATCTGACATTGCCATTCATTATCGCTCATTTCAAAGTCATCCGACATAATAATTGTCTGGCTGTATACGCTTGAAGAAATTCCAAGGAAAAAGCCGAAATGGATAATAACTGATAACAATTTAGATTTCATAAATTTAATTTTTAAGTTTGTTAGGCACCAGTAAATTTAATTTTGTTCGTTATCTGAAAATATATTGACATATTTTCAAGAATTTTGTTTAATAATATTGATTTGAAAACAAGATATGGTGACAAAGCCACTTTTATCCCCTTTACTTTTCTTCAATTTACAAAACCATTTTTCCTTTTCTTCATTTACAGGAAGGAACTCCTTTATCCGAATACCCTATTTTATAGGTAAACTTATTATCCAAATAAAAAGTGGCAAAGGAATAAAACAAAGCGTAATTGTAGCATCGTAGTTCCGTTTCATTCAGAATTTTTTCAAAATCGGAGCCTTTGATCCAAAAGAGCGGAAGAATGCATCCCGGAGGCACTAAATAAGTGAGGCTGACTGCTTGAATGGCCGGAATAGCCTCCATCTTGTTTTTATCAATGGTCCACTTCAGGCAAACCATGTGATATTTTGAATCAATAAACCGGAAAGGATTCCATATCGTGGTATCCATTAAATCGTCTGGAAAAGCCGGATCAGGTGCATATTCTATAATTTCTTCAACTCCTCCCAGCGATAACGCTTCCTCAGGCGTATAGGTATCCTTTAGCGCATCGGTTTTATACCCGGGAACAGGTGCAGCATCCAAACCGGTTATGGCGCTTTCATACAATTTCGGATTCAGTAACCACGTTAACATGCCACAATTTTCGCTCATGTTTATGAAGGTGGAAGAAATACCTTCTTCTTTATGAGGTAACACATAACTGTACGTTTTTACCATAGCTTTCAGGGAGGCTTCCACCATGTCAGCAACAAAGTCCTTATCAAAGTTTTTCTGAAGGTCTTCCAAACTTACTAAAAACAAGGGTTGCATGCCTAAATCAATTCCCGAAAAGATGAATTTGAATCCTGGTGACACGGATTTAAACCGCACTTTAAAGTTGCCTTTTGCATGATCAAAGATGTATTCCAAGGCAACATAATTACAAGCAATATCCTTGGGATTAAAAGGAGATACAATCGTTGAATCAACCCAAAAATCCGGTTCGGCCGGGTCAGGAACATATTCGATTATTTCCGTTGTTCCTCCTCTCAAGGATACTTCCTCTTTCGTATAAAAAGATAAAAGGCTGTCATCCTTGTAAGCCGTAATTTTCCCGTCCAACGCCAATTGATACAGTTTCTGATTGAATTCACTGACTTTCTTTTGTTCCATCACTTCATTAAGATCAATTCTTACCACATTGGTAAGTACCACTTCTTCCCCTTTTTTGGCTTCTTTTTTACAGGAAATCATAAAGATGAGAAGGAAAAGACCAAATAATAAACATACTTTTTTCATAGCACAATTATTTACTTGCCTGCTTTTAAAAGGTTTTCGGCTTATACCCTGTTCAGTTTGCTGTTCCCCAAAAACTTTATTTATGTTTGATTTCATTTTATTCAGCCCATTAATTTATTAATTGAACATTTATTTGCGAAAACCTTTAGTCTTTTAGGATTGGGATGCAGTATTTTTCAATAATTCCTGAATTTTGGATTTAAGCCAAATATACAACACCAATGGAAATTATAAATATTTAATTTTTTTTTAAGATATTAAAGTCAATTTATATAAAAGGCCGATGGCCCATTTGCTGTGGTAGCCTTTTCCCTCTGCCTTCGTGGCATTATATTCATGAATCTGATACCGATTGGATATCTGTATAACCTTCCTCAACCTACCGGATAATGAATAAAAAGCAAATGTTGCATTTTTTATCAATGTTTTATTTTTGCACCGATGAAGTGGTGACTCATTCGTTAAGCCGCAAGACATTAATTTGTTTTGCGGCTTTTTGTATTGAAGATAATTCGTAATTTTGATTTTCATAGTATTAGAATTTTGTTAAACAGCCATCACGTTACGCCAAGTGGTGGCTGTTTTCTTTTAGATTGCGCTGAGTCCTTTTTAAGTGACTCAGAGCGGAGAGAAAATATTCACCCTGATCCTCCGTAAATCCATTGATCCTTTTCTGTTCATTTGTCAGAACAGGATTTATATGATTAAAAGACAGACATGATTTGTGACAGATTCTGTATCTGCCTTCAATACCTTAACCAAAAACTCTTTAATGTCTCTGAGCTTGTTTAAGGTGTAAGCGTAACGATCAGTTTTACCCTTCGACAGAGGTAGTTCGACCATTTTATGAACTCCGTTTTTGCCGCCATGAACTCCGTTTTTGTCGTCATGAACTCCATTTTTGTCGTCATGAACTCCATTTTTGTCGTCATGAACTCCGTTTTTGCCGACATGAACTACATTTTTGTCGTCATGAACGACAATTTTGCCGACATGAACTACATTTTTGTCGTTATGAACTACGTTTTTGTCGTTATGAACGACAATTTTGCCGACATGAACTACGTTTTTGTCGTTATGAACGACAATTTTGCCGACATGAACTACATTTTTGTCGTTATGAACTACATTATTGCCGACATGAACTCCGTTTTTGTCGTCATGAACTCCGTTTTTGTCGTCATGAACAATGTTTTTAAATTCGCAGAATGGGGCTGGAGGGCTTGGAAAAGGGATTTTGATGGCGGGATTACAGTATTTGGCAAGTTGGAAAGAAGGTGTAAAGCAGCGGAAGAAAAAAATAAAAAAATAACCTACCTATTAATTTTTTGTACTTTTGTTGTTGATATGCCGGAAAAGAAGTGGAAGGCAGATCCTGTTTAAATACTGCAAAAGATTAAGATTTTAGATGAATAAAAACACGAATGGTGCACATATCTCGCTATACTGGATGTATATGTGTATAAAAGGTGCATATATAAGTAAGTTAACTGCAAGCGTGAAAAAATGCAACGACTGACAATTATATTAATTATTCTGACTGTTTTTCTTGGTTGTACAAACCAATCAGAGAAAAGAACTGATTCTGTCACTGAACATGATTCAATAAGTAAAATGGACACAATAACTGACACCATTTCTGAATCGAAGGTTGACACATTCTCTGTACCTACAAAACAGTTTGTTGAAATAGTTGCATTTTTGGATTCTTCAAACTTTGTTCCTGATACTGTGCGAATAAAAGAAGTAGGATATTACTGGCAAAGAATAAAGACAAATACCGTATTTAAAATAAATTCAATCCCATTCTTCAAAATGGATACTATGACCAATCCTGTTTTTGACTATTTGAATAGAAAAGCAAATGACAATTATAAGTATTCAGAAAGGACAACGAATTACTGGGAGAGAGAGATTTCAAAACAGATTATTAATAACAGAATATTTCATAGAGTTGAGAGTATTACTGGATTATTTTTTAGAGACAAAAATATTCCTGATGTCAAAAATGGTGAATTGTGGACGGACGGTTTCATAGAAGAATGGAAATTTGAAAGTATTGACGATGCAATAAAAGCAGAAGAAACATTGAAAAATAAAAATTTGTATTGGCTAATTTATTTTAATTCAATAGCATTTGTAAATCGGAAAGACAATTATCTTTATACATATTACTCAAGATCTTGTTGGGCATCCAGGAAATTGAACAAAGTTTTTAAAGAAATAATTGAAAAACAAAATAATGAATAAACGCCAGCAGTTAACAGGCGGTATATTTTATTGCCGAGACAGTGCGGGTTTCAGCGTTTCTGCATCTAATAAACTTTCGTGTAACTTGACAGGACAGTGCTTTGAAATCGGCAACAAAAACATACCGCCAAACCGTTATACACAAGGCGAAAGAACTAAACTTACATTGTACTAACAAAAAATAATATATGATAGAAGTTAAAAAAGAAGGCATTTTATTAAAGAAAACCCATCACGAATTTGAAAACGAAGGTGTATTGAATCCCGGTGTAATGCAAGAGGGCAATACGGTTCACATATTTTACAGGGCTGTGCGAAAAGGAAATTATTCCTCCATAGGTTATTGCAAACTAGATGGCCCGCTCACGATCATAGAACGAAGTGAAAAGCCTGTCATTACTTCTGAATACGATTATGAATCGCATGGTGTTGAAGATGCCCGCATTGTAAAAATTAAGGGCTTGTACTATATGACATATACAGCTTACGATGGAATTAATGCGCAGGGAGCATTGGCTGTATCTAAAGACCTTCAGCATTTTGAAAAGCGCGGGATCATTGTACCCCCTGTCACTTATATCGAATTC
>Ga0265297_10012323_pt1 | contig 10285 bp, 8 predicted proteins | sample Munlanlwell13791_FD_192502 | JGI IMG/M metagenome (GOLD analysis project Ga0265297, IMG submission 192502) | Leachate microbial communities from a municipal landfill in Southern Ontario, Canada - Leachate well 137-91 | ecosystem: Engineered > Solid waste > Landfill > Unclassified | place...
ATACCGCTGATGATCATGGGTATTTTAGTAATTACTTTTAGCGCTTTTCGCTTCCGCAAGAGTTTAGGCTAGGGTTCTGAATTATTATTTTTTGAATTAAAATATTCTTGCTAGATTAAGGCATTGTGTCTATAATGAGCCAATGAAAACGAGAAACGCCGCATGCAAAGTAATCATTTTTTCTGCAAGCTTATTTTCCTGCGTTCTGTATTTTTCCGGGCGTTGCTTTGCGCTGGAAGCCCGGGAAACAATTTTTTACAATATCAAGCCCGTAGGGAGCTGTGAGTATCAGGATTTCGGCCCCCTGGAATTCCGCGGCAAAAAAGCAAAATTAATAATTTTTAAAACAGAGGCGGCAGGGTTTAAGGATAAAGAAGTAATTTTTAGCGAAAGTGCCCTGAGCCTGCCCTTATTGGTTAAACGGGATATTTCTTTTTTGTTCCATAAGGAGAATATCACGGAAGAATATTTTCCCGCTGAAAATTCTTTCAAGCTGACTAAATTCAAGGGAGGCAAGAAGACCGAGGAATATACCGTAAAAGGAAAAAGGCCCATACAAAACGCGATCCTCGTACCTTTTTCCCTGCGCGGGGAGGCTGACTTGAAAATAGGAAGTTCTTTTGAAATAACTCTACCCGCAGAATACACGGTAAGATTAGTCTCTGTGGAAGAGGTTACTGTCCCCGCCGGTAAATTCAAGGCCTATCATTTTACCAGCGAGCCTAAGAAATTTGAAATCTGGATAAGCGCCGATGAATTAAGGATCCCGGTTAAAATCAAGGGTCTGGGGGCTTTTGCTTATACTCTAGAAATGAAGAAACGCCTCGCCAGGCAAGAATGATCCGGGAATTAAAGCCCGGAATTAAATTTAATTATAATTTATTATAGCAGGAATTGGAAAACGCAAAAAACATGTTCCGCTCATTGAATTTCAGGATAAGGTTGATGATTTATGCCGCAAGTTACTGCAATATCCACGGCCTCTGGCAAAGCAGCAAGGAGTTGAAGATAACTTGACCAAGGGGTTAACCCGGCTTGACAAAATTTAATTTTTATGTTTTAATCAAAAAGTAGTTAAAAAACGGGGAGGTCGTTAAACGGCCTGAGAGTTCTGCTGGAATGAGCAGATTACCCGAGAAACCTGATCTGGATAATGCCAGCGAAGGGAAAGAAGAGAATCTTTTAGCCCTTATGCCTCTGGCAGAGGGTTTTTTGTTATAGAGAGCAACATGCCCGCCTGGCGGAAAAGGTGGGGTGTATGGAAAAAAGGAGGGGATATGCGTTTGGATGAAATCAAGATATCGCGGGCGATAATTGAGTCTTATCAGCAAAAATTAATCAAAGCCCTGGACGTAGAGGTGGCCATTGTCGGCGCCGGGCCTAGCGGTATGGTTTGCGGGTATTACCTGGCTAAGGCCGGCAAGAAAGTGGTTTTGTTTGAAAGAAAACTATCGGTGGGAGGCGGCATGTGGGGAGGCGGCATTATGTTTAATGAAATAGTGGTCCAGGAAGGGGCTAAAAAGATCCTTGAGGAATTCGGGGTCAGAGCAAGGAGGTACGCGGAGGGTTACTACCTGGCTGATTCTATAGATAGCGTTTCAACAATATGCTCTCAAGCCGTGCATGCGGGTTTGAGGATTTTTAACCTGATTAGCGCCGAAGATGTAATGGTCCGCTCCAAGCGCGTGTGCGGCTTAGTCTTAAACTGGACTGCCGTGGAGATGGCTAATCTGCATGTTGACCCGCTAACTATGCGGGCCAAATTCGTAGTAGACGCGACCGGCCACCCCGCGGAAATTGCCCGCATTGTTGAGCGTAAGTCCGGGATAAAGCTTAATACTAAAACCGGCAAGACGATGGGGGAACAGTCTATGCATGCGCAGGAGGGGGAGCAGACCATTGTCAAGAACTCTAAAGAGATATGCCCCGGGCTTTATGCCTGCGGCATGTGCGCTAATGCCGTATGCGGAGGAGCGCGCATGGGCCCGATTTTCGGCGGGATGCTGCTGGCCGGAAGAAAAGTAGCCAGAGATTTGCTTAAAAAGTTATAAGTTATTGGTTAATTAGCTATCAGACTGGTAAAGAATGAAAGAGACCGGATGAAAGGGACCGTTTCCCTCTAAAGATAAGGGAATAAAGATAAGGGAAACGGTCCCTTTTTTCTCTAAAGATAAGGGAAACGGTCCCTTTTTTCTCTAAAGATAAGGGAAACGGTCCCTTTTTTTAGTACCTTTTTTAATTTTAAAAGATATTGAGATTTTGCTTGACAAAGAACAAAAGTGAATATAATATACATAATATGAATACAAATTCATTAATTGAGGAAATAATCGGTAATGCCCAAATTCCTGCCAGTTTAAGCCGGAAAGAAAGAGATAAGCAGCTGCGTAAGGCTGATATTCTAGCTGCGGCAGAGCGCGTCTTTGCTTTAAAAGGCTATCATGGGGCGGCAATGCAGGATATTGCCCGCGAGGCCCAGTATGCCACCGGCACGGTCTATTTGTATTTTAAGGATAAAGAAATGCTTTATTTTTCCCTGCTGGAAGAGAAGATGAGGAATTTAACAACAGTATTAAGGCAGCAGACAGCCCAGGTTAGCGACGCTGAAGATAAACTGCGTATCTTTATGCAAGAGAGCTTGGATTTTTTTGAAAGGAATCAGGATTTTTTCAGGATATTCTTTTCAGAGGTAACCAAGGGGCCGATATTAAAAAAAAGGAAGCCCCCCAAGCCCTCCGGAATGCTGCAGCACAAAGAATTTGTCGAAGAGCTTATCAGTAGCGGACAAAAACAGAAAATAATAAGGAATGATTTTAGTGCAAAACAGATAGCAGATATTCTTGGATCAATTTTTATGGCTTTCATTTTTGATTGGTTGCAAGAAGGCCCAAAAGATAAGAAATTAAATACTGCGGCTGATTTTATCCTGGATATATTTTTAAGCGGAGCAGGCAGGAGAAAATGAGGGTAAAGGGTTCCTTAGTATTAATAATAATTTTATTCCCGTTGTTTTTTTCCAGTAGGGTAACAGCCGAAGAAACTCTTACCTGGCAGGATTGCATTAAAGAGGCAGCGAAAAACCATCCGGATTTAATCGCGGCAGTAGAGGAAACAAAGCAATCCCAGGCCGCTAAGAGAATTACTGCCAGCGCCCTTTACCCTCAGCTAGACGCTAGTCTGGATGCCTCAACCGCCAGGAGCGCCTCCGATCATAATCCCGCTTCTGTCGGCGATAGTTATAGTTACGGAATGAACGCGACCCAGTTGATCTTTGACGGCACCAAGACCATCCAGGATGTAAAAGCTGCTGCGGAGAATATAAAAGCCTCGCAGCAGAATTATAAATATACTTCTACGCAAGTCCGCTTGAATTTACGTACCGCCTTCGTTAATCTATTAAGGGCCCAGGATTTAATTAAGGTAACCGAAGATATCGTGAGGATAAGAAAAGAGAATTACGAGCTGATTACCTTGCGTTATGTATCCGGTTTAGAACATAAAGGCGCGCTGCTTACCGCGGAAGCAAATTTAGCCCAGGCGCTATTCCAGGTTGCCCAGGCAAAAAGGGACGTTGTGCTGGCGCAAAGGCAACTGACTAAGGAAATGGGGCGCAAGAGATTTATCCCAATGAGCGTAAGAGCAGATTTTAAAGTTAATGATTCAGCCAAGGATAAACCGGACCTTGAGTCCCTGGTAAAAAATAACCCCTATTTGCAGCAGCTTATCTTCCAGAAAAATGCGGCAGAATTCAGTTTAAAATCTGCCTACGCTAATTTTTCTCCCACGTTAACCGGCGCGGCCGGCGCAAATAAAGCCGGTAAACATTGGTTGCCTAAAGGCGATAACTGGAGTCTGGGGCTTAGCTTATCCATGCCTATATTTGAAGGAGGACTAAGGACCGCGCAGGTATCCCAGGCCCAGGCTTATTTAAGCCAATTAAAGGAGAATGAAAGAAGCACGCGGGACAGCCTGGTTGTTGCTCTGGAGAACACCTGGGTAGCCTTACAGGATGCCATTGAAACAGTAGGAGTTCAATACAAAACCCTGATTGCTACTGAGGAGCGTTCTAAAATAGCCGAGGCAGAATACGCGACAGGTTTTATTAGTTATGATAACTGGACGATTATTGAGGATAATCTGGTGCAGGCCAAGACCGCTTATTTAAATTCCCAAGCCAACGCTTTATTAGCTGAGGCAAATTGGATCCAGGCGAAAGGAGAGACACTAGAATATGCGAAAAATTAAATCAAAGATTATTGTTGTGATTTTAGTGCTATTAGCTGTTTCTGTGTTTATAGCGATCAAGATTAAAAGCAAAGAACAAAGCAGCGAGATCATTAGAGAAGTTAAACCTGTCCTAGGGATTATCCAGACGTATATTTCCACGACAGGGACAGTATACCCTAAAAACCGGTTGGAAGTAAAGCCTCCGGTTAACGGACGCATAGAGAGTATTGCTGTTAAGGAGGGTGAAAAGGTAAAAGATGGCCAGGTTTTGGCCTGGATGAGTTCTACGGAAAGGGCTGCCCTGCTGGACGCTGCCCAGGGGCAGGGAGAGGCAGTATTGAAATACTGGGAGCAGGTATATAAGCCTATATCGCTTTTATCTCCGATTGACGGAGAAGTTATTGTCGCTACGACCCAGCCGGGGCAGACCGTTACTACCAGCGATGCCGTAGTTGTCTTATCGGACCATCTGATTGTCCGCGCCCAGGTTGACGAGACCGATATCGGAAAGATCAAGCTCGGCCAGGGAGCTTTGGTAACTCTGGATGCTTACCTGGATACCAAGATAAAGGCGACTGTCGAGCATATATATTATGAATCCGAGACAGTAAATAACGTGACTATCTATAAAGTTGACCTTATCCCTGAAAAGACCCCGGAATTTTTCCGTTCCGGGATGAATGCGACAATAGATTTTAAAGCTGAAGGCAGAGAGGATGTTTTGCTCTTGCCGGTAGAAGCAGTGCGCAAAGAAAAAAGTGAAGATTATGTCCTGCTGAAAAATAATGGTAGTGATAATCCGGTTAAGCGCGTGGTGAAAACAGGCATTACCGATGATAAAAATTATGAAATTCTTTCCGGCGTAACTTCCTCAGATACGGTACTTGTTACGACAAAGAAATATGTATTCCCTAGCGCTGATAGCTCAGGCAGTAATCCATTTTTGCCTAATATGAAAAGAAGGGGATCAAACAAAAAATAATATAAATGATAGAAGTCAAAAATTTATCTAAAACTTACCAAATGGGCGATGTCAAGGTAGAGGCCTTGCGCGGAGTGTCCCTGAAAATATCTTCGGGAGAATTTGTCGCGATTATGGGCGCTTCCGGGTCGGGTAAGTCTACCCTGATGCATGTCTTGGGTTTGCTGGATAGGCCGGATTCAGGCCAGTATTATCTGGGGGGGGAAGAAGTAACCAAGCTTTCAGATAAAGAATTAGCTCTGGTAAGGAATCAACTGGTTGGTTTTGTCTTTCAACAATTTCATTTATTGCCTAGAATGACGGCTCTCGAGAACGCTGAGCTTCCTTTGATTTATGCCGGTAAGAGGCATTTGAAAGAAAGGGCGGCTAAGGAAATCGAAGGCGTTGGTTTAAAAGACAGGATGTTGCATCGGCCCAATGAAATGTCCGGAGGCCAGCAGCAGAGAGTGGCGATCGCCAGGAGTTTGGTAAACGATCCTCCGCTAATCTTCGCGGATGAGCCGACAGGGAACCTGGATTCCAAGAGCAAAGAAGAGATCATGGCCATATTGAAGAAGCTTAACCAGGCAGGCAAGACCGTGATTGTTGTTACTCACGAAAGCGATATTGCCAGCCAGGCCAGGAGGATTATCCAGATGCGTGACGGAGAGGTTATTTCCGATAAGGTTGTTTGCGCAGAGGCTAAACCTTCGGCATCCGGTATCCCGGAGGATTTAATAAAAAATATCTTAACAGAGTCAAATAAGGGGATAAAGGGCGGCATTGAGTTTTTAGATTATCTGCGTCAGGCTATTTCGGCTATGTTAGCGCATAAGATGCGCGCGTTCTTATCAATATTGGGTATACTTATCGGCGTAGCCGCGGTCATCGCCATGTTAGCCATAGGCCAGGGCGCGAAAGAATCCATTGAAAAACAGTTAGCCTCACTTGGCTCTAATCTTCTTATTGTCAGGCCCGGCGCCCACAGATCGGGCGGCGTAGCTTTACAGACCGGAGTAACCACGCGTTTTACTTTTCAAGATGTGGCGGCGATCAAGAAGCTGAGTGAATATGTAGACAGGGTGAGCCCTTCGGTATCGGACAGGGCCCAGATAGTCTATGGAAACAAGAACTGGAATACCCAGGTTGAGGGTGTTGGTGTGGATTATGCACAACTGCGTTCAGCTGTCCCGACAGTGGGAAGATTTTTTACCGAAGAAGAAGTAAGATTGAGGAATAAAGTGGTTTTGCTGGGTACGACTGTGGCCAGAGAAATCTTTGGAGAAGTTAACCCGATTGGCGAGACCATCAAGATAAATTTGATTAATTTTAAAGTAATCGGGATTTTGCCTGCTAAGGGCGCCGGCGGGTTCCGCGACCAGGATGATACCGTAGTCATTCCAGTAACCACCGCGATGTACAGGGTTTTAGGTAAAGAGTACATTGATTATATTTATGTGGAAGCAAAAAGCGCTGATTTAACCGAAGTGGCGCAGGAAGCAGTAAGCAAGCTTATTATTAAGCAGCATCGTTTGATCAGCAACGACCAAAAAGATTCATTTCAAATCTTCAATATGGCCGACATAAAGAATACGCTTACATCTACCACTGAGACAATGTCTTTATTGCTGGGAGCGATTGCGGCTATCTCGCTTTTGGTCGGCGGTATAGGTATTATGAATATTATGCTGGTTTCGGTTACCGAGCGCACGCGCGAAATCGGCCTGCGTAAAGCTATCGGCGCCAACAATAAAGATATTATGGTACAGTTCCTGATTGAGGCAGTGTTGATGTCGCTTATCGGCGGTTTAGCCGGTGTTCTGCTGGGCAGCGGCGCAGCGACATTAATAACTGTTTTTGCAAAATGGTCGGTAAGAGTCTCTCTGTTTTCAATAATCCTGGCCACGGTTTTTTCTTTGATTGTGGGCATAGTCTTCGGGATCTGGCCTGCCCGGAAAGCCGCTAAGTTGGATCCAATCGAAGCCTTAAGATATGAATAAACTTTAAATGAAATCCGCTAAAAATAATCCTAACGGTTTTACTAATCTTAAGCTTATATTGCGGGCGCTCCGGCACAGGAATTACCGTCTATTTTTTGCCGGCCAGAGCATATCCCTGATCGGCACCTGGATGCAGCAGGTGGCGCTGGCCTGGCTAGTCTATCGTTTGACAAATTCTCCTTTTTTATTGGGGATAGTGGGGTTCGCCGGGCAGATCCCTACTTTTTTATTTTCACCGTTCGCCGGAGTTTTTGCGGACAGGCATAACCGCAGGAATATGTTAGTCATAACCCAGGTTCTTTCGCTGGTACAGGCGTTAATTTTATCCCTGCTTATCTTAACCGGGAATATCCAGGTCTGGCAGATTATAGCTTTAAGCTGCCTTCTGGGAATCATCAATTCCTTTGATATTCCGATACGCCAGGCATTTACCGTGGAGATGATTGAAGACAGAGAGGATTTAGGTAATGCCATAGCCCTGAATTCTTCAATGGTTAATGCAGCCCGCTTAATCGGCCCTTCCCTGGCCGGCATACTGATAGCTTCAGTCGGCGAAGGGGTGTGTTTTCTTTTGAACTCCGTCAGCTATATTCCGGTTATCGCGTCTTTGTTAGCGATGAAGGTCAATAAAAAGAAGGCGAGCCCGCAGCATAGGCATATTCTTTCGGAGTTAAAAGAGGGTTTTAACTATGCTTTTAATTTTCTTCCGATTAAGATAATCCTTTTGCTCCTGGCGTTGGTCAGCCTGATGGGCGTGCCTTATCAGTTATTGATGCCGGTTTTTGCCCGGGATATTTTTCACGGAGGCCCGCTTACCCTCGGTTTTCTCGTAGCAATGAGCGGAATCGGCGCACTAGCCGGAGCGATTTATCTTGCTGCCAGGAGAAGCGTTCTGGGATTAAATAAAATTATTGCCTGGACGGCGGGGCTTTTTGGTTTGGGTATTATTGCCTTTTCTTTCTCCCGCGTCCTTTGGGTATCTATGTTGATATTATTAATCAGCGGTTTTGGGATGATGGTCCAGATGGCCTCAAGTAATACGGTTTTGCAGACAATTGTTGAAGAGGATAAGCGCGGAAGAGTAATGAGTTTTTATACAATGTCTTTTATGGGCATGGTCCCTTTCGGCAGTTTATTAGCGGGGAGCCTGGCCAGTTCAATAGGCGCGCCCAATACCCTGTTATTGGGCGGCATTTGTTGTATTGCCGGAGCAGGCATATTTGCCGTGAAACTCCCCTCAATCAGGGAAAAAGTCCGTCCGATTTACGCCAAGAAAGGCATTATTCCGGAAGTCGCCCAAGGAATTCAATCCGCAGCAGGATTCGCAAACTTCGCCAAGGATTAAAAAATAATCCCTTGTAACTTTTAGCTATTGCGCATAGAATATATAAAATAAGGAAGGCATGAAAAAAATATCCCTGGCACAAATCAAAATGAATCGTAAGGCCAAGGTCATCGAGATCCTGGGCGGCCATAATTTACAAAACAGGCTGATGAATATGGGAGTGCACAAGGGGAGGGAACTGCTTAAACTCAGCCATATCGGTTTAAGGGGCCCGGTAGTAATTAAGGTCGGCAGGAGTATCCTGGCTTTGGGGCACGGTGTAGCTACGAAAATCATCATTGAGGCGGAATGATAAAAAAAATTTATCTTATCGGTAACCCGAACGTAGGCAAGAGCGTGGTATTTTCGCGGCTTACCGGGGTGCAGGTAATCTCCTCGAATTATCCCGGTACGACTGTGGAGATAAGTAAGGGGTATTTGCAGTTAGGCGGGGAGAGGATTGAAGTTGTGGACTTGCCGGGGACTTATTCGTTAGAGTCGACTTCCTCCGCGGAAGAGGTAGCTGTCTCTTTGTTGAAAGAATATAATAAAGACGAGATCGCGGTAATCAATATACTGGATTCGACTAATCTGGAAAGGAATTTATTGCTTACCTTGCAATTGATTGAGGGAGGATTTCCGGTAATCGCCTGCTTAAATATGTGCGATGAGGCTGGGCATAGGGGGGTCCGTATAGACATTGGGAAGTTAGAAGATATTTTACATATTCCGGTCATTTCGACCTGCGCAATAACCGGAGCGGGCATAAAATTGCTGATTGAAAGAATAAAAGAAGCAGCAGCTGTTTTCAGGGATAGGCTTACCCATGAAGAGCGCTGGAAGGAGATCGGCCGGATTATTGAGCAGGCGCAGCATCTGGAACACCGGCATCACAGTTTAAGGGAAATATTAGAGGATGTGTCGGTGCGGCCGGTAAGCGGGTTGATTATGGCAGCAGGAGTTATCTATGCCGCATTTAAGTTTGTGCGCTTTATCGGAGAAGGGATAATTAATAAATTCACCGATCCGCTATTCATTAATTTTTTCCAGCCGCTATTGGAAAAATTAACCTTCCATTGGCAGGAGAAGGGGTTCTGGTTCCATCTGCTTATCGGCGATTTAATCAACGGCAAGATTGATTTTAAGCAGTCCCTCGGGCTCTTAACCACGGCCCCTTACATCGAATTCGGGATGGTTTTGCCTTATGTCATATCCTTTTATTTTGTTTTAAGCCTCTTAGAAGATATAGGGTATTTGCCCCGTCTGGCGATATTATTGGATAATCTTTTACACCGGCTGGGCCTGCATGGCTATGCGATAATCCCGGTCCTCCTGGGCCTGGGCTGTAATGTCCCGGGAATTTTAGCTACGCGCGTGCTGGAATCAAAGCGCGAAAGGTTCATCGCTTCTACATTGATCTCTATCGGCGTGCCCTGCGTGCCTTTGCAGGCCATGATTTTCGGCCTATTGGGTAAATTCGGAGGATTTTATGTGGTAGGAGTTTATTTGGTACTGTTTTCCTTGATTTTAATATTAGGGACAATCCTGAACCGCATATTATCCGGGTATAGCCCGGAATTTTTATTAGAAATTCCTCCTTACAGGTTTCCGCCGTTAACCATACTGGCCAGAAAACTTTTTTTTCGCATCAAAGGATTCGTTATTGAGGCAGTTCCGGTTGTCCTGCTAGGCGTTCTGGCGATAAATGTTCTTTTATACTTCAGGTTATTTGATTTTGTAACCGGCATATTTGCGCCTTTAGTCAATGGCTTG
>Ga0265297_10012324_pt1 | contig 10284 bp, 9 predicted proteins | sample Munlanlwell13791_FD_192502 | JGI IMG/M metagenome (GOLD analysis project Ga0265297, IMG submission 192502) | Leachate microbial communities from a municipal landfill in Southern Ontario, Canada - Leachate well 137-91 | ecosystem: Engineered > Solid waste > Landfill > Unclassified | place...
TTCTGCTATTGCCAATCGGGCAAAAAAACTTGTCGGCCAAAAATACAACTGGAAAATGATTTCTTCGCACCTGGATTCAATTTATCAGGAATTAGGCAAAAAAGGTAAAAAATGACTTTAAGCGTTATTATTGTCAGTTTTAATACTAAAAAACTTTTAACTGATCTTTTGGTTTCCCTTAAAAAGGCAATTTTAGTATGCGAAAATCATGCAATAAAAGTAGCAACAATTATTGTTGATAATAATTCTTCAGACGGAACCGTTGAATTCATTAAAAAACATTTTTCTTGGGTCCAGATAATTGCTAACCATAAAAATTTGGGATATTCAAAAGCCAATAATCAGGCAATCAAAAAAACTAAAAGTGATTATATTTTACTTTTAAATTCAGATATGATTTTATATCCGGATACTTTATATAAAAGTCTTAAATTTATTATTGATAAACCCCAAGCCGGGGCAATGACCTGTCGGGTTGAATTGGCCAGTGGTAAAATTGATCCGGCTTCACACCGCGGCTTTCCGACTCCTTGGAATGGATTTTGCTATTTTAGCGGTCTGGAAAAATTATTTCCCAAATCAAAATTATTTAGTGGTTATCACCAAGGCTGGAAAGATTTAACAAAATCTCATGAAATTGATGCCTGTAGCGGCGCTTTTTTTCTAATCAAAAAAAAAGCCATAGAAAAAATCGGTCTTTTGGATGAAGATTTTTTTATGTACGGAGAAGATTTAGATTGGGCCTATCGGTTAAAAAATAGCGGCTTTAAAATATATTATTTTCCCAAAGCAAAAATCATTCATTTTAAAAAAAGATCTGGTAGAGAAAAAATTAATGATGACCCTCATAGCCAACAATCTTTAAATTTGATTAAAAAGAAAACCAGTCAAAGTTTTTTTGAAACAATGAAACTTTTTTACCAAAAACACTATCTTAATAAATATCCGCCGTTTGTTTCCAAGCTAACTTTTTGGGGAATTGATACAGTAAGTAAATTTAAGCATTAATTATGGAAATAGGAATAGATGCCAGACTAATTAATCAAACCGGAGTTGGAAGATACACCAGAAACTTGTATGACCAGATTTCTCGGATTGATAACAGCAATCACTATCAGCTTCTAAAACCTGATATTTCCTGGCATTCGATTAAAGAGCAGCTATATTTCCCGATTTGGTTATTTAATAAAAAAATTGATTTGGTTCATTTTACTTATTTTTCTTTTCCTGTTTTTTGCCCCAAGAAATTTATTTTAACTATTCATGATTTGATTCCGTGGCATTATGCAACCGGCAAAGCCAGTACCTTACCGGGCTTTGTGTATTTTGTTAAACAATTTTTTTATAAAATTATTCTTTGGATAGGCGCCCGCCGGGCAAGTAAAATTATTGCGGTTTCCGAATCAACAAAAAAGGATATCATTAAAACTTTGCATATTAATCCGGATAAGATTGAAGTTGTTTATGAGGGAGTTGATAAAAATTTGCAAAAAAAATCCGCAGTAAACTTTCCCCGAAATTTTATTTTATATGTTGGCAATGCTTATCCCCATAAAAATTTAGAGAGATTACTCCAGGCTTACGCTGCATTTTGTAAAAAAAATAATGGTATAAACTTACCCAAGTTAGTATTGGCAGGCCCTGATGATTATTTTTATAAACTTATTAAAAAACAGGTTTTAAATCTGAATCTTGAAGATTTGGTAATTTTTACCGGATCAATAAAAGATTCGCAGCTAAATTTTCTATATGAAAATGCCAAAGGTTTTATTACTGCTTCAGTTTCCGAAGGGTTTGGGCTGCCGGGTCTTGAAGCAATGAGTTTTGGTTGCCCGATAGCATGCTCTGATATCGGAATATTTAAAGAAATCTATGCAGATATTCCCAGATACTTTAATCCGAAGAAAATTGAAGATATTCAAAAGGCTTTGTTTTGGATGATAAACTTATCTGATGAAAAAAGGCGGCAATTAAAAGTATCAGCCAAAAACCGGGCAAAAATTTTTTCCTGGGAAAAATGCGCCAAGAAAACCATAAGGATTTATGAAAGTTGCCATAGTCTATGACCGAGTTAATAAAATCGGCGGTGCGGAAAAGGTGCTTTTGGCGCTACATAAAATTTGGCCGCAAGCTTTGCTTTATACTGCTGTCTATCAAAAAGGTTCAAGTGCCTGGGCTTCGGACTTTAAAGTTATTCCCTCATACTTACAAAAAATACCGATTTTCAGAAGCCATCATGAAATTTTACCGCTCCTAACCCCGGCTGCTTTTGAATCATTTAATTTTGATGAGTTTGATGTAGTTATTTCAGTTACCAGTGCGGAAGCAAAATCAATAATTACCAAGCCCAATACTTTGCATATTTGTTATTGTTTGACGCCAACCCGCTACCTATGGTCTGGGGCAAATATTTATTCTGAAAATACCGGATTTTTCATCTGGGGATTTTTAATAAAATATTTTGTCAGATTTTTTTCACCATTAATGAGGCTGCAGGATTATTTTGCCAGTCAAAGGCCTGATTTATATTTGGCAATATCCCATACAGTTAAAAAAAGAATTGCCAAGTATTACCGGAGAACCAGTGAAGTGATTTTCCCCCCGGTTGATACGATGGCTTTCAAAAATAAAACAGGCGAGGGAAAATATTATTTAGTGGTGTCACGTCTGGTCGCTTATAAAAGAGTTGATCTTATAATTAAAGTTTTTAATGAATTAAAACTTCCCCTAAAAATTGTCGGCACCGGTAACCAGCTTAATGCTTTAAAAAAGATCAGTTTCGGGAATATTGAGTTTTTAGGGCAGGTTGATGACGCCAGTTTAGCTAAGCTGTATGCAAATTGCACTGCATTGGTGATTGCAGCTTGTGAAGATTTTGGTATCACCAGTTTGGAGGCGCAGGCTTGCGGCAAACCGGTAATAGCTTTTGGGAAAGCAGGGATTAAAGAAACAGTAATAAATCATAAAACCGGCTTACTATTTGATCAGCAGACAGAAGAAGATTTAAAACTTGCAATTGCCAAGTTTAAAAGGTTACAATTTAAGCCATCTGATTGTCGTCAAAATGCCCGAAAGTATTCACAAAAAATATTCATCGACAAGTTTTCTGAGTTTGTAAAAACACAATGGAAAATACACCGACTTTGATATCGACAAAAGTAGTTATTTTTTGTGGCGGTAAAGGCTCGCGGATGTGGCCGGTCAGCAATGTAGGGCATCCAAAGCAGTTTGATGCAATTTTAGGCGAATTTTCATTTTTCAGGCAAACTATCAGTAGGGTTTTGAAAGGCTTTGCAGCTGCTGATGTTTTCATTTCTACCGGAAGGGACTTTGAAGAGGTTATAAAAAAACAGGCTCCCGAAATCCCCCAGGATAATCTTATATTTGAACCGCAGATGCGTGATAATCTGGGAGCAGTTGGATTGGCAGCCGAAACAATCCAAAAAAGATTTCCCGATTCAGTAATGATTTTATTATGGGGTGCTGACCATATGGTTAAAAAAGAAGATGTTTTTTTACGGGCCTTAAAAAAAGCCGCAGAACTTGCCTATAAAAACAAGGTTATGGTTCATGTTGATATGAAGCCGGAATATCCTTCAATTCATCATGGTTGGATAAAAACCGGCAAAAAAATCGGCCATGAAGACGGTTATGATATTGTCGAATTTTTAAAACAGGAAGAAAAGCCGGATTTAACCAAGGCCCGGCAGTTTTTCAGTTCAGGTGAATATTTAATTCACTCCGGTTATATGGCTTGCCGGCCCAGCCTTTTGCTTTCTTTTTACAAGCAGTTTAGTTATAAAAATTACCAGATTCTGGAGAAAATCAGTGCGGGGATGGGGTCAGGGGATTATCAAAAAGTATTGCAGCAAGAATATCCAAAAATTGAAAAAACTTCGGTTGATTTAGGAATTTTTGTGAAACTCCCGCCCGGTACTCAATGGGAACTACCAGTGGATATTGGCTGGGTTGATTTAGGAACCTGGGAGCTTTTGTATCATGGTTTGTCAAAAGATGAAAACGCAAATGCGATTGTTGGCAATGTGCAGCTAATTGATACTAAAAATTCGCTTATCTTTGCAAAAGAGGGAAAAATCGCTGGGGTGGTTGGCTTGGAGAATATGATTATCGTTGATACTCCTCAGGGATTATTAGTTTGTCCCATGGAAAAGGCCGCTAAAGTCAAAGAATTATTCAAATTAATTTACGAAAAATGATTAATTACAGTTTTTGGAAAAGATTAATTGATATTATTTTAAGTTTGGTATTTTCAGTAATTTTTTTACCGGTTTGGTTTATAGTGCCGATTTTGATTCTTATTGATTCTCCTGGTTCAGTTATATACCGGCACAGACGGGTCGGAAAAGACAATAAGGAATTCTATATGTATAAATTCCGGACAATGGTTGCTAATGCCGAAGAAATACTTTTTAAAAAAGATAAAAAACTTTTAGAGAAATTTAAGAAAGGTGATTGGAAATTGGAAAATGATCCGCGGATTACCAAACTTGGAAGACTGATTAGGAATCTGACCATTGATGAATTTCCGCAGATCTATAATGTTTTAAAAGGAGATATGAGCATTGTTGGTCCAAGAGCATATGTTAAGCGTGAGATAGAAGACCAGACCCGTAAATATCCAAAAACTAAAAAACTTATGGAAGATATTCTGAAAGTAAGACCCGGCATTACCGGTCCTTGGCAAACCTCGGGCAGAAATGAAATACCGTTTGTAAAACGTGCTATTATGGATTCAGAGTATGCCAGAAACTATACATTTTGGCAGGATTTTGGCATAATGTTTAAAACGCCTAAAGCAATGATAACCAAATGGTAGAAATTACAAAAATCAGCTTAGATAATAATCCCGGCCAAAAACCGGTAAAGCAAAAAAAATTTAACTGGAAAATTCTTTTATTACCACTTGTTGTAGTTTTGGTAATTTTGTTGTCTTCGGGGATAATTGGCTTGCTTTTAGTAAAACCGCTAATAGCACAAGCTCAGAAAACCTCGCAAGTTGCCAGAGAGGCTTATGATTCCTTAAAAAAACAGGATCTTACTCAAACTTCAGAAAAAATTAAACAGACTAAAACAGAGCTGGATACAACTAAAAGCATGTATCAGCGTTTAGGGTTTGTAAAATTTATTCCCTTAGTTGGTTCTTACTGGCAGGATGGGGATCACACCATTACCGCCGGACAGGCGGCCTTGGATGCCGGAGAGATTCTTATTGAAGCAATTACTCCTTATGCTGATATTTTAGGTTTTAAAGGACAAGGAAGTTTTAGCGGTGGCACTGCTGAAGACAGGATTGTTATGATGGTTCAGACATTATCCAAAATCGCCCCGAAATTTGACGATGTTGGCAAGAAGCTAAAAATTGCTGATGAAAACTTGGCCAAAATTGACCAAAACCGCTATCCGGAGAAAATAAAAACATATGTCATTAGGGCGAATATTATAAAGGCCAAAGAACTAACTCATGAAGCCACCTTGGCAATGGTTGATGCCAGGCCGGTGTTGGAAGTTTTGCCGCAAGCATTGGGATATCCAGATACTAAAAAATATCTTGCACTTTTTCAAAATGATGGAGAACTTCGGGCTACCGGCGGGTTTATGACGGCTTACGGGATTTTGCGGATGGAATCCGGCAGGGTTAGAGCTGAAGGTAGTGATGACATATATTCTCTTGATAAAAAATTTAATTCCCGCTTAAAAGCACCTGCTGCAATTGCTAAATATCTTTTAAGTGCTGATTTGAAAACAGGGATTGTTCCTTATTATTATCTACGGGATATGAATCTTGAGCCGGATTTTAAGGCCAGTATGCAGACTTTTTTACCAAATTACGAAAAGATTCCCGGCCAACCTAAAGTAGATGGCATAATTGCAATTGACACCAAGGTTCTTCAGGATTTATTGGGAGTTGTCGGACCGATTGATGTTCCCGGATACGGGAAGTTCACCCTTGAACCGGATAAACGCTGTTTTGATATCCCCCAAATTATTTGTGAATTGGAATATATCGCCGATGTGCCTATTCCCGGTGTTAAAGTTGCCCGCAAAGATGTTTTAGGTCCGATGATGCAGGAGTTGATTTTGAAAGCAATGGGAACGCCAAAAAGCAGTTGGCCGCAGCTTTTTAATGTCTTTACAAATAATGTCAGCCAAAAACACATCATTTTTTATTTTAAAGATGAAAAAACTCAAAAAGCAGCCGAAACTTTTAATGCAGCCGGAAGAATCCAGGATTTTAAAGGAGATTACCTTCATATAAATGATTCTAATTTTGGTGGTGCTAAATCAAATCTATTTGTAAAACAACAGGTTGAAAAAGAACTGGTAAAAGATTCTTCTGGGAAATCGATCAGCAAACTTACTATTACCTATACTAATCCGGTGGCAATGAGTAACTGTAATTTGGAAAGAAAAGACGGCTTATGCCTTAATGGAATTTTACGCGATTATATAAGAGTATATGTTCCTAAGGGCAGCAAGCTTATCGAAGGATTGGGTACTGAGGAAAAAATTGTAACTGGTGAAGCGTTTGGAAAGACTTATTTTGAAGGATTTTTTACTTTAAGAGGTGGTGGCGGCCGGGCAAAAGTAGTTTTAAACTATCAGTTGCCTGAAGGCATTGATACCAATAGTCTTTTAATCCAAAAACAGCCGGGGACATTTGATAACCACTATAAAGTCAGTATTGGTTCAAAAACTGAAGAATTTGATTTGACAACAGATAAACAGCTTAAGAGTTAAAACAAGCTTCAACAGATGATCTTCAGAAGTTACATAGTTGAGGGCATAATCATTAAAAGGATTAATATCGGTGAGGCTGACAAAATTATTACCATATTCAGTAAACAAAAAGGAAAAATTTGCTGTTTAGCTAAAGGAATCAGAAAAATTCATTCAAAAAGGGCCGGTAATTTAGAGTTATTCAATGTAATTAGGGCGCAAATAAATATTGGTAGAAATTTGGACTATATTACTGAAGTTGAACAAAAACGCTGTTTTTCACAAACTTCACAATTTAAAAAAATTTTGGTTGCTTATCAGATAATTGAGCTTGTCGATCGGCTAACCGCGGAAAATCAGGAAAATCCCGATGCTTATGAATTACTGGAAATGGCTTTATTAAAAATTTGCCAGCAAGAGTTTAGTAATGATGATTTATTTAGATTTAAAAAAAACTTATTAGTAAACTTAGGATTTGGTTTGCCTCAAAAAGCTGAATTTGATTCGATCGATTCCTATATAAGTTCATTAACCAACAGGAAAATGATTAGCAATTTATATTGTGATACAATTTGAGGGTAAAAATATGGAAATTAATCTTATGGAAAAAATTGTTTCTTTGTGTAAGCGCCGGGGATTTATTTTTCCTTCTTCGCAAATTTACGGGGGGATTAATGGTTTTTGGGATTTTGGGCCTTTAGGAGTTTTATTGAAAAACAACATTAAGGAGCTGTGGTGGCGGGAAATGGTTTTAAAAAACGATAATATTTACGGCTTGGATTCAACCATAATTCATAACCCAAAAGTTTGGCAGGCATCAGGACATACGACTTTTTTTACCGATCCTCTGCGTGAATGTAAAAAATGTCACCAACGGTTCAGGGCTGATAAATTAACAAAAACTCAATGCCCGGAGTGCAACGGAGAATTAACTGCGGTTAAACAGTTTAATCTGATGTTTGCAACTCATGTCGGTCCAACCCAAGATTCTGCAAATTCAGCCTATCTTCGGCCGGAAACCTGCCAAGGTATTTTTATTAATTTTAGGTCTGTTGTTGATACCTTCCATCCGAAAATGCCTTTTGGAATTGCCCAAATCGGAAAAGGATTTAGAAACGAAATAACTACTGGAAATTTCATATTCAGAGACAGGGAATTTGAAATGATGGAATTAGAATATTTTGTAAGGCCGGGGGAAGATGAAAATGAATTTGAAAATTGGAAAGAAAAGCGCCTTAATTGGCATCTTAAATTGGGGATTAAGAAGGAAAAATTACGTTTTTGCGAGCATCCCAAAGAAAGCTTGGCGCATTATTCCAAAAGGACTGTAGATATTGAATACCACTATCCTTTTGGTTGGTCAGAGCTTGAGGGAATTGCCAACAGGACCGATTTTGATTTAAAAAATCATGCCAAGCATTCCAAACAAAATTTATTCTACAAAGACGATGAAGGTAAGGAATTTTATCCGTTTGTGATTGAACCTTCAGTTGGTGTTGAACGATTGACTTTGGCAATTTTGGCAGATGCTTATTATGAAGACAGCCAGAGAATATGTCTACGGCTAAAACCAATTCTGGCTCCGTATAAAATTGCTGTATTTCCGTTATTGGCAAACAAGCCGGAATTAAAAACTAAAGCTCGGGAGATTTACGAAACTCTAAAAAAGAATTTTTCAGTTATTTGGGATGATATCGGTAACATCGGTAAACGCTACAGAAGACAGGATGAAATTGGTACGCCGTGGTGTGTAACTTACGACTTTGAATCTATTGAAAATAATACCGTTACAGTTCGCGATCGAGATTCTATGAAGCAAGTTAGAATCGAAATCGGCAAATTAGTTGATTATTTTTCTAAGGAGATTTATGAATAAAAAAATAATTTTTGTTATTTGTGGGCTACTGGTTGTTGTTGTAGCCGGATTTTTTATTGTAAATCCGTTTAAAAAAACCGCCAAAGAGCCTGAAAGCTCTGTTCCTCAAGCTTCATCAGAAGTTGTCTTAATCAATAGCCTGGCAATTTCCGACCGTCCATATATAATTTTGGAACCAAGATCAGCAATTGAATCGCAAAGCCTAGGACATTGGGTTACGGCTACCTGGGAAGATGCTAAAAATTTTGACAGATGTGAATATGAGTTTGAATATACCAACGGCTTAATGATCCAGGGAGGAATGGGAAAGGTTGATTTTAGCGAAGAAAAGCCGCCGGTTTCCAAGGAAATTGCTTTTGGATCTGCCTCAAAAGGCAAGTATAAGTACGATGAAGGAGTAAATAAAGGCAGTTTTACTTTTCATTATTTTTCAGGGAATGCTGAATCAGTATTAAAAACTGATTTTAATTTAACTAAAAAGGAAACCAGTGATCAGACGATAACTTCTCCTGACAACAAAGCAACTTTAGTGTCAAGCCAAACCGATATTAGCTTGGGCGACTTTGTAATAAGTTTTTCAACTTTGGGATTGCCCATGCCTCAAGATGGTGAAATTATCAGCGGTCCATACGGTTTTTACAGTGATAACAGCAAGACTTTTAGAAATTCCCAATTAAAGTTTAATGATATTTCGGAATCAAAGGTTACTATTCTGGCTTGGGACGGTAAATCCTGGCAAAGTTTAGATACGCAAGTTTCTCAAAATCAGGCATCAGCCGATATTGGGAAATTTGGAACTTTTGTTTTAGTTAAAAAGTAAATTTATTAATTAAGGAGGAAGGTTATGTTAGCAAACGCTACTTTTTTACGTTCAATTAATGAGAAATTAAAAAAATTAGCAAGTGATGGAGAAACTTCGTTTCTTAGCGGAGCCCAATGGCGGGTATTGAAAGCGATTGAACAGGTTGCTAAGAATAACCCGGGATTGAAAATCAACCAGGAATTAGTTGATCAAATTGTTTTTCCTTCCAAAATGACCGAGGTGCGATTTACGGTTGATTTTAAAGGGAAAAAATATTTGTGTGTCGGTATTCGGGCTTGGTTTGATAACGGAAAATTGCATGAAAAAGGCCAGATTGTTAAGGGGGGGATTCGTTTTCTAGCAGTCGACCCAACAGAACTGGATGGAATTGTTAAAATTAGCGATATCCAAAAAGCCCGGGAATTGGCACTTGATGATGTAATGGCTTTAGGTTTGGAGATGCTGGCAAAAAATTCCGGCACAAATTTTTCAATAAATGTGTTAAGGGATTGTGGTTTAGCCAGGAAAAACAGCAAATTAAAAACACTTGACGTAGTCGGCGGTGCCAAGGGAGTTATCTTGGCGCCAAGGTCGTTGCACTTGCCAGACCATAATGAATTTGTAAGAAAAGCCTTGGAAGCGTTCGGTTATAAATTGGGATTGGCATCAATGGTTGGCTGGGATCGGGACGTACCGGCCGGAGATATCGGAACAACTGGTTTAGTAAAAGGAACCTCAGTACTGGATGGATTTGTGGACGGTTATGAAAGAGCTTTGAAAGATCTGCAAGTCCAGATGCCTAATAATTTGATGGTTGCAGTGGCAACCGGAAAAACAGCCAATGCTAAATATTTGGGTAATTCTGACC
>Ga0265297_10012325_pt1 | contig 10283 bp, 11 predicted proteins | sample Munlanlwell13791_FD_192502 | JGI IMG/M metagenome (GOLD analysis project Ga0265297, IMG submission 192502) | Leachate microbial communities from a municipal landfill in Southern Ontario, Canada - Leachate well 137-91 | ecosystem: Engineered > Solid waste > Landfill > Unclassified | place...
GGTTGATTTTTTTCAGGCGTTCCGCATATGTACACTTATACATCCATTTTGGATAAGCAGGAATACTATCTATCAGCGCAAGGATTGTACTTAGGTTTGAGTTTACAATGACTTCACCTCTGAATTCCTTTACCCCGGAACCTGTTTTTTTGCGTGTGTATATTTTTATACCATCCTGATCAAGTTTGAGTTCCCATGATTGTGCGGATGCAGTAGTTGTAAAGAAAGATAAAAATAAAAGATAAAATAAAGCAATTCCTACTCTCATAAGTTACAAATTATCTATAACGAATAATATATTTCAGCAAAAATAAAAAAAAATTTAGTACCATACGCATACTGAAAAAGTTAGATTATACCAATTGTATTTATTTTTTAAGTCCAAAGACAAAAAATAAATTAAAATGGTTAATACCGATGCTACATGAAAATAGTCCAATATGAAAAAGTCGACATTGGAAAATATTGAATGTGCAATCGGTATTAAATAATCTTTTTTTTATGAAACCAGATAAATATAAGTAAGGCTATCAGCAACATAATTCCCGGGACGACATAATACCCCAGATTCAATTTTAATTCTGCTCATTTAAAATTATAGTATATGATTCTAACTTTATCAATAAGGCAAAGAAAGTAAAAAAGACTGAATTTCTTCAGTCTTTTTAAAATTTACTTATTCAATAACATCTTACTTTTTGCTATTCTGTTTAATTTTTATTTTACGTTTAATGATTTCAGCCCATTTTTCGATGTATTGAAGTTCGCCTATCAAAGCGGGGTTGTTATCGGAATTATAGAATTCCCATACTATCTGAGGTCTTGTTTTTTCCTTAGCGATAAAGCATAACTCCAGTTTATCAATTACCACGGCGCTATTGACTGAACGGCTGGTGTTTAATACTCTGCAATCAGCTATTTCCTCAAGGTTAATATGTTGTTGACTAATTTTGTCGTCATCAAAGCGGAGAAAAAAAACAAAATCAGACGATTCATCTGTGCCGATTAACAGATCACCACAAAATTCATGTTGGGTGATGTTACAATTATTTTGAGATGCATAATCCTGCAATACCCGCAGTTTCTTTTTTATTTTTTTCTTTTTACTGATCCTGAAAAATAATATCAGGAGAATAGTTAAAGCAATAACAATAACTAAAGATATAATGGTTGTCGTATTCATAATTTAAAATATTATAATTAATAAAATCCTAAAGCACTGCAAAGGCAACGCCTAATAATGTTCAATAAAACAGACAGACACCTGATTACCAGAAATTATGAAAGGGAAATAGGATATTTGTTTTTTTGCGCTGTATCAGAAAATCCATTGAATATAAGATATTCCTGCAAAATCTTCGTCCTATGACGCAGCGTATATGTTCATAAATTACTGATAGTTTGCAAAATACTATCCTGATGACTTTAGCTGTCAGGTAGTTTATGTTTTTAACCTGATTTTTACCTGGTACTGTGTGGCAACGAAGGTCAACAAGAGCAAGGGAGGAATAAAAATCCCTTTCTGCTTTAGTCAAATCCACAAAAACAGCGTTGCCGTAATTTGTATTTACGAAACCTGCAGAGATACAGTAAAACAAAATAATAACAAGTATTCCCGTTACCTTTTTAACCTTTTGCATAGTGGTAATAAAGTTTTGCGGCATTTTCCACACAGTGGAAATCAGTCAAAATTTCACAAGTGATAAACTATTTTACCTGCAGACTGTCCAACACTCCTGATTTCTGCAGTTCTATCATTTTTGCATGTTCTCTGGCTCCGCATTCCTTTGCGGGGCATGAGATAACAGGCTCTTTATGTACCCTGTTATCTGCAGGTTCCCATCCTATGGTCAAATATAGAACAAAGAATCCGACAATATATGCCAAAGTTACATGCCAGCCTTTACGAAGCCATAATGTTACATTGCGTGCTTCAGGAAATTTATTGGTAATGGCCACGCCCGCCGAAGACCCGAACCATATCATTGATCCGCCGAAACCAACGGTATATGCCAGCATGCCCCAATCGTAATGGCCCTGTTCCAGACAGAGTTTGGTAAGGGGAATATTATCAAAAACGGCAGAAACAAAGCCAAGTATGAATGCGGTCGTCCAGGAAGCCTCAGGTAATTTTTCAACGGGCATCATGGATGCACAGGTAACAAGACACAGCAGGAATATCGTGCCTTTAACAGCTCCCGGCACTTCTTTCCATGGCAATTTTGTGAAGGTCATCCCGATGATCAAAGCTACCCACACGCCTAAGGCAGGCATATCGTACAAAAAATTGGAAATGATGGCACAGACAAGAATTAATAATACTACCAGGAGTTTTTTCCAGTCGACCTTTGCTTTTATTTCTGAGGTTCTGTCGATAGGTTGGAATTTATGCTGCTGATGCGCCGCAAACCACCCCGTAATAACCAGTGCAACAATAGCGGCAATAAATGCATGAAACACATTTAAAGGACTGACCCCGTCGATCCACATCATGGTAGTGGTGGTGTCGCCGACCACACTTCCCGAGCCGCCGGCATTACTTGCGGCTACTAAAGCAGCGATAAAACCAACATGTACTTTATTTTTAAAGACCACCAGTGCAATGGTGCCGCCAATCAAGGCAGCCGCTATATTATCAAGAAATGAGGAGATAAAACAAACAAAAACAAGAAGTATAAACGGTCCCATCCAGCCTTTAGGTAAGTATTTCGGAACAATGTCCGGAACGCCTGATTCTTCAAATACTTTTGCGAGCACTGCAAAGCCCAGTAATAAGCCCAGCAGGTTCAGCAAAGTGCCCCATTCGCCCTGACGCATCCACTCGCCGGAGGCATCCTTGCCAAAAAGCTGGTCGGCAAATGAATTGGAGCCAAAAAAATGTTCAAATACATGAAAGTCCGGGTCAAATATCAGCTTATAAGCAAATACAACGGTCAATCCTATAACCGCGACCCAGAATGTTTGTTTGTGGAATACAGCCACACCCACAAGTATCAGGGCAAATAAAATAAACTCCAAAGGAATGCTGCCTATAGAAATTCCATCCGTACTGCCATCGGCAGCCATAGAAACAGATGGGATCAGAAACAGGAACAAGGTGATAATGGCAACAATTCCCGAACGAAAAAAAGATTTATTGGGTATCATAGATTTAATTTTTATATGAATAATTAACTGAAAATATTATTGTCCTGCATTAACAATTATATACAGAACCGACCGAGCATAAGGATGCTCAGAAAGTGATTATTAATAAGCGGCTTTGGGTATATTTTCAGACCCGGAGTACGAAAAATGTTTCGATTCCTGTGAAGTATTGAACAGAAGGAGGAACTATAAACGAACACATTTTTAATTCATGGATTCCAGTGTAGCGGAAAGCTGTTTTTATTAGGTTCTTATCTGTCTGATTAAAATTGAATGCTTCAACATTATTCAGGCGGATATCTTTAACACTTTCCTTTCCCGGAAAATTATCAAAAGGATTTGTATCAGAAAACTTTGAGTGAAGATCAACACTTTGATTATCATTTTGATCGTTGGGAGATTCAAAATCATTGGTAAGGGATGCCGTGATTATCTTATTTTGATTATTAATTGGTTGAATTAGTTTATTACGCTGGATGTACCCACTAAAAATTAATAAAACGACCAAAATATAAAATGGCTGCCAATTGAACAGATTAAATTTTCGCTCGTTCATTATTAATCTTTTAAAAAAAGAGACTGAATTAATCCAGTCTCTTTTATTTTTTTATTTTACAAGTAAGCTATCGATGACACCTGTTTTTTGCTTTACATTCTTTAGCAGGGCAGGTTATTGCCGGTTCTTTATGACTTTTATTATCTGCCGGTTCCCAATTCATAATAAACAACAAAACAAAGAAACCAACAATATAAGCCAACGTTACATGCCAGCCTTTTCTGAGCCATAGCAAAACATTGCGTGCATCCGGAAACTTGTTGGTAATTGCAACGCCGGCAGAAGATCCAAACCATATCATCGAACCGCCGAACCCCACAGAATATGCCAGCATCCCCCAGTCGTAGTGACCTTGTTCGAGACAGAGTTTGGTAAGAGGAATATTATCGAATACGGCCGAAACAAATCCGAGTATGAAAGCAGTCATCCATGAGGCAGAGGGTAAGGTTTCCACCGGCATTAATGAAGCAGCCGTAACGAGGCACAGAAGGAAAATGGAACCCTTGATTGACCCGCTGACTTCGTGCCAGGGCATTTTACGCATGAATGCCCCGATAATAATGGCAATCCATACGCCAAGGGCCGGCATATCGTAATAAATATTCGATAAGATAGCTCCAACCAGAATCATCAGTACAATCAACAGGCGAACCCAGTCGATTTTCACCCCGGTTTTAGCTTCAGAAGTAATACGCTGAAATTTATCCTGCTGATGAGCTGCAAACCAGGCTATTATTAATAGTGCTACACCTGCAGCAACAAAGGCATGGAGTACATTGAAGGCTGAAACCCCGTCAATCCACATCATGGTGGTCGTAGTATCACCTACCACGCTGCCGGATCCTCCCGCATTGCTTGCGGCAACGATACCCGCAATATAACCGACATGTACTTTGTTTTTAAACACCACCAGGGCAATAGTTCCACCGATCATGGCCGCAGCAATATTATCGAGAAATGATGAAAGAATAAAAACAAAAACAAGCAGCACAAAAGGGCCTTTCCAGTCGTTGGGCAAATATTTAGGGAGAATGTCAGGAACGCCCGATTCTTCAAATATCTTGGCAAGTAAAGCAAAACCAAGCAGTAAACCTAAAAGGTTCAGCAGAATACCCCATTCGCCCTGACGCATGCTTTTATCTTTCAGTTGATCAAGAAAGGAATTTTCTCCAAAAAAATGTTCTGCAAAAGGATAGCCGGAAATAAAAAATATTTTATAAAGGATTATGACCGTCAATCCCGTAATAGCAACCCAGAAGGTCTGTTTGTGGAAAACCGCCACTCCGATCAGTGTCAGAGCAAACAGAATAAATTCAATACGGATACCTCCGATAGAAGCTCCTGCAGAGCCGCCTTCGGCAAAAGCCCAGAATGGGAGCACCAGCGCGATTATTACAAAGAGCACTTTTAAAATGTTTTTAGACATAGTTTTTAGTTTATATGTTATACAATTATTTTACTAAACCTGAGAAACCCATAAAGGCAAGTGAAAGCAGCCCGGCTGTAACCAGAGAGATCGGGAAGCCTTTCATGCCTTTCGGATACCTTGTCGTTTCCATTTGTTCGCGCAAACCTGCCATCAATATCATGGCAAGGGTAAAACCGACAGCAATAGCAGCAGCATAAACCACGCTTTGAATTAGGTTGTAATCTTTTTGAACAGCTAATATGGCAATACCGAGTACGGCACAGTTGGTGGTGATCAGAGGCAGGTAAATCCCTAATGCCTGATAAAGGCTGGGAGCTGATTTTTTCAGTATTATCTCGACAATTTGTACAAGGAAAGCAATGATGAAAATAAAACAAATGGTCTGCATAAATTCGATATGCAGCGGAACCAAAATATAAAATTGAATGAAGTAAGTTACAAAATTGGCGAGTGCCATCACAAATACAACGGCTGCCCCCATACCTATTGAAGTGGAAACCTTGTTGGAAACTCCAAGGAATGGGCATATTCCCAAAAACTGAGCCAGTACAACATTGTTTACAATGAGTGCCAGAATGATTATTTTAATGAATTCCATAGTATGTTATATTTTATGATTTTGCTTTTATTTTGTTGAATGCGGCAATAAGATAGCCATAGGTCAAAAAAGCGCCCGGAGGAAGTATGAACAATAAAATAGTTTTGGCATTTTCACTAACCAGTTTAATGTCAAAGATAGAACCGTTACCTAATAATTCCCTTATAGAGCCCATTATTGTTATAGCAAGTGTAAACCCGATACCCATTCCAAGTCCGTCTAAAATTGCCGGTAAAACCTTGCTTTTCTGTGCAAAAGCTTCGGCACGGCCAAGGATGATACAGTTTACAACAATCAGTGGAATAAATATCCCCAGAGTTTTATAAAGATCAGGGGTATAGGCTTTCATGACCAAATCGACAATAGTAACAAAAGTGGCAATAATAACAATGAATGCAGCTATACGTACCTTGTCGGGAATGAAGTTTTTTAGTAAAGCGATAAACAGGTTAGAGAATACCAGCACAAATGTAGTAGCAGCGCCCATGCCAATGCCGTTAAATGCGGCAGTTGTTACAGCCAGTGTGGGGCATGTTCCCAGTACAAGCACAAAAGTGGGGTTTTCCCTGAAGATACCGTTTGTAAAATGTTTTAAATTGTTCATTGATTACCTCCTTCACTTTTGTTGAAATTTTTCATATATCCGTCATAAGCTTTCTGGGTGGCGTCGCAGAATGCCCGTGATGAGATCGTAGAGGCTGTGATGGCATCTACATCGCCGCCGTCTTTCTTAACCAACAGTTTATAATCTTTCGGGTTTTTACCATTGAACTGGTCTTTCCAGTTGGTTTTCATTTTATCGCCAAGGCCCGGGGTCTCTTTCTGACTGAGGACAGCTATTTTGTTTATGCTGCCATCAGGCATAAGGCCGACCATCAATTCAAAATGTCCGCTGAATCCTTTATCCGTAAATGTTTTTACAGCGTAACCCACAACGGTTTCCGATTTTTTTCCGATATAATAAGTCAGGCCTTCAATATCTTTTGCGTCAGCGGTAGGATCATTGTCAAAAGCCGGTAAAACAGCTTTTAATGCATCTATTTCAGCTTTCTTTGAGGAAATCTCAATAGGCCCTTTTGTAACGTTGTAAACAACGCCTAATGCCGCCGACATCACAAGGGATATCAGGAACAGGCATAATATCATGTTTTTTAATGATGATTGTAGCTTAGCCATTTTTTACTACCTCCCCGAATTTTTTTGGTTTAAAACCTTTATTGATCAAAGGCACGATTGCATTCATTATTAATATGGCGAACGACACGCCTTCCGGGTATGCGCCCCATACCCTGATAAGAACCGTGAGCAGCCCGCATCCGATACCGAATATCACCATTCCTGTTTTTGTCATAGGCGATGTTACCATGTCGGTTGCCATAAAGATGGCGCCTAACATAAGGCCTCCGGCGAGTAAATGGAAAACCGGGTCCACATATTGGGTGGGATCCAGCAGGTAAAGCAGGCCTGTGAAAGCAAAGACAGTTCCGATAAAAGTTACCGGTATATGCCAGGTGATGATCTTGCGTATCAGCATAAAAAGTCCTCCGAGGATCAGCGCGATGGCTGAAACCTCGCCAAACGAACCGCCCATATTTCCAAGCAACATATCAACGTAGGAAGGTACATTCGACATCACATCGGTCATCGAATCTCCTTTGGCGAGTCCTTCTTTAACAACCCCTAAACTTGTCGGGCCGGTAACAGCATCGACAAGCACGGTGCGGTTCACAAGCGGCAGCGGCCAGGAAGTCATGTTGACAGGGAAAGATATCAGCATGAACACACGCCCTATAAGTGCCGGGTTGAAAGGGTTTTTCCCAAGGCCGCCGAAAGTCATCTTTGCAACAGCTATAGAAACAATGGCCCCTACAACGATCATCCACACCGGAAGGTTGCTCGGAACGTTCAGCGCTAACAAAATACCGGTAATTACTGCGGAACCGTTGCCAATGCTATTGGGTTCTTTCAGCATATATTTCTGAATGATAAATTCGACCACCACGCAGGTAAAGACTGATACTAATGTCAGTAACAACGCGCCAATACCAAAATACCAAAAAGAAACCAGCAAGGCGGGTATCAATGCGATGACCACGCCCCACATGATCTTTTTTACCGACTGGTCGCCGTGAATATGCGGAGACCCTGATACTGTTAATAAATTTGCCATAAATAATTATTTTGCTCTGTTTCTGATAATTTGTCCAACTTTATTTTTTGCCATCCTGATGTTTTCAAGCAGCGGCCGGCCCGAAGGGCAGGTAAAAGCACAGGAGCCGCATTCGATACAGTCCGTTACTTTTAGTTCTTCCGCCATTTCTTCCTGACCAATCTCTGAAGTCTGTGCGATGAGATAGGGTGCAAGTCCCATCGGGCATACAGAAACGCATTTTGCACAACGAATGCAGTTTTCTGCTTTTGTGCGTTTGGCTTCATTTTCCGGCATCAGCACCAGCCCGGACATACCTTTTACAACAGGTATCTCAAGCGAATTTACGGCCTTGCCCATCATGGGGCCGCCGTTGATGATTTTTCCTGTTTCTTCTGGGATGCCTCCGGCTTCTTCTAAAAGTGCGCTGATAGGAGTACCGATGCGGGCCATCAGGTTGCCGGGATTTTTAACTGATTTTCCGGTAACTGTTACGACACGTTCAAACAAAGGTTTGTTTTTCTGCACAGCTTCGTAAACAGCAAAAGCAGTTCCAACATTCTGAACCACACAGCCAACTTCAATGGGAAGTTTGCCTGATGGCACCTCGCGGTTGACAATGGCTTTAATGAGCTGTTTTTCGCCGCCTTGCGGGTATTTGACTTTTAATGCACAAACGCTGATGCCGTCATGTTTCCTGGATAGTTCTGTGAGATGTGCGATCGCATCAGGTTTGTTATTTTCAATGCCAATGTATGCCTTGTTTACTCCAAGCGCCTTCATCAGGATTTTTGTTCCAATAATCACTTCTTCTCCTTTTTCGAGCATGATGCGGTGATCGGAAGTGAGGTAAGGCTCACATTCTACTGCATTAATAATCAGATGCTCGGCTTTTTTTCCTTCAGGAACCATCAATTTAACATGTGTGGGGAAAGTAGCGCCGCCAAGGCCGACAATACCTGCTTCTTTGATGCGGGTGATAATATCTTCCTTGCTTAGCGTGATCTCAGCCTTTAGTTCAGGGCTTTTATCAATGCTTTCCACCCATTCGTCACCCTCCACATCAATAATGATGCACTTTTTCCGGTAACCGCTGGCATCGGGGGCATCATCAATTTTTACCACCGTTCCTGAAACGGAGGAGTGGATGTTGGAAGAAATGAACGATGTGCCCTGAGCAATTAACTGACCTACCAATACCTTGTCACCTTTATTCACCAAAGGAGCTGAAGCAGCTCCCAGGCTTTGAGCCAGGGGTATCACGACCGTTTTGGGCAGTGCAATGCTTTTTATCGGTATGCCGGCAGAATGTTTGTTTTCTTCCGGGTGAACACCGCCTAATTTAAAAGTTTTCAAATATGAATCCTCCTGTATGTTTTATTTTTTTATAATTTTCAATTTTCAATGCTCAACTATCAATTTTCAATTTTTAATCCGAAGTGGCGGATTTATTACCTGATAAAATATTTATTTACTGTTATTCTTTTTTGCTGTATTAATACTTTTTCCAATAATTGCGATTAACTCCTCCGTTTCATTATAAATTTCTGATAGTTGACCAACCGGCTTTATAATTTCCTTTTTTTTAACTATTTTTAAAATGACTCTGCATTCTTTCAATTCTTTAAGAACAATTCCCAGTTTATGAATGAAATCGGCTTTGGATTCCGCCGCTTGAGTCTCTCCATAATTTAAAGCAGGTGAATGACAAGCTCTGATTAACTGACCTGCAAGGTAAATTCCCGCTTTTGTGCTTGGTAATGCCTCAACAATATCAATCATTCTGCAAGTAAAATCCACCAGCCGGTCTTCTAAATCAAATTTTGTTTGCATAATTAAAAAAATTTATCTTCCCCAATTAACAATTGAACATCGTTCATTGAACATTGTATATTGAACATTTTATCCTCCATTTTAATTAGTCACAATTTCTTCTGCAGGCGAATCGGCCTCTTTCTTTTTGCGTTCCGGAAAATTGACTTCCCATATAGAATGTGTGGGACAGGATTCGACACACTTTCTGCATAAGGTGCATTTTTCAAAATCAATATAGGCCAGGTTGTTTTCGAGTGTGATCGCTTCGAATTTACATTCTTTGACACATTTTCCGCAGCCAATACAGGCAGCTTCGCAGTTTTTCTTTGCCACGGCGCCTTTTTCCCTGTTAATACAACTGACAAAAATCCTGCGGTCTTTCTTGCCTTTTTTTCTCAGTTCGATGATCTTCCGTGGACAGGCTTTTACGCATGCGCCACAAGCGATACATTTGTCCTGAATAATCACAGGAAGCCCTGTTTCTTTATCCATATACATAGCATCAAACTGACAAGCATCCACACAGTCGCCGCCGCCCAAACAGCCATAAGGACATCCGTTGGAGCCGGAATAAAGGTTATGAATAAAA
>Ga0265297_10012326_pt1 | contig 10283 bp, 4 predicted proteins | sample Munlanlwell13791_FD_192502 | JGI IMG/M metagenome (GOLD analysis project Ga0265297, IMG submission 192502) | Leachate microbial communities from a municipal landfill in Southern Ontario, Canada - Leachate well 137-91 | ecosystem: Engineered > Solid waste > Landfill > Unclassified | place...
CCTCCGTTCATGCCATACGGGCCGCAAGTGCGGTGTTGGCTCAGCAGTGAAACAGTCGACTCCTCGAGGAATCGGATGATACGCTCCACTCCATCGCCGCCATTGTATCGTCCCATGCCGCCCGAGCATTTGCGAATCGCGAATTTCTCGACTCTTAAAGGATAGCGGAGTTCAATCACCTCGGGATCCGTAATGCGGGTGTTGGTCATGTGCGTGTGCACAGCATCGGCTCCATGGCTGCCCTCCAAAGCCCCGACTCCTCCGCAGATTGTCTCGTAGTAGCTGAAGCGATGATTCCCGATTGCCAAGTTATTCATGGTTCCCTGGGAGCAGGCTGCCATGTGGAATGCCTTCAGGAGAAGGTCAACAAGGCGCTGGCTGGTCTCAACATTTCCGCCTGCGACGGCAGGGAGGTCAGCAAGCGGGCGCGAGAAGTCCGGCGAAAGCAGGCCATGCGGAATCCTGAGTGAAACGGCCCTGAGCATCCCCTCATTGAGATCAATCGGCTCGCCGATGAGCAGCCGAAGCACGTAAAGAACGGCGCTTGTCACAATTGCAGGGGTAGCGTTCAGACTTCCTGCAGACTCGGGACCGGTTCCGGTGAAGTCGAAGTCCATTTTGCTTCCGCTGTGTTGGACTGATAGCCGGAGCGGAGTAGCGTCATCAAGGAATTCCTCAGCGATGCAGCGGCCCTCAGGAATTCTCTCAATGGCTCTGAGCGTCGCCTTTTCGGCCCTGTCCTTGAGTTGGGCCATCTTTGCGAGCAGGGCTTCATCGCCGAATTCCCGTGCGGCTGCCTTGAGAGCGGATGCTCCTGTTGCGTTTGCAGCCAGAGCGGCCCGGATATCCGCGATGTTCTGTGCAACAGCACGGCTCGGGTACGGTTGTGCGCTTAACAGATCTGCCAGTGAGTCGAGTTGGCTTGCTCCCCCCTTGACGATGTATCGGGGCTCGATCAACTTCCCTTCCTCCGACAGATTCCGGGCGCCGGCAGGCATGGAACCGGGGCTGATTCCACCAATTTCCGCATGGTGCGCACGATTCGCAAGGTATCCCAGCAATCTTCCCGATTCCGAGAAAGCAGGGCTGATTACCGTGATATCCGGCAGGTGAGTGCCTCCATGTGCCGGAGAGTTGGTTATTACGGCATCGCCCGGACCGATAGGCATCATTTGAAGCACCGATCTTACGCACAATCCGATAGCCCCAATATGCACAGGAATATGCTGCGCGCTGGCAACGAGCTCTCCGTCAGGATCAAGGAGTGCGCACGAGTAGTCCAGCCGTTCCTTGACGTTTGTGGAGACGGCGCATCGCCTGAGCATTTCCCCCATCTGGTCAACGAAACCGGAAAGTCGCGCGGCGAAGATCTCGGCTTGAACAACATCCGGACGCGATGCGGTTGAGGAGACGACACGTTCCTGCCTGTCGAGAATGAGTGAAAGGAAGGAACTGGCTGTCGCTGACCACCCGGGCCGCACGAATGTGCAGCTATGTCGGTCAACAACCAGGGCAGGTCCGTCAAGTCTGGAACCCACGGACAGCAGTTCCCTGTCGTAGATCGGAAGCTCCCAAGTATGGCCATCGAGAAAAGCGCAGGCCATACGCGAGGGGGCAGGGATGCATTCGGAAGGGGTAGATGAAGGTCGTTGCAATGCGACAGCCCCGGTCGAGACTACCACTCGAATCGACTCGACCTCGATGTCCCCCGATTCGGGCATGTGGCCGTACGTGCTCTCATACTTGTGCAAGAAGGCATTTACGGGGCTTTCCCCTGCCTGATACTCCACAGACAACGAGGATTCCTGTCCCAAGAACCGGAGGTTCATGATCCGCCTGCGCACCAGAATGTCTTTTGGCAAGACCCCTTCGCGCGCGATTTCCGCCGAGGCTTCGGCCGTCAGTTCCGCTATGAGCGCGGATAGCCAGAGCATGTCATTGTCCAGCCGTCGGAGCACCTGCCGCTGCGCAAAGCGCTCAAGTCGGGAATGGCCAAGTCCAAGGGCACTAAGCAGGCTTGATGCGGCTGGCACCACTATCTTTGTAACCCCGAGGCGGTCAGCCACTCCGCAGCAATGTTGCGGGCCTGCACCGCCGAAAGCAACAAGGGAGTAGTCGGCCGGATCGTAGCCGCGACGGATGGACACGTTGCGAATGGCCTCGGCCATGAGTTCGTCAGCGATGTCGATGAATCCTTCAAGGATCTCGTCCGGTTTGTGCTCCTCGCAGCGCTCCTTTGACATCTGAGTCAGCGTCTGTGCAAGGCGCATTCGCGAGGAGAACTTGTCAATTGGTATTTCGAAGCGCGTTGGGTCAATGCGCCCAAGCAGCAGGTTCACGTCAGTGACGGTCAGGGGACCGCCGTTGCCATAGCATGCAGGACCAGGAGTTGCGCCCGCGCTTTGTGGACCGACGCGGAGTCGTCCGCCAGCGAATGTGCAGATGGAACCTCCACCCGACGCGACGCTCTCGATCGCCAGCGAGAGGGCATTCAACCGGGCTTGACCGACTTCGTGATAGTATGAATACTCAAAATTGCCGTCAAATCTCGACACATCAGTGCTGGTGCCGCCCATGTCGAAGGAGATTGCCCTTGGACAACCCTCGGCAAGACCTATTGCAGCCGATCCGACAACACCGCCAGCGGGTCCGCTGAAAAGACAGTCCTTGGGGCGAAAGTCTTCGGCCCTTACGAGACCTCCTGCGCTGGTCATCAAGTGGAGAGTCCCTGATACTATGCCGGACCGGACATTGTTGACGTATTTGGCGAGGACAGGGGAGAGATAAGCGTCCGTGACCGCGGTCTGGGCACGCGGGAGTATCTTCAGCAAAGGGGACAAGCTGCTGGATCGGGAAACCGTGAGGAATCCGCTTTCCCTTAGGTAGCGCTCAAGGGCGACTTCGTGATCCGGATGCCGGTAAGAGTGAAGGAGGGCGATTGCTGCTGAAGTGTAGCCCTCTCTCCGGGCGGTCTCCACTTCTCGCGAAATGCTCTCGGGAGAGAAAGGCAAGAGCACGGTACCGTCGGCGGCAAGTCTCTCGTGTACTTCAATCACCTTGGCATATAGCGGCTGCGGCTTTTCGATCCGGAGTGTGAAGAGGTCGGGCCTTTGCTGGTCTCCGATCAGCAGCAAATCGCCGAATCCCTTGGTGATAAACAGGACCGGCGGACTGCCTCTCCGTTCGAGCAGCGCGTTTGTCCCAAGAGTTGTCGCCACCCGCATTTCGACCGGAGGTAGTTTTGTCCCGTATGGAGTCCCGGTCAGCAACCGTGCTCCAAGAATGGGAGCTTCCTCAACACCCCCTACTTCGAAGAGATCCCCCGGTGAAGCCACAACTGTTGATGTCAACTCCATTATCCCTGTTACGGGCTCGTAGTTGCGGACGACGCAGATGTGGCCAGAATGCAGCAGGCTGAAGGGAAGCCCGTCGACGAGCCCCTTAACTGCAGGCCAGTTGTGTTTGACGCGTAGAATGTCAGGGGCGACTTGTCCGACGACTGTCCCTCTGAGCATTCCGCTGGAGAGGACTTTTACCGAATGTGAGTGTCCGTCGGGCCAGACTCCGATACAGTCAGTGAATGTTCCTCCGGTGTCAATCCAGATGTGTACAGCACTATCCATCTGAAATGCCTATGCAGTCCCGGTGAAAGTCTTCGTCATGTACTCGATTTTCTCAACTTCTCCGAGAACAACCAGGATGTCGCCCTCATTGAGCATTTCATCGGGCCCCGGGATGACGACAGTGCCGGAAGGACGCTTGATGGCAAGCAAGGTCACCCCATACTTGTTTCGAAGCGCAATGTCACCGCACTTCTTCCCCGTGCAAGAAAGCGATTCAGTGACTCGCAGGGAGGCAACCGTGAGACTCGAGTGTGCAGCCCTGATATCGGAGAAAGTTGTCGCCTGTTGAGAAATGCTGCGGAGCATTGAGTATCCGGATCCGCGGATATGCCCGATGAATTTCTCGATTTCATCCCTTGGCATTAGATAGCGGGAGAGAACACGCGCAAGAATCTCCACGGAGGTTTCGAATTCCTCGGGGATAGCCTCGTTGGCACCAAGCTCGGTCAGGGCATCGATCTCCGAGATGAAGCGCGTCCTCGCGATAATGTGAATGCCGGGGTTCATCTGCCGTCCAAGTTGAACGGTGCTTCGGGTGGCTGCGGGGTCATTGATAACGACAACGAGGATCCTCGCGCGGGCGATGCCAGCGTGCACAAGAGCTTCCGGCTGGGTCGTGTCCCCGAAGTGAATAGGGACGCCCTTTTCGGACTCTGCCAGAACGGTCATGGGGTTCATGTCAACAACGGCGTATGGAATTCCCGCAGCAGTCGCAGCCCCGGCGAGGTGTCTTCCATTGGGTCCGTAGCCTGCGATGATGATATGGTCTGCCATCAAGACGGGTGGCAACGCGAATTTCTCTTCTCCGCTCATCCTGCGCAGGAACCGGGTGCGGGACAAAACTGCGGAAATTGCAGGCGCAGCGGTGATCAGGAATGGGGAAGCGAGAATTGTCACCGCCGACACTCCAAGGAATATCTGGTACACGTTGCGCTCCAACAAGCCAACGGCAATTCCGGTGGAGGCAAGGACGAAAGAGAATTCACCGATCTGCGCCATGGAGAGACCCACGAAGACGGCTGAGCGAGCGGGTTGACGCAACACCAGCACCGAGCCCATACTGACGACAAACTTGACCACCATTACAAGGGCGGCTGTTGACGCGATCAGGACCGGGTTCTGGAAGACGAAGTTGAGGTCAATCAGCATTCCCACACTGACAAAGAAGAAGCTGATCAGGACATCCCGGAACGGGGTAATGCTGCCGAGGGCATGCTGGCTGAACGAAGACTCTGAAATGATCAGGCCTGCCAGGAAGGCTCCTAGCGCTGGTGAAAGCCCGAGTTGGGCTGTTGTCCATGCGACGCCCAGAGCGATTACTACGATAGTGAGGAGGAAAAGCTCTCTGTTTCGGAGGCTGGCGATACCGTAGAGCACCTTGGGCACAATCCAGACAGCGGCAACTACTGAGGCAACCGCGACTGCCACGCCGCGACCGAGGAGTGCCAGCAACTCCGCAGGCGCCCCTCCATGCGAGCCAGCGAGAACAGGAGTCATTAACATAAGTATGACAACTGCTACGTCCTGAAACACAAGCATGGAAAGCGCGGTCCGGGCGGCAGGGGAATCTGACAGGTTCTTCTCGTGAAGAACCTTCAGTACGATTGCCGTACTGCTCATCGAGACAAGAAATCCGACAAACAGCGCCTCATTGAGCGGCAGCCCGACCAGGACGGCGATTCCAGCGGTTGCTACGATTGTCCCCGAAACCTGCAGCGATCCCCCTATCAGAAATGCACCGCTCATTCCCTTGACGTTTCTGAAGGACATTTCGATGCCAAGAGAGAAGAGCAGGAATATCACTCCGAGGTTTGCCAGCGAATCCACTTCATCGACGGCCGTCACTAACTGGAGGCCATGCGGGCCAGCCAGAATGCCGGTTATCAGGAAGCCGACTATCGCCGGGACCTTAAGTCTGTGGCAGGCGTAGATCACTGCCACACCCAGGCCGAATATGATGATGATGTCAGCGAACTGGAGTTGCTCCATGGCCTAATCATACGCGTGTTCGATAGAAGTTCCACGTACTCGGTATTTCGCTGACTATCCCGCAAAATGCCCTAAAATACTTCGTCCCTTCTGGGAAACAGAATGAACCTGACAGAACACCCGCTGACACTCTTCCTCGTCTTTAATGCAGGCGTAGTGCTTTTGCTGCTTGCGGATCTTCTCCTTTTCCAGCGGAAGTCGCACGAAGTCAAGATGAGCGAAGCCCTGAAAATGGTCGCCGTATGGGTGGCTCTGGGGCTCGCGTTCAATGTCTTCGTATACTTCTACAAGGGCGAGACTGCTGCGATGCAGTACTTCACCGGATACGTTGTCGAGTACGCGCTCAGCATGGACAACGTGTTCGTCTTCATCATGATTTTCACGTACTTCTCGGTTCCGGCCAAATACCAGCATCGTGTGCTCTTTTGGGGAATACTGGGTGCGATGCTGATGCGAGGGGGGTTCATTTTTGCCGGCACCGAGTTGATCAAGAGGTTCGACTTCCTGATGTACGTCCTGGGAGCGTTCCTGATCCTTACAGGTATCAAGCTGCTCAAGACAGGGAGCGAGGAGATTCATCCGGAGCGAAATGCCGCGTTGAAACTGTTCAGGAAGATATTCCCGGTGACAAAGGACTACGAGGGAGGCAAGTTCCTCGTACGAAGAGAACACAAGACCTGGGCGACCCCTCTGCTGGTCGTGCTTGTGTTGCTGGAGACTACTGACATAGTCTTTGCCGTCGATTCCATTCCGGCGATTTTCGGGATCACCGATGACCCGTTCATCATCTACAGTTCCAATCTGTTCGCAATCCTGGGGCTCCGGGCTTTGTACTTCGTTCTTGCCGGATTCATGAAGCGCTTCCGTTACCTGAACATAGGGTTGTGCGTGGTCCTCATCTTCATCGGCTGCAAGATGATTGTGCGCAAGTGGTACCACGCGCCTGACTGGCTGATGCTCACGGTTGTTGCGGGGATAATCATCGTCTCGGTACTGGCTTCCGTCTTTGCGACGGGCGACGAATCAGACAAGAAGGTTTGAGAATAGAACGATAAGCCCATTATAGGTGAAATGCGCCACGATCGGGGCCATGAGCAATCCGGTCCGGTGAAAGGCCAGGGCGGCGGCGCAGCCAAGACCAAAGACGGGGATCATGCTGACCGGGGGATGCACCATCGCAAAGACAGCAGCGCTGGCGGCCACGGCAACAGGAAGAGACATCGTCTTCAGAAAGCCCTTGAACAGCAGGCCCCTGAAAAGGAACTCCTCGACAATCGGAGCAAGAAGCACTGCCAGAACAGCAAACCAGGCACTGTCTATCCCGCGAGTTCCTGCCTGTTCAAGATATTCATGAATCCCATCGCGGCATACGGGGATACAGTTGACCGTAAACAGATACACCCCGGCCACGGTCGCAGCAAGGATACCGGAGACCATACCTGTGCCGAGGGCATTGACTACCGCCTCTCGATGACAAGGTCGGCTAATCACCAGTTGTTTGCCGAACAGGGAACCCGGCTTGTGCAGTGGCTCTCTCGGCGCAAGGCTGGGAAGACCAATCACCGTCCAGAATCCTGGGATGCGCCGTCTCACCAGGATGAACAAAGTGACTGAGCTGACGATCAGGCCGGCCATCGCGTAGCCAAGCACTATCGATGCTGCGGCGCCAGTTCCGAAGAGTGCAAAGAGCATCTGCAGAAGTGCCTGTAGAAAGAAGAACGCAATGACTGCCAGGATGCCGTCGGTGAGATACAAGGCAGGTGGTGGCAGTTCCGTCGGGTCGAGGAGATAGGGTAAGGTGTCACTGCTCTTCTGCCAGAGCGCATAGACCAAAATAATGAGCAAGACGAGGAGGATCAGCGTTCCCGACATATTCGGCAGGAAGAAGGAACCGCCGTATTCGGCCAGCAACATCATGAAAATGAAGCCCAGGTCATTGTGAGCGTTCTTTGCTGGCGAAGAAGGGTCGAAGTTGGTCGCAATGAGCGAGAATCCGACGGCAACCAGTGCGAGTACCACTACTCCGGACAGGGCGAAGAAGGACAGGGCTACTGTTCTGAGAACATCGCTCGTAGGTGACAGGAGCACGCCAGTTGTGAGAACCAAAGCAGTGAAGAGACAACTAAGCACGGCCCAGAATGCCGCCTTTCGGAAAAAGAAGGCACGGAGTGAGGATGGAAAGGAAAAAACCAGCCACATGGTTCTGGCCTCAAGCGCAAGGACATTGGCAGCTCCAAAAAGTAGGGAAAAGCTGCCAACGCCGAAAGCGAGAGCTGCCATTCTTGCGAAGTCATCCGTGAGCTTTGACAGGGCCGCAGCACCGATAAGCAGATTGTATCCGATCATCACTGCGGGCAAACCAATTGCCGTGACAAGAAGTGCCCGGTCGCGGAGCAGCAGAGTCTTTTCCTTCCAGGCAGCTCCCCTGAGAAAGCCGACCCCTGCAATTGGCTTCTGAGGGAGTCGGCTACCCTGGTACAGACCCGTGGCTGCGACATAGCCACCCGACACAAGCTGGGCAGCCTGTGAGACACACAAATATGACAGACAGCAGATGGTGGCTATTGCAGCCCCAATCGTGAGATATGGTGAGACAGCTTGGACGCCGAGCAAGATCGGAAGGCCGGTTGGCAGCGCCAAAACTATGTCAGGCAGCAATCCAGCGCAAGATACTGCGAGTTGTGCAATCGGCGCTGCAATCGGCGATGCATACGCAACCATGGTGACCAAGACCCCAGATAGGGCGATCAAGGCGTTGAGATTCCTGAGTTTGGCCGGAGACAAGTGCATCCTCAGATATGTTTCCGACAAAACGCAAAGTGAGCCGAGAAATGCGTTGAGAAGGATAAGCATAGCGATCCCAACCGGGATGGAGAGCCAACTCCAGCCAGCGAACCAGAGAGAAATGACAATCACCTGAAGCATGTATAGATACGCGAAAGTGTTGAGAAAGCCGGCCTCAAAGACACGGGCGAGCATTAGGCTCCGGGGGCTGATTGGCATTGTGAAGAGCCATTCGTAGATCCATCCCAGCCCTCCAACATCCTTGTTGACACTTGCCAGAGAGGTCAGCAAACAAGCCACGAACCCCATCAGCAGAAAGAGTGACATCGCCTTGGCGGCCAACCTGTCAAATGGAGGTGCCCATGCCACAAAGACTTCTGAACCGCGATAGGCCCATGAGGTGCTTTCCCACAAGCCATCGGACTTCAGATTCTTGAAGGCATCCATCGCCCTGGCAAAATTCGCTCTCTGCAACTCCGTCCAATCTCCCGGGTCGGATGGAAGCCCACTGTTTCGTAACAGGCTGTCAACCCGCTGCAGGAGCTTCCCTTTCTCTTCCTCAAATCCTGCCTGTGAGATCTCATTGGCTGTACGCCGATCATGGAGATGGTGCATCTCGTCATAGCATTTGTGAACAGCCCTATGGACCTCGGGCTGCAGCAAGATCCTCCCGGACACGGATTGCTGGGCGAGCCAGGATACGTCTGCAGTCATCTTCGTGATCAGGAGGGCGTATACCGAGAAAAAGAACAAGACAACGATGCCTGACAGGAGTCTCAGAGAGATACTGCGACGTCGGGATGTGGGGCGCCGACTGCTGGTTGAACTCCCGGATGAAACGGGGTGAGTGAATTTCGCGAAATAGGCGTTGGCAAATCTCCTCAAGCCCGTTCTGGCGAGAATCATTAATACGTGGAATTCCGATACGATGCGACGCTCATGGTCCTCCAGAGGCACTGCCTTTTCGATTTCATCGGGCTCGAAGTGAGGAGCAGTCATGTTCCTATTCTTCGTGCTCTGCCTTGGCAGCTACCAGGAAGAAGATCTCTTCGAGCGAACTGTTCGAGGATGTGGCAGCGCGGAGTTCGTTGAGCTTCCCCACGGCCGCGAGCTTTGATTTGTGAAGAATGCCTATCCGTGTGCTGATCTTCTCCGCCTGCTCCAGTATGTGCGTGGAAAAGAAGATCGTCTTGCCCGATTCCGCGAGGGCCGAGATCATTGAGGTCAGCGCCCGCGTCGCGAATGGATCGAGTCCGCTGGTTGGCTCGTCGAGGAGCAGCAAGTCTGGATCATGAAGCAATGCGCATATCAGCGCGAGTTTCTTCTTCATTCCGCGAGAGTAATTGACGGCATACTCACCGGCAGCATCTGCCAGTTCAAACTGATCCAGCAGGGGACGGGACTTGGCGAGAGAATCTCTGCGCGAAATGCCGTGCATCTCGCCAACGAACATGATGGTTTCAGCCCCGGTAAGAAAGTCGTAGAAAGCGGGCTCGTCGGGCATATAGCCTACGCGAGCCATTACCTGGGGATGTTCGGAGAAGCAGTCGAGGCCGAGAACCATTGCCGAACCGGAAGACGGCTTGAGGAGCCCCATTATCATCTTGATTGTAGTTGTCTTACCCGAGCCATTAGGGCCGAGGAGGGAGAATATCTCACCTCTTTCGACAGCAAGGTCAATGTGGTCTACGGCAAGGAACTCGCCGTACATTCGGGTGAGTCCCTGAAGCTCAAGAGCGGGATGAGGCATTTGCACCCCCATTGGCATTCACACAATTCTGGCCGTTATTCCACCGTGTCAAACAGGAGACCCCGGGAGGAGTCATAAAGAAGAAGGAGGATGAGGAATTGGTGGAGGCGGGGGGAATCGAACCCCCGTCCCGAGAC
>Ga0265297_10012327_pt1 | contig 10283 bp, 7 predicted proteins | sample Munlanlwell13791_FD_192502 | JGI IMG/M metagenome (GOLD analysis project Ga0265297, IMG submission 192502) | Leachate microbial communities from a municipal landfill in Southern Ontario, Canada - Leachate well 137-91 | ecosystem: Engineered > Solid waste > Landfill > Unclassified | place...
GGATCCTGGCCGCCACGGCTGTCCAGATGCGGGACGGGGCCGGCACCCCCCAGGGAACCGTCGTCACCCTCCGGGACATCAGCCAGATCAGGCGGCTGGAGGAGATCCGGATGGAGTTCGTTCTCAACGCAACCCACGAGCTCCGGACCCCGCTCACCGCCATCCGGGGCTACGCCGAGACGCTCCTGGACGGCGGGCTGAAGGATGGGGAGGAGGCGACCAAGTTCCTGGAGGTCATCCTTCGACACGCCGAGCGGCTGGGTCGGCTCCTCGGCGACCTGCTGGACCTCTCCAATATCGAGCTGGAGCGGACCTCGCTGCATCCGCGCCCCCTTGTCCTCCCCGAGATCATCCGCCAGGTGGCGACCACCTTCGCCCAGCAGGCCGAGCAGAAGGGAGTCCGGCTGCAGACCCGGCTACCCGAGGCGCTGCCTCCGGTCCTGGCCGATCGGGACCGGCTGGTCCAGATCCTGGTCAACCTGGTGGACAACGCCGTGAAGTACACGCCGGCGGGCGGCGAGGTCACCGTCAGCGCCCGGGCGCTGGGGGCGGCGGAGCCCCCGCTGTTCCCGAAGACCCAGCCCCCGCCCCCCGCCAGCGAGCCGGCGGCCGGCCGCTGCTGGGTCGAGATCGCCGTCCTGGACAACGGCATCGGGATCCCCCGCAAGGAGCTGCCCCGCATCACCGAGCGCTTCTACCGCGTGGACAAGGCCCGCTCCCGCGACCTGGGCGGCACCGGTCTGGGTCTTTCCATCGTCAAGCACCTCGTCCAGGCGCACGGCGGCAGCCTGGCCATCGAGAGCGACCTGGGCAAGGGAACCGAGGTCCGCTTCGTCCTCCCCGTCGCCGCCGACGCCTCGTAAGCGTCCCTTCCGCACTCCACTCCCACCGTCACCATATTTTCATCTCCGCGACATTCCCGCGTCATCCTCCTCCAGCAGAGTGGGACTCGTGCGCACCCACACCGGGCGGTCCGGCACCGATCCGGAGAATTCACCAGGCTGTAACACGCCTGTAATGGAAGCGGGGCAGAGTCTGACCGGGAGACGGGAATCCCGGCGCCCCGCCTACCGGGCTCTTTCCACGAGGAGGCACGATCCATGACGGCACGACTTTTCGTCGCGATGCTGCTGCTCGCAAATCTGCTGATGCCCGCCACACCTTACGCCCAGACGGTCAAGGTGGATCCCGCCCTGGCCGCGTACAGCGCGGTCAGCGGGGTATCCGGGAATCTCTCCAGCGTCGGATCCGACACCCTGAACAACCTGATGACTCTCTGGGCAGAGAACTTCAGCAAGTTCTATCCCAGTGTGAAGGTCCAGATCGAGGGCAAGGGCTCCTCGACCGCCCCGCCGGCCCTGATCGCAGGCACGGCCCAGCTCGGCCCCATGTCCCGCGCCATGAAGGGGAGCGAAATCGACCAGTTCGAGAAGAAGTACGGCTACAAGCCGACCCAGCTCCGGGTGGCCGTGGACGCCCTGGCGGTCTTCGTCAACAAGGACAACCCGGTGAAGTGCCTGAGCTTCGAGCAGGTGGATGCCGTCTTCTCCAAGTCCCGGCGCCAGGGGGGCAAGGAGGATATCAAGAGCTGGGGCCAGCTCGGCCTGACCGGCGACTGGGCCACCCGCCCCGTCAGCCTCTTCGGCCGCAATTCGGCCTCCGGGACCTACGGTTTCTTCAAGGAGCATGTGCTGAAGAACGGCGACTACAAGGACCTGGTGAAGGAGCAGCCGGGCTCGGCCGCCGTGGTGCAGGGGATCAGCGTGGATCGGTACGCCATCGGTTACAGCGGCATCGGCTATGCCACCGCCGGCGTGCGCGCGATTCCCCTGACCGAGAAGCGGGGCGGCGCCTGCGCCGAGGCAACCGCCGCCAACGCCTACGCCGGCACCTACCCCCTGGCCCGCTTCCTCTACGTGTACGTGAACCGGGCCCCCGGCAAGCCCCTGGATCCGCTGACCAGGGAGTACGCCCGGCTGGTGCTGTCGAAGCAGGGCCAGGAGGTCGTGGTCAAGGACGGCTACTTCCCCCTGCCGGCCTCGATCGTGAAGGAAGAGCTGACCAAGGTCCGGTAGCGGAGCCGCCGTGTCCAACCCCACGCAGGCCATTCGGCCGGGCAAGCCTCTTTCCGAGGCTCGCCCGGATTCCTCTCGCTGGGCCCGGGCCGGCGTGCGCCGCCTTGTGGATCGGCTGGCGACCCGGACGGTGACCGTCGGCGGGCTGATCATCATCGGCGCGATCCTGGCCATCCTGCTGGTCATCGTGGCCGAGGTCATCCCCCTGTTCCGCCCTCCCACGGCGGCCCGCCTGGAATCCGTCACGGCGAAGGCGCTCCCCGCCCCGTCCGCGGTGGGGGTCGACGAGTACCGGGAGATCGCCTATCTGCTCACCGCCGACGGGATCGCCTTTCGACGGACCCGGGACGGCTCGCCCGTGCCGGGACCGAGCCTCGAGGGCCTGGCGGGAGCAACGGTCACCGCCCACTCGCCGTTCGGGCGGGGAGCCGTCGGGCTCGGCACCTCCGACGGCCGCCTGCTCCCGGTCACGGTGAAGTTCCAGGTCGCCTTCCAGGACGGGACGCGGACGATCACACCCGATCTCGCAGAGACGGCCCCCCTCGTCCTCGACCCGGCGGGCCGCCCGATCCGCCTCCTCGCCTACGCCGAGACCGCAGCCGGACCCAAGGCGGCCGCCCTGCTCGACTCCGGCGAGCTCGTGCTCCTGGCCACACAGGAGACCAGGCCCCTGATCGGCGATCCGGTTCGCCAGGAGGTCCGGAGCCGCCTGCCCCTTCCGCCGGGCACGCGGCCCACCGCGCTCGCCCTGGACATCCGGGGAGAGGATCTGTACATCGGGACGGCCGGCGGCGAGCTGCTCCGGGCGGATCTCCGGGATCCCGCGGCCCCCGCGCTCTCCGATCCGATCCGGGTTGCCTCGGCTCCCGGCGCCCCCGTGACCCTGCTCGGCTTCATCCTGGGAGACCGCACGCTCATCGTGGGGGATCAGGCCGGCGGCGTGGCGGCCTGGCGCTGGCTGCAGGAGGAGCGGCGCGAGCCCCGGCTGGCCCGGATCTACCGCTTCCGGAAGCACCCCGGTCCGGTGGCCGCCTTCGACGCCTCCCGCCGGGACAAGAGCTTCGTCACGGCGGACGATTCGGGGAGCCTGCAGGTGCACTACGCCACCTCCGGCGCGACGCTGCTCTCGCTGACCGGCGAATCCGGCGTCGTCCGTGGAGTCGCCTACGCCCCCAAGGCCGACGGCCTGCTCGTGGCCGACGCCGGGGGCCGCCTCTCCCACTGGCCGGTGCAGAACCCCCACCCCGAGACCACCCTGCGCACCCTCTTTGGCACGGTCTGGTACGAGGGCTACAACGCCCCCGAGCACGTCTGGCAGTCCACCGGGGGAACCGACGATTTCGAAGCCAAGCTCAGCCTGACCCCGCTCATCTACGGGACCCTCAAGGGCACCTTCTACGCCCTGATCTTCGCCGTCCCCATCGCCCTGCTGTCGGCCCTCTACGCCTCGCAGTTCATGCATCCGACCCTCAAGGGGATCGTCAAGCCGACGGTCGAGATCATGGCGGCCCTTCCCAGCGTCGTCCTCGGCTTCCTGGCCGGCCTCTGGCTGGCCCCCCAGGTCGAGCGGGTGGTGCCCGGGATCTTCCTGGCCCTGCTGGTGGTCCCGGCCGGCATCCTGCTCGCCGTCGGCGCCTGGCGCTTCGCCCCCCCGGCCTTCCGGAAGAGCGTCAAAGCCGGGAGCGAGGTGGGGCTGCTCCTGCCGCTGGTGGCGGGATCGCTGCTCGTCTCGTTCTGGCTCGGCGGACTGGTGGAGCAGTGGCTGCTCCAGGGAGACTACCGGGCCTTCCTGCTCTCGGCCCTCGGCCTCACCTACGATCAGCGGAACTCGCTGGTGGTGGGAATCGCCATGGGCTTTGCCGTCATCCCCATCATCTTCACCATCGCCGAGGATTCCCTCTCCAACGTCCCCCAGCATCTGGTGGCGGGATCGCTGGCCCTGGGGGCGACCCGCTGGCAGACCGCCCTGCGGGTGGTCCTGCCCACCGCCAGCCCGGGGATCTTCTCCGCCGTCATGATCGGCTTCGGTCGGGCGGTCGGCGAGACCATGATCGTCCTGATGGCCACGGGCAACACCCCCATCATGGACGGCTCGATCTTCAACGGCTTCCGGGCCCTCTCGGCCAACATCGCGGTGGAGCTGCCCGAGGCCCCCGAGGGGGGCACCCTCTTCCGGACCCTCTTCCTGGCCGCCCTGCTGCTGTTCGCCATGACCTTCGTCGTCAACACGGCCGCCGAGCTGATCCGGCTCAGGCTGCGTAAACGGTACCGGACCCTATGAGACGCTTCTGGAAGAGCGGAGACCCGTTCATCTGGCTTTCCGGCGGCGCGCTGGCCTTCAGCCTCCTCATGGTGGGCGGCCTGGTGCTGCTGGTCATGTGGAACGGCCTGGGGCTGTTCTGGCCGGCCGATCTGGTGCGCTTCACCCTCGCCGACGGGCAGGTCGTCCTGGGGCAGATCACCGCCCGGGAGGCCATCCCCCAGCCCGGGGCGCCTCCCGGGACTGTGGTCCGGCACCGGCTCCAGATCAAGCAGGGGAACCGGGATCTGTACGGCGCCGACTTCGTCTGGGTGGACGAGACGGCCATCACCCTGCGGGAGCGGCCGGCCGAGGCCGTCCTGATCCAGCGGAGCGAGTGGGGGGATCTGTACGGCACGATCCGCGAGATCCGGGACGGCGGAGCGGTCGCGGCCAGCGGCCCGGAGGCCGGCTGGGTCGCCCTGCAGCGCCTGCTGCCCCAGGCGGCCCGGGTCGCCCGGGAGATCGCGCGGGTCGAGAAGCGGGAGATCGGCACCATCAACTACAACCAGGAGCGGATCCGGCTGCGCCTGCAGGGGCTGGAACTCCGGGGAACGACCGGCGGCCCCCAGGTGGAACGGCTCCGGGCCGAGCGGGCAGAGTGGCAGGTCCGCTATCAGGCGCAGGAGACCGCCCTGGCGGCGCTCCGGAAGTCGTTTTCCGCCAGCATCGTCGTGGAAGCGCCGGGGGGCAAGGTGAAGGAGCTTCCCCTTGCCCAGGTCGTCCGCGCCTACCGCCCCAACGGGATGAGCGTCGCGGGCAAGGTCGGCCTGTATCTCGCCAGGCTCTGGGAGTTCTTGGCGGATGATCCGCGGGAGTCCAACACCGAGGGCGGGGTCTTCCCCGCCATCTTCGGCACCGTCCTGATGGTCTTCCTCATGAGCCTGGTGGTGACCCCGCTGGGGGTCCTGGCCGCCTTCTACCTGCGCGAGTACGCCAGGCAGGGGGCCTTCGTCAGCGCCGTCCGCATCGCCGTCAACAACCTGGCCGGCGTCCCCTCCATCGTCTTCGGCGTGTTCGGGGTCGGCTTCTTCATCTACGTCGTCGGCGGGGGCATCGACCGGCTCTTCTTCCCCGAGGCGCTCCCCACGCCGACCTTCGGCACCGGCGGCATCCTCTGGGCGTCCCTGACCCTGGCCCTGCTCGCCGTCCCGGTGGTCATCGTGGCGACCGAGGAGGGCCTCGCCGCCATCCCGCCGGGGATGCGCGAGGCGTCCCTGGCCCTCGGCGCGACCAAGTTCGAGACCACCTGGCGGGTGGTCCTGCCCGCCGTCTCCCCGTCCATCTTGACCGGGCTGATCCTGGCCATGGCCCGGGCGGCCGGCGAGGTCGCTCCCCTGATGATCACGGGGGTGGTGAAGCTGGCCCCCGCGCTTCCCCTGGACGGCTTCTTCCCCTACCTGCACCTGGAGCGGAAGTTCATGCACCTGGGCTTCCACATCTACGACGTGGGCTTCCAGTCCCCCAACGTGGACGCCGCCCGGCCCATGGTGTTCGCGACGGCGCTGCTGCTGTTGCTGGTGGTCCTGCTCTTGAACCTGACCGCCATCCTGGTGCGGAACCGGCTGCGCAAGAAGCTCGCCTCGGCGGCGTTCTGACCGGAAGGAGGCCGACGGTGCCCGAACTGCTCGATCGGAGATTGACGGCGGATGGCGCGCGGGGCGATACTGCGCCTCGGCCCGCGGACCGCCCGGAGACGCGCAGCATGCCGACCTTTCCCGATCCCATCATCCAGGTGCAGAAGCTGAACCTCTCCTACGGGGAGAAGCAGGCCCTCTTCGACGTCTCCATGGACATCCCGCGGAGGAAGGCCACCGCCTTCATCGGCCCCTCGGGCTGCGGGAAGACCACGCTGCTCCGCTGCTTCAACCGCCTGAACGACCTGATCGACAACGTGCGCATCACGGGGACGCTCCGCATCCAGGGCCAGGACATCTACGATCCGGAGATGGATCTGACCGCCCTGCGCAAGCGGGTGGGGATGGTCTTCCAGAAATCCAACCCCTTCCCCAAGTCCCTCTTCGACAACGTCGCCTACGGCCCCCGCATCTACGGCATCCGCGACTCGCGCCTGGCCGAGATCGTCGAGAAGAGCCTGCGGGCCGCCGCCCTCTGGGACGAGGTCAAGGACCGCCTGCACGACAGCGGTCTCGGCCTCTCGGGCGGCCAGCAGCAGCGGCTCTGCATCGCCCGGGCGCTCGCCGTGGAGCCGGAGATCCTGCTGATGGACGAGCCCTGCTCGGCCCTGGATCCCATCTCCACCGCCAAGATCGAGGAGCTGATCCACACCCTCAAGGACCAGTACACGATCGTCATCGTCACCCACAACATGCAGCAGGCGGCCCGCGTCTCGGACTACACCGGCTTCTTCCTCCTCGGCGAGATGCTCGAGTTCGACGAGACGACGCGGATCTTCACCAATCCGCGGGAGCGCCGCACCGAGGACTACATCACCGGCCGCTTCGGCTAGGCTACCTGGAGGCCGACGGCAGCCGCACGAGATACACGAACGCGCACGCGCGGCCGAGGCCCGAGCCCGGGCTCGGGCCTGGCAGCCCGGAGCCGGCGTCCCGGCGCATGCAATCCTGGAGGGGGTCATGCAGCGGCACTTTCACGACGAGCTGAATCTGGTCAAGCAGAAGATCCTCAAGCTGAGCAGCCTGGTCGAGGACATGGTCGCCCAGGCGGTCGCCTCGCTGGTGGACCGGGACTCCCGCCTGGCCGAGGAGACCATCGACTGGGACGCCAAGGTGGACACCCTCGAGGTGGAGATCGACGAGGACTGCATCACCCTCCTCGCCCTGCACCAGCCGGCGGCCGGCGACCTGCGCTTCATCACCACCGCCATGAAGATCAACAGCGACCTGGAGCGGATGGCCGACCAGGCGGTGAACATCTCCGAGCGGGCCCTGGTGCTGAACGAGGAGCCGCAGCTCAAGCCCTACATCGACATCCCGATCATGAGCCAGCTCTCCCAGCGGATGTTGCGGGACAGCCTGGACGCCTTCGTCCGCAAGGACGCCGCCCTGGCCCGCCAGGTCATCGAGTCCGACAACCGGGTGGACGGCCTGAAGGACCAGGTCTTCCGGGAGCTGCTCACCTTCATGATGGAGGATCCCCGCACCATCCCCCGGGCCATCCAGCTGATCCTGGTCTCCCGCCACCTCGAGCGCATCGCCGACCACGCCACCAACATCGCCGAGATGGTCGTCTTCCTGGTGGAAGGGAAGGACATCCGCCACACCTCCGCCCCGCCCAGGGCCTGAGCCCCCGGCCCCCATCCCATTGCCGTTGCGTTCCCCGGATGTCGGGAATATAATTCCTGCTCATCAAGTCCGCGGAGGAGGATCGCACATGGACAAGGGAACCTGGAGAGTCAAGGTGGGCCTCGCCCAGATGCTGAAGGGCGGGGTCATCATGGATGTGGTGACGGCCGAGCACGCCAAGATCGCCGAGGATGCCGGCGCCTGCGCCGTGATGGCGCTGGAGCGGGTGCCGGCCGACATCCGGGCGGCCGGGGGCGTGGCCCGGATGTCCGACCCCACGGTCATCGAGCAGATCAAGCGGGCGGTGAACATCCCCGTCATGGCCAAGTGCCGGATCGGCCATTTCGTGGAGGCGCAGGTCCTGCAGGCGCTGGGGATCGACTACATCGACGAGTCGGAGGTTCTGACCCCGGCCGACGAGGAGCACCACGTCTGGAAGCACGACTTCACGGTGCCCTTCGTCTGCGGCTGCCGGAACCTCGGCGAGGCGCTCCGTCGCCTGGGCGAAGGAGCGGCCATGATCCGGACCAAGGGCGAGGCCGGCACCGGCAACGTGGTCGAGGCCGTGCGCCACGCCCGCGCCGTCCTGGGCGAGATCAAGAAGCTCCAGGGGATGGGCCAGGAAGAGCTGATGGCCGAGGCCAAGACGCTGGGCGCCCCCTTCGAGCTGCTGGCCAAGGTCGCCAGGAGCGGGCGGCTCCCCGTGGTGAACTTCGCGGCCGGGGGCATCGCCACGCCGGCCGATGCCGCGCTCATGATGCAGCTCGGCGTGGACGGGGTCTTCGTGGGCTCGGGGATCTTCAAGTCCTCCAACCCCGCGGCGCGGGCCAAGGCCATCGTGCAGGCCACCACCCACTTCAAGGACGCCAAGCTGATCGCCGAGGTCTCGCGGAACCTGGGCGAGGCCATGCCCGGCATCGAGATCCGGACCCTGAAGCCCGAGGAGCAGCTCGCCACGCGCGGCTGGTAGCGCGCCGGCGAAGGAAACACGAGAAATTGACAAGGCAAAGCCGGTCAGTGAAGAGCTGTCTTCTCCATTGACCGGTTTTGCGTTTTGCCTTTTTATGTGTGCGCCATGGCGACAATCGGTGTGCTGGCACTGCAAGGGGATTTTCGCGAGCACCGGGAGGTGCTCGAGGGGCTCAAGGTCCGCGCCCCCGAGGTGCGGACGCCGCGGGAGCTCGCCGGCCTCGACGGCCTGATCATCCCGGGGGGCGAGAGCACCACCATCGTCAAGCTGATGCAGAGCTCAGGACTGCTCGAGCCGCTCCGCCGGGCCGCCGGCGAGGGGTTTCCCATCTGGGGGACCTGCGCCGGGATGATCCTGCTGGCCAGGCGCCTCGATGCCACGGGGATCCCCGCCCTGCAGGCCATGGACATCGGCGTCCGCCGGAACGCCTTCGGCCGCCAGGTGGACAGCTTCGAGGCCGACCTGGCCGTCGCCCCCCTGGGTGGGCGGCCCTACCGCGCGGTCTTCATCCGGGCCCCCATCATCACCGACGTCGGCCCCGGCGTCGAGGTCCTGGCCGCGCTGGAGGACGGCACCCCCGTCGCCGCCCGCGAGGGCCGTCTGCTGGTCTGCTCCTTCCACCCCGAACTCACCCCCGACCGCCGCTTCCACCGCTACTTCGCCGAGCGGATCGCCGGCGCCCGATAGTCCGGCGGGACCGCAGCGAGCACCCCGCCGGTTCACCTGCGAGGGGGCTGGCGAGGCGTGCCCGGGTGCGTCGAAGCATCATGTGGGGCAGGGAGCGCTTGCCGAAATCTTGCTGTTTTCTCGCCAAGCACACCAAGGCCGCAAAGAACGACAGGACCTTTTCTGGGGCAGAGCCCGGACCTGGGAGCATGGTTTCTTGCCGGGGCGTATCCCGAGAACACCAGCCCCGTTCTTCCGTTGCGCTCTTGGCGGGCTTGGCGTGAAAAATCCGGGATTAAGGCAAACGGGCCGGTTCCCGCGGCCCGATCAGAAGAGGGTGACGGCGAGGCGGACCGCCTCCCAGAGCAGGTAGGCCAGCCCCAGGGTGAGGAGGACGACGGCGTGGCCGGCCAGGATGCAGAGGCCGTCCCGCTCGAGGAGTCCCAGGGCGAACAGGATGAGGGCCAAGGCGGGCACGGCGTTGGCAAAGGGGAGCGGAATCGGCAGGCCCAGGCCCACCCCGGCCACGAAGATGGCGATCCCAAGGGGGGCGTGCATTCCGGGCCAGAACATCGGGTGCAGCCGCGGACCGAGGATCCGCTCCAGCCGTGCGACCGCTCCACTCGCCCCGGTGACGACCTTCTCCAGGGTCTCGTAGGGGATTTCCCGCCGGGCCAGGACGCCGGGGAGCCAGGGCTTCGCCCGCGCCGCCAGACACAATCCCAGGCAGGCGATGGCGAACCCGGCGGGGGCCGAGAGTCCCATGGTGGGGACCGGCAGCAGGAACGGGAAGGCCAGAAGCAGCATCAGGAGGGCCTGGCCCCGCTCCCCCATGAACGCGAACAATGCCCCCAGCGTGATGGCCTTGCCGCCGGCATGCTCGAGCGCCGCCCGCAGCGCCTCGCTGAGATGCGAGAGCGGCTCGCCCGCCCCCGAGCCAGACGGGGCGCTCACCGGCTCCCCCTGCTGATTTCTCGATTCCAGCTTCCCGTCCATGCAGCCTCGCG
>Ga0265297_10012328_pt1 | contig 10283 bp, 18 predicted proteins | sample Munlanlwell13791_FD_192502 | JGI IMG/M metagenome (GOLD analysis project Ga0265297, IMG submission 192502) | Leachate microbial communities from a municipal landfill in Southern Ontario, Canada - Leachate well 137-91 | ecosystem: Engineered > Solid waste > Landfill > Unclassified | place...
AAGTTTTATAAGATGCATACTCATGGTGAGGTACGATCTTATCAACAGTTAACTCGTATTCACGACATAACCCAACACAGAGCGTCACGAGCATATCCATCGCTTCTTGGGGGGGAGGAGCAGGGTCATAATTACCAATGACACATATTCCCAAGGATTTTTTATTCATTCCTTTTTCCAGACAATGGGCACCCACCACATCGCGGTGTCGACCGGTAAGGATAGCATAGTCATTATTAACTTTCTCTATCCCGAAATGATATCCAATATCATCCCATCCGTTTTCTTCGATATGATACTTCCTGATAGCCGTCCAGTCCAACGTTCCCTTGTCAGCACTCCAGCTATGATGAATGACCAGGTACTCTATGTGCTCAAGTTTCATTACCACCTCCTTATATTACCGACGTATGCCGCATGTTAGACAAACTCAACGAGAGACCATTTGTAGACAAATGATCCGCTGGCATACCATTGGTTTTACTCCATGAAATATATCCACTACCAAATCCCACGCCTCCGGGCGGTTCCATTCGGCGAAACGACATAGATTGCGTAATCTGTTTACCAACACCAAAAGCAGTTCCCGCAACCGCCCATCCGGCTGTTACCAGAAATGCATTCATTCCGGCACCAAGAACATATTTTCCAAAACCACCTTTCATAAAACTATTCAAAGAACGGTTAAAGACTCCTGGACGAGCCATGAGCTTATTGACCGTTGTACGAGATTTCTGCAGACCATTTGAAATACTGAAATTACGAAATGATTTCGGAACTTCTGTAAAAGGCCGCGGTGCATTCGGCACCATCAACATATTATTCTTTATATCCATAGGTTACTCCGTTAATAGATGCTGTCATAACCGCGGAGGCGGCGTTTCGTTCTCCCGTAAATTGAACGACCAATTGCAATGGTAGCGAGAGAGCTTGAGAGAGTTGGAATTCCAACCACTGCCATATTCGACACCAGTGCTGTTCCGAATAAGTTGGCTGAACCTTGGACCTGCTCAGAGAGCATCCGGTACTTGTCCATACTAGATACAACTTTTCCATACAAAGGGTCTCCTCCGTTGATACCATATCCGGCCATTGCCCGGCTCCAACTTCCCTGAAGGTCTTCGGCAAACTGGCGGGGATTGGTCTTGAGGCTTTTTACAAAATTCACATGGGTCTTGACTGCGGCTTGACGCATGCCCATATCCGTTATATTGTTGGCAAATTTTTCCTTCCAGATGTCTTTCCAGGCACCGGCCATCCGCATCTCATCGGCACGCCAGGCGGCATGGTATCCACCCACCGCTTTCCAGGTAGAAAAACCTGACGCTACCTGTTTCCGCAAGGCATTGAACGGACCGGTAAACGGAATAAAGTTCGCACCCCATCCCGATTTCTTGAACACGTCATCGATCATACGGGAACCGGCAACGCCACTGCCTTTTACAACAAAATCTTTAATCATTTCTTTGCCAAATTTACCGGCAAAGGCCATCATGGCACCACCACCCAGTAATCCAAAAAGCCCCATTAAAATCCTCCCTGGTTCTGCCGCTTGCTATTCTTGGCCCGGGAAGAAAGAAAAAGGCCCAAGCCGCATACTCCCCCTATATATAGTAGGGGATTCTTACCCAAACTGTGTGCTAACTTGGCCTTATCTATATTTTTAAGTCTTTCAAAATTAAAACGGTTAAGAATATTATTTGGTTTTACCATAAATCTTTCGTCTCCCCCTCATCCACCTTAGGGGCCGCAGGCCCCGGTCCGGTATCCGGTATTGCGGGTACAGGTTGTGAAGTATCGGAAGGTTTTGCTTCAACAGTCACTGCTTCGTGTTTTGCAACGATTTGTGCTGCTTTTTCACGTAATTTTGCGAAATATTCAGTACTATCCGCTACCATACCCTTCATACTCTTGACTTTACTGTCACGGGTAGCTATAAAGGCTTTCATGATCCGGTCACGGCGAAATTGTGCTTTTTCTTTTATTTGCATCGCAATATGGAGTTCTTTATGAAAAATAGTCTCTCCGGTATCAGGATTCGTGCCAACAGGATTTTCCATGACAAAACCTTCACGCCCCAGGACCGCGGAAGCCCGGGCATTGAGTATATCGGCCTCTACAAGCTCCATTATCTGGGAACGTTCTATCTTATCGTTGGTATCAACCTCAAGGGATTGGACATAGTCATCGAACCACTTCTGTACGGCCTGCATTTCCCATATGCATTTCTTTCCCAGTGGAGCTTTATCTATAATCGGACACACGTGCTTATACACACATAATGCCTGACCGGTACAAATCAAAGGTACCCATACCGCGGTGCCATAATTCAGGCTCTGGGCATAGCGAATGATACGTTCCATCTCCCGTTCGGTAAAGGTAATACCATCTATATGTTCATCGGAATAGTACTTGATAATTTCCTGTATTACCGGATGTTCAATATTAACAATTTCAACCTTACGGTCTCTATGATTTTCACTCATTTTAATGGTAACACCTTCCTTACGTATTCTCTGTCTCCAACGTCTTCAACGAAGGAGAACCTGGCGACATGCCAGCCATTGGCTTCAGCGACCTTTTGTTTACGTTCATCTTTTTCTTTATAGTCTTCGAAACCTTGTTTCGTTTTATGAAAATGCGGGACATACCTGAAATGCTGTTCTCCATCGAACTCGATGATAAGCTTCTCAGGAACCACAACAATGTCATATCTCGCATAAAGGAAGAAGTCAAACGTCACCTCCTGTATAGTAGGCTTCTTGAATATGGCCCGGATATTTTTAAAGAGTATTTCCTGCCTACGGGATACCCGTATCCGCGGACGAAGCCTGAATACACCATATCTTTTGTCATAGGAATAGTATTTCCGGTGTTTCTTACATAGATGTATCCGGGCGGGCATGGCACAGATAACACAAAGACCTTTCTCATACATTGCGGTTCATGTCCTCCATCCAGCGTTCAAGAAAATACCACCAAACCCGCGACATACTACTATCGTATTCAGCTTCCTTGATATTGTAAAAGTATTTATTTTCGATGTATCCCATCTCCTGGCCATCATCATTCATGCACTGGATACACGGGCAATAACACGGGTGTTCCATAAGTCCCCTGTATTCAACACTGTTGTCATCCATATCGTATAATTCAACTCTGTTATCTGGCCCGGCACACTTTTGGATATGCTCGAACGTTGCCTCCGTCAAAAGTTCGTTAAACGTATCATTTCGTCTTCCGAAGACTCTGTATATCATCAACGCCTCGTTATGACCCACCATACTTCCTTTCCCCATAGGTTGCAATCAATACAGCATCGCAGATACCATCCCTGAGGCCTCCCCGCGGCCCTTTGAGTAAAGAAGCGATATGGGGGTAGAGTTGAGAAGAGATTTTATATGAAAGATCCTTTGTATCAGATTTAGTGTATCCTGCAAACATCTCCTTTTGCCAGGTTACTGGCCTGACTATTTGATAGGGTATTTCAAGGCCCGCCAGAAGCCCAAGCCATATACCAAAACCATAGCCGATTTTGAACATGGATGATACTCCCTGTCCCGGCATGGCCTGCTGAGCTTCGATATAAACAACATCGGGCCGGTTATCTGACAATAACCTCCGCATCAAGGGTATGTCATAATCGTGTTTTGTCCCGATGTCTATGGTATATTTTTCAAATATATTGAAATCCTTACCGGATTTAATAGCTAATGCACCGCTTAAACCAGGATCTATGCCTCCGATTTTCACTTATCCTTCTTTTTGAACTTGTCTTTGATATAGTCTCTTACCGAATAGATAGGAAGCAATACAACAACAGCGAAAAGAAACTTCACTGCTTCCCACCGTGAACTCGGTTGAAGAGGATTTCCAGTCATTGATACCTCCTTTATCGAGGTTTTATCCGGCCAATTTTTACCAGATGCCTGCGATACCGTTCTTTCACATCCTGTTGATGACGTTTAAGACTCGGTTTTATATAATACTCACGTTTTTTTATTTCAGAAAGAATACCATCACGCTCACACGCGATTTTAAATCTCCGTAATACGCTGTCCATACTTTCATTTCGATGGACATAGATGATTGCCAATGTAATCACCTCCAATAAGAAATACTATATGCGAATCTATTGTGGCGTCAAGATATTTTTAAAATTCCAATAGGGGGAAAAATTTCAAAAAATTCACACGCGAGGCGAGTTATCTACAGGTGACTTATTTGTTTTGGGATTTTTAAAAAATTCTCACTGGACATAGGATAGTAAAAATGGACAACATCGAAAAAAGATTTACGCCTGGTGGGGTCCAACCAAGGAGGTGGTTAATAATGAGAATGAAACTGTATTTCATTTACAGACACACAATAAGAAGTAATGATTACAGATTGTCTGCATTAATATGGGCAATCAAAGCAGCAAAGCAACTGTAAGAAAGGAAGTGAGTAACATGAAGAATAAAATGTACATGAAGCTTGTAACAAACAAATGGGGTAGGACAGTGTTGCATGTAATAGCACTGATGATAGATCACAAGATACGTTATCATGTCATGCACATGATGCGTTAAGGAGGGTGTCATGTTGGATAGCATACTAGCAAAGCTGGAAGGATTGATACAAGATGGTAAAGTAACAGAAGCAAAGGTCATGATAGCAGAGCATTACAAAGATATACCTATGCCTGTTATCAAAATAGTAGATACTAAATTGTTTGAGATGCAGCTACAGAAAGATGTACTGATAAAGCAGAATAGCAAGCCTACTAAAGAGCACGCTATCATGCTGTTTCATGCATTGTTTCCTACACTGCCTCGATAACATAGTACAGTAGTTCGAAAACAAAATAGACCTGGGCATTGTCTTTAAACTGCCCGTTTAAAACAAAAAGGAGATTACAATGAAGAACAAACTACAGGAATGTGCAGTATGTGAGTCATCAAAGAAGTCAGGAATATGTGTGATGTGCCCTGCAATAAGTAAGGCAAGAAAAGCACCTTGCTTAACCAGTGTTAAATGTAACAAATGTGACCATTATCAGTACAATGAATCACATGTAGCAGGTTGCATATTCGCATTGGCTGATACTGACTGCAAAGGTCCGAGCATTAATGGTAATGTCATAAAAATCAAGAAACATTCATCCAAAAAACTGGTTGGGTTCAACAAAAGATTCGCATGGGTTGGCCCGTTGATGATTCAACTTGACTTCAACAGTTACGAAAAGAAACCTCAGGTCACAAAGTACACTGTAAGCAGTAAAGAACAAACCAAACGTGCAATAGCAGTGTACTATCACAAGATACTGTTTGTCGTAAGTTGGACAACAAACAAGGAAACAGTAAAGAAATTCGATGAAGCATGGACGTACGCAAGATCAAACCAATAAGTCGAAAACAAAAGTCCTGGACATGACTATAAACTGTCCGTAAACCGAAGGAGGTGATTAACATGTTAATCCATATTCTACATTATGTGTGGTATGTGTTAAAGCACAAATTCTTCGTGTTCTGTTACATGGCACAATATGGGATGTACTATGCTGGTTTTATGCACGATATGAGTAAGTTCACTCGTCGTGAATTCATGGCATATGTACGCTTCTTTGAGGAGGAAGGAGCATCACGTTCCCATGGTTATACCATCGAAGAAATTGGAAATAAAAAAGTACTCGATGAGTTTAACAGAGCACGAGATTGGCACAAAACACATAACCCACATCATTGGGAATATTGGGTTACAACTGAAAAGGTGAACGAGATGCCTTATGACAAAGTGGTAGAAATGATTTGCGATTGGAGATCAGTCGCAAAAGTGCTCCGACACAACAGTGACGCATCGCCATGGTACAAGTCTCAATGTAACTCAATAAAACTGGCGAAAAGAACACGGATTGTCGTCGAGTACATTGTACTCAAGGAGGCAGCATGATTACTATGTTAATTGTGTTGTTTGTAGTTAATCTCATCAAGAAAAGGAGGAAACATGATCCCATGGAAACCAGTAAAAGTAGACCGCAATCCAGATGGTTCACCAAAGTTAATAGAATTTAACTTTGAAGGAATTATCATTGGATTCCGTGGTCCAGGTTCGAAAAATGAATCCTATCGTTATCGGGAAAGTCAATTGTGCGTTAGAAGTGAAATGCAAATTCCTAAACCGATATACAAAAGGATCATTAACGTCACCTGGGGTATTTATTCTCAGCATTTGAGACGGCAGAGGCAATTGGAACTAAACTTAACAGGAGGATCAAAATGAAGAAAATAATCATCATCGTAGCAGTCGTGTCAGTGGTAGGAGTTGTGGCATGGGTTATGTACAAGAAAGTCGCAAAGAAACTCGCTGAAAGAAAAGTAGTTGTCGCACAGAACAATGAACAAAAAGCTGCATAGTCGAAAACAAAATATTCTGCGTTGCCCAACGGAATTAAAAACTATCGGGCTATTTAATCAATAGGAGGATTACCATGAAACGTAACTTCAACGTGTACATTCCAGAGTTCGTGTGGAAAGATGGAGAGATGGTGCCGATGAACAAACTGAAACCAGAAGATCGCAGTAAAGTTCTCCGGCATGGTAAAGCAGTAGTCACTACCGACATTCGCAAAAACTACAAAACCATAGTGACTGCAGCAACCAGTGTCATGAAATTCGGTGGTGGATTCGAAGGAAAAGAATTCCTTGAATTTGCCAAACGCATTCATGATAAAGGAATGGTAATTGCACCGTTTGTTAAAGATGCAAATGGAGGTGGACGTGGTGCACGTGCATGGGGACTTATTCATGCTGTGCCCAAAGGAACAGTAGAAAACATCCTCGAAACACTGGATGTGAAAGAAGAATTCGAGAAACTTCCGCCTGAGAAACAATTGGCACGGATTACCAAGTTCCTCGGTGAAATGGATGAACTCGAACACAAACCAACAGTTAAGATTATTCCTGACTTCTCGGAATATGAAGGACTGCTGCCTGCGGATGATGAATGGATGGCAAAGAACAACTTACCATTCGGCATTAAAGCAACTGGACCAGTCAAAGGACTGATTGTACCCAAGAGCTATTTCATCAACGCTGCAAAAACGGAGATGGAACAGAAGATCATGACGGAACTCCTGTCTGGTGCGGATATATTCGTTCCAGAGAGTGAGAATAAGATCAAACTCAGTGCAGAGAAACTGACCAAGACAATCCATGTGATTCGCAACATCACACCCGAGAAACGCTTCTCTCGCAACCTGAAGAAAGGTGATAACACAGACGCATTGGGAAGAAATCCAACATTTGCCTTTGATTTACAGGCATTGCTTGGACATACTCCCACACCTGACCTCAGCGAAGAAAAAGCGTTCTATGAAAAAGGTGAATGGAGTGAAGAATTACTGGATAATCTGTTCGGATTCGATGACAAGAAAACTGAACCTGTAAGTCGTAAACTCCGTCGTGAAGGTGAGTTGATCAAGAATGGTGTTAATCCTCATGACCCTGAAGTCAGGGATGAAGCAATGAAAGCACTCTGGACCAGGATTCGTACACGTCTGCAAGGTAAACTTCCAGGCATATATGGTGTAGCAATGCCTATAAGTCTACTACCTGTAGGTGTGCGAAAGAAACGTGGATATATTACCAGATATCCATGGATATTCCCTATCCTGGCAGATTATGCGATTCATGAACATTGCATATTCCTGGATACAGAGCTCATGAAGATGTTCGGTGGTGATTTCGATGGCGATCAAATTGCTGTCTTTCATCGCAAAAGACTGGATACCGGCCTGGTCTATCCGAACATGAAAGGAACACTCAAGGAATGGATGAAGATGCCGGAGAAAACCAATGCAAGTCACGGTGATAAACCGCAAGAAGAAGTCATTGCTTACATTCTGGGTCAATATGCAGGATGTGGCAGGATTTTTAATGCGGGTAAAATTGTGGTCGACACCGCACGTGCAGAGGGATGGACACAAGAAGCCATATGTGAACTGGATGCCAAAATAACAGGCTCTAAAGTTCAGACTTACATCAATGGCTTCAAGAATGCTGGATGTGAGGAAGTCCCGTCATTGAGTGACCTCGCTGGCATGTTCAATGTGCCTGCCAAACGTCTGAATCGTCAACGTGCATTTTATCGTGCGTTACGTTCTCCGATGGGTGGCATAGATATGGTTGTTGAATCAGCAACTGACTTAAACGCTGATCCCAAGAGCCCGGCATACTATGAACGTACCATCGCAATAAACTTCAAGGATTGGGAATACACCACATCAGCTGACATGGAAGCAAAAAACATGTTAAAGGAGGTACTTTAAACATGAAGAACACTGAAATCAAGGTGACAGTTCCTACTAAACTGTCGGAAGTTACAGGTTGGTTGAAGAAGTTATTGAAGCCTATCGATAACGTGCTCGATGAGGCAGCTGAACACATAGCACAGAAAATAGAGACCGAGAAGAACAAACAAAAAGGAGACAAATAATGGATACTCTAATCACAAATGATGCACCAGGAACAGAGTCACATGGCATTGGCATTGGATCAATTGTCCTGAAGGTTGCGGTCATTGCATTGCTGGTTATCACTGGCATTGTTCTGGTCAAGGTCTTCAAGAAATTGAAAGAACGCAAAGTAATAGCGTAAATCGAAAACAAAAAGCTGTCCTATCGGCTAGACGGGGAAGGAGAATACAATGAAAGAATTAAAGATCGTTGTTCCTATGTTTGACAAGAAGGATGTACAGGTAGTCACGAATACAGCTCGCAAGTTCGTGGCATTTGGTGCGGCATTTCTGAACAAGAAGTTTTATCAGATAGTGCCCAAGAAAGAAGAAGTAAAAGAAGTACCGATTGCACATGGTTACATCATGGAAGTTTCAGTTGCAGGTGTTACCTATGGTAATCGGCAGGAGATCATAAAGACACTCACGGGCAATGAGATATGTGAGTTCAAACACAATCCCACACCCGAGTTCCCGAACCAGACTGAGATCTATGTTGGCGGAAAGATGGTTGGTTATGTTCCTGATAACAAGAACCATTCCGATGCCAAGATACTTCTCGATAAAGTCGCCAAAGGCAAAGGATATACCATCAAGAATTGGATTCGTGTTGGTAGCCTTGCCAAGGATAAATTCGCTGGACTGAGAGTGTTCATCAATGTGGGAGAATAAGGTATCCGCGGGGGTCCCCTCTGGGGTACGCGGAACCATATTAAGGAGGAACTATGAATGAATTTCATTCGTTTGTAATTCCATTGCTGATATCTATTTTGCTATTACTCGGTAAGATAATCCTGTTAATCTGGTTTATTGTATCGGCTATAAGGCAAAATGACTAATAGGGCCAACGGCCTCAAGGGCCTTGTGGCACATTTATTGCATAATATAATTAATTACGTAATTATATTAATTACGATAATTACGATATTATCGATAAGGGCTAACGGCTACAAGGGCCCATGGACACTGGCACCGTATCGGCAATCGGACTAACCGAACGCATGGGAATTGTATTATGGAATAACACCCTAAGGAGGTGAGCACTATGAATGACAACGGATTTTGGAAATTCTTTCTTTGGGTTACGCTCGTTATAATCATCTGGAAGGCCGTTAAATGGCTATTCTACGGCCTAATCACGCTGTTGACAGCAATCATACTGTCAGCAGAAAAGGAGGGCTCAAATGGCCTACAACATCATTAAGACGAAGTCTGGTGCTGTTATCGAAACAATGGATAAGCCCTGGGACGATGTATCGCGGCGTGTCCGCGAACTCAATGACCAGGGCATGGGCGTATTCGCTAAGAGGGCAGGCGGCGTGTCTACGCAGGGGAAGCTTTCGTTCATGCTTCCTGCTGACGCTGACTGCTATTTCGTGGATGCCTGGACCTCGGGCAATCCCGGTATCGGAGGATACCGTATCATGGATTCAAACCGTCAGGTTATCGACGAGTTGAACTATGAGGATAAACATACCAATAACTTCTACGAACTCAAGGCTATACTTCAGGGCATCGTCCTCGGACGTGCCCGCAGCCATGGTCGCAGAGTAGTGGTATATACCGATTCCAAGTGCTCACTGGCCTGGATTGCATCCGGACGCCATAATGCGTCCCGGGATCAACAGAGTATCACCGATACTATAAATCTCATCCGCGATATGCTGCGTTATCCGCACGTTACCGTCGAGAAATGGGACACTGAGACCTATGGCGAGATACCAGCTGACTATGGCCGAAAATAGGCCAAAATACCGGTGGTTGACATTTAGTGTCAATAATGTTCTATC
>Ga0265297_10012329_pt1 | contig 10282 bp, 11 predicted proteins | sample Munlanlwell13791_FD_192502 | JGI IMG/M metagenome (GOLD analysis project Ga0265297, IMG submission 192502) | Leachate microbial communities from a municipal landfill in Southern Ontario, Canada - Leachate well 137-91 | ecosystem: Engineered > Solid waste > Landfill > Unclassified | place...
TCGATATAGATTCAGTTTTAGATTTCGCCAAAAGACCGGAGATAGATGGTGTTTTAGTGGGTAGTGCTTCTCTTCGGGCAAGTATATTTGTAGAGATTTGCAAAATCTGGGCTGACGCAAAAAACTTCAAAAACGATGTAAATTTGAAAAATTTATCAGAAACGGATAGCGAATCAGGCTAATGACTAATTTGTGAATAGATATTAATCAATATTTGTGTAAATTGGTGTAAATAATTTGTGAGGTTATATGATTAAAATTGCTATAAACGGATTTGGCAGAATCGGAAGAGCGGTAGCAAAAGTTGCCTTAGAATCCAGAAATATAGATTTAGTGGCAGTAAATGATTTGGGCGATGTTGAAACCTTGGCACATCTTTTGAAGTACGATTCAAGCTATGGAACATATGAAAAAGAGGTCGGTTTTGATGACGGAGAGCTGATAGTCAATAATAAAAAGATAAATTTCTTTTCCGAAGCTGATCCTAAAGATTTGCCGTGGAAAGCTTTGGAAGTTGATATAGTTATGGAATCAACAGGGATTTTTAGGAGTTCTAGCGAGGCGAAAGGGCATATAGAGGCGGGTGCGAAAAAAGTGATTATCTCTGCCCCAGCAAAGGATGAAAAAACTCCTACTTTTGTTATCGGTTCTAATTCAGACAAATATGCAGATGAGAAGATAATCTCGATGGCATCTTGTACTACCAATTGTATCGCACCAGTTATGAAAATCTTGGAGGATAAATTTGGAGTTGAAAAAGCTCTTATGACTACAATTCACTCCTATACAGCTGATCAGAATCTAGTTGACGGACCTCATAAGGATTTGCGACGGGCTAGAGCAGCAGCGATGAATATTATTCCCACAACAACGGGTGCTGCAATCGCTACATGTGAAACCATTACCTCGCTTAAAAACAAATTCGATGGTATGGCCATAAGGGTTCCTACTCCCGTTGGTTCTATTTCGGATATTACAGTTTTGCTTAAAAAGAAAACCGACATCGAAAAATTGAATCAAGCATTTATTGATGCCGAAACATCAAGCCATAAAGATATATTAATCACCACTGATCAACCAATTGTTTCTTCTGATATAATCCAAAACCCCGCCTCCTCTATTGTCGATCTGTCACTTACCAACGTAGTCGATGGAGATTTGGTTAAAATCATTTCTTGGTACGACAACGAATGGGGTTATTCGACTCGAATGATAGATATGGCTGAGATAATTATTAGTAAGTAGATAGTAGAAAGTAGATGGTAGTATTCACTACTTATTACCCTCTTTGGACTACTCACTAACAAAATGTGTTTAGCAATTCCTGGAAAAGTAAAAAAAGTAAAAGGCAATATCGCCTTTTTTAATTACAAAGGCGAAGAGTACGAGTGTGATGTCTCTCTTGCTGGAGAAGTAAAATCTGGTGACTGGATTTTGATGCACGATGGTAGAGCAATGTCGAAGATTGATGAGTCTGAAGCTAAAGAAAATCTAGAATTAATAAAAGAACAAGAACAAAATCCGATTCATAGTTAATATGTTGGATGAAAATGAAAAAATTGTAGAGATAAGGAAAGCTTATTATCCGTTGATAATTAGGATATTATTTTTATTTCTTATTATTGATCTAATTTATTTAATCTTAATAATTACTTCATTCAACGCTTTGGGCCAGGATTACAATATATCTCTTTTCGCCCTAATTTTACTTGTTGTTAAGTTTATCATATTTATTTTTTTGACCGTTAGGATGACCGCTTCTTGGACTTTGGAGTTTTTTCATCTTGAGGGGGATAATCTAATCCGATATAAGGGATTTTATAATCCACAAGAAACTGTATTTAACTTAAAAAATTTGTATTCGATTGATGCTTATTCGAGTTACCCTGGAAGGGTCTTAAAATATGGGGACATCAAACTAACTGTTATGAATAATCAAGACAAAAAAGAGGCAATTGAAATAAGAGGCATAGTGGAGCCATTTAAATATAAAAAATATTTTCAAAAATATTTGAACTAGTGTGTGGCGCAGGTGATACAGGGGTCGAAGGCGCGGATGAGCATTTCAACAATTTCTGTTTGCTCATTCTTTTTTTTGCCCCGAAGAATTGGGGCTAGATTTTTCATATCGTATTCAAGAGAAGGTAGAAACTGGACAGTTGGTGTGATAATATCACACTTTATAATATATCCGTTATCGTCTACTTCATAATGATGAAATAGGGTGCCACGCGGTGCTTCGCAGGCGGATGTTCCTTTTGACATTTTTTTAGGTTCTTTCACAGCTTCCCTTTTCATTCCCTCTCTTATTAGGTAATCAACAATATTCTTCGATTCAAGCACAAAGTGATAATTCTCGATAGCTTGAGCCAAAATATTTTGAAAAGGATTATCAAAATATTTGGGAATATTCAATTTTACAATCAACCGAATAACTTCTTTATTAAGTTTGTTTCGATTTATCGAATATCGAGCAATTGCTCCCACCATCATAGTTTTACCTTGCAGGGTTGCAAACTTGGCTCTGTTGTAGGGGACCAATTCCTCATAAACATAATTTGTATAGTTTTCTGCTTGAAAAAGATTGCCAGCAGTGGTTTTTACATCGCCACTATAGTAAGCATATTTTTTAGGGTCAAATAGCGCACTATAGATTATTTCTCGACTAATTTTTGGAAGTTCTAATGATGCAAAAAATCTCAATGTCTCTTCTGCAATCTCTGCCACTTTGCGAAATTGATTCTGGATTTTTTTTAGGTTTTCAAGACTAGGTAGTTTTTTAAATCCACCAACTACATTTGAAACTGGGTGTACTGCTCTTCCTCCGATTACCTCGACAATAAGATCGGCATATTTTTTTAGCTCCACAGCTTTTGAAAATATCTCCGGATGATCTTTTTGCAATTCAAAACTGGAGCTGACCCCCATGTAGTCCGGTGTCACCAAGAGGTAAAGATGAAGTGAATGGCTTTGAATCATCTGTCCGCACAAAAGTAGCTCTCGCAGGGTTTCTGTCTGTTTCGAAGCCGTGATACCAACAGCAGCTTCCATGGCGCGAGTTGAGGTTGTGGAGTGAATCACGGGACATATTCCGCATATCCTTGAAGTAATAACTGGTGCTTCATAATATTTTCTCCCAACCAGGATTTTTTCAACGAAACGTTCCCCATCTAATCCGATAATTCGAGCCTTATCCACTCTGCCGTTTTTTAGATGAGTATAAAATGATGCATGACCTTCAATTTTTGGCACTGCTTTACTTGCCATTGTTTCTTCCTTTCCACTCTTTCTGATAGTTACCAAATATTGATAATAAATTTTCAATTTCTCGATTTTCTAAAATTGGTTCCAGTATCTCAATCATCTTTTCAAAATTTGCTTGGTCGATGGCTCCACGGCATCCAAAACACATTTCTCCACCGTTGACACAAACACTATTGCATCCACCGCGAGTAATTGGACCGAGACAAGCTTTCCTTTGTTTTAATAAACATTCATTTTCGTTTTGCCGGCATTCGAAGCAGACTGAATGGTCGGGGAGTTTGAATACTTTGCCCCAGTATATATCCATCAAGCATTTGAAAACCTCGTCGTGATTTACTGGGCAACCGGGTAGAATATAATCTGTTTTAACTATATCGGCTACAGTTTTTACATCAGCTTTTCGGATGAATTTATTCGGTATTCTGTTTCTCTCTGATTGTATTCCACCTAGATGTGCACAGCTTCCGAGAACTATCAAAATTTCTGATTGTTTTCGAATCATATGCAAGTGGTCGATCTCCCCTTTTGATTCTGGTGTCCCCTCAACAATTGCTACGTCAAAAGGCCCTGGCTCATTATTTTCTTGAGCTAAACGAAAGTTTTCAATATCAAAAAAATTCAATAGAGAGTTAAACTTTTCATAATGTCTCAAAATTGCGAATTGACACCCCTCACAGCAGGTAAGAGAAAATATCCCCAATGTCTTTTTGTTGTTATTTTTATCCATTATCTGCCGATTTCTTTCTCTATTTTATCAAGTCTAAAAACAGGGCCATCTTTACAGACGTAGTATTTACCAATATTACAATGTTGGCAAAGTCCGACCCCACATTCCATTCTTCTTTCCATCGAAACATAAATATTATTTTTCATAATTTTTTTAGTGCCGCACAGAACTTCATTGCAGAATTGAAACATAATTTCAGGTCCACACATCATGGTTACTGTATTTTTAGGATCGATTTTCATCTTTTTAATTAGCTCCGTTATCATACAACACTCTCCCCACCAATTTCTATCTCCTTTTTCAACAGCAACTTGCATGTAATCGAGCTTCGTTTTCCAAGACAAGAAATCTTCGTTAAAGAGCAAATGATGTGGAGTTTTGAACCCGGCCAGTAGAGAAATCTTTTTAAATTCTTTCTTGTACTTTAAAAGTTCGTAAATCAGAGGCCTGATAGGTACTATCCCCATACCACCAACTAAAAGTAAAATATCTTTTCCTATCAACTTGCCTATCGGCCAACCGTTACCGTAAGGTCCTCTAATTATCATCTCTTCGCCGACTTGAAGTTTGGTCAAAGCTGCAGAGGTACTTCCTTGGTCTCGAATGCAGAGATTGAAAAACTCTTTGTTATTTGGATCGGAACAGGGAGCAAAGGTGGCTTCGCCAAAATGAGGCAGTGAAATCTGCACAAACTGACCGGGAGAGAAATTCAAATCCCCGGCAATTTTATAAATTACAGTGTCGGGAGTCGCCTGCTCCTTGTTTACAATCTTGTATTTATTAAATTTTAATCCTTTATTATCTTTCATCGTTCTTCTTCTCTTCAAGCGCTTCCATGATATTTTTCTGGTTTAGATTGGCAGGACAAGCTTTCATGCATCTGCCACAACCGGTGCAGAGGGGAACTCCAAGTTCATGTGGTCCACGAACAAATTTGTGGTGATACCAGTTATACAATCTATCGACATTCTTTGGACGAAGATCAAAACGATTTTGTATTTCGGAAAATTCTTTGTTAAAACAGCTATCCCAACATAGTTTAGTTTTAGAATCGCCATTTAAATCATTTCCGAATTCTTGGCGAAAGCAGAAACATAGAGGGCAGACAACGGAACAGGAACCACAACCGAAACAGTTATTTGAAATGTGAATCCAAAAATCTTTATATTTTTCTTTTTGCCCCATGGCTGAAAAAGGATTATCAGAAAAATTATTATTTGGGCGCTTAATTTCTCTGGGTTTTCTCTCTGTGGATTTTTTCAGAGGGATTTTGTCTGCTATGATTTTTCCTTTTTTGGATCCTACAAAAAGTGTAAATTTATCATCATCCTCCTTCTGAAGATAAAGATCATAATTCTGAATTTTCTGGCCATCAAAATATTCGCAAAAGCAATATTTACTCTGTTTGCACTCGGAGACAAAAACAAATAGATTCTTTTTATCGATTATTAGATTAGATTTTTGAAATTGTTTGTAAAAAATTTGGAGAGCATTATTGTCGCAGGGGTTAATTCCTAGGAGTACGATTTTATCTTCTTTGTCAGCTTGAACGTCAAGATTATTGGGAAATAAGATTTTTTTAAAAGTAATAGTCCCGTTTTCTTGAAAAAACTTGGTTTGCGAGGGAGATTTTACCTTGCCGAAAATTACCTTGTCATCTTCCCTTCGGTAACCGTAGGAAGAATAGGTTGCTTGAATCTTTTCAATTATATTATTAAGTTGGTGTTTGTTTATTAAATAAATCATATCCCTCCATAAGTCTATTCTATCGCAGAATCAGTTAGATAAAAAGGTTTCAAAATAATCGCACAAGATATATAATGTAACTAGCGAGTAGTTAGCCTTCCTGCCGGTAGACGGTAGATGGTAGAAATAGATAAAAAATGACCAATTTCAAACGTCTAATTTTCATTAAAATTTCAAATTACTAACTTCTGGTTTCTAAAATTTAAATTCAAATTAAGCGAGGGTAAATGAAGACTATTCGAGAGGCTGATTTACGCGACAAGACCGTATTTTTAAGGGTTGATTTTAATGTGCCTTTGAAAAATGGAGAAGTAGTTGATGATAATAGGATAGAAAAGACTATCCCTACCATAAAATATTTACTTGATAAAAAGTGCAAAATAATAATCGCAACTCATCTTGGAAAGCCAAAGGGTCAGGTGGTTCCTGCTCTCTCAACTATTCCTGTAGCTCGGAAATTAGCCAAAGAGCTTGGTCATGAAGTCACAGCTACCGACCATGTAATTCATCCGATAGTCACTCAAAATATTGCCAAGATGAAAGGGGGAGACATCTTGTTTTTAGGAAATTTGCGTTGGCATGTCGAAGAGGAGGACAACAGTGAAGTTTTTGCACAAGTTTTAGCAAGATATGCAGAAGTATATGTTAACGATGCTTTTGGAGCTTCGCATCGCGCTCATGCTTCAATTGATGCCATTACCCGATTCTTGCCGAGCTATGCTGGCATTTTGCTTGAATCCGAAATTACTACTTTAAATTTATTATTGTCAAACCCGAAGCCGCCATTTTATCTAGTTTTGGGTGGGGCAAAAATTGAGGATAAATTACCAATGATCGAAAACTTAGCTCCGAAAGTGGAAAAGATTCTGATTGGTGGTGCTATTGGAAATACATTTTTAGCGGCAAAGGGAGAAAACGTATCTGAATCATTATATGAGAAAGAGATGTTTGAAAAGTGTGAAGATTATCTGAAAAAATTTGGAGATAAAATTTTGTTACCGATAGATACTGTTAAGGAAAGGGTGAACGATGATCAGTTCAAAATTATGGATATTGGTGAACAGACCGCAAATGAGTATGCTTCTGAAATAGGTAGAGCAGGATCAGTTTTTTGGAATGGCAATATGGGTTTTTCTGAGGATCCAAAATATAGTACGGGAACAAACAAAATTGCTCATGCTATCGCTAACAACGGAGGTACAACGGTAGTTGCTGGTGGTGATACGGCTGGATATTTACGACAGAAAAATATTGAAAAGGGGATAAATTTTATTTCGACAGGTGGAGGAGCAACTCTGACATTTCTTGCCGGCAAGGGTTTGCCAGGGATTGAGGCTTTGAAAAAAAGCCAAGCAATGATTTCGGAAGACAGAAATTAGATTGTGGATTTTAGAATATTTATTACATGATACGAAAGTCATTAAGTCAAACGTTAAATTGTGGTTTAATACCGCGTGGCTTGCCACGCTATCATCGCCCCGATTTTAGGGGCGGGGTCCAGGGCTTTCCCTGGGGTTTAATACCCTTTATTAATTATTTATGATAATTAGCGAAAATATTTTGTGAGGTTATGTGATTTTTTTATCAGAGAAAAACTTGTTAAATTTAGCCAAGAAAGATGGCGTTGCTGTTGGCGCTTTCAATACCTCAAATCTTGAAATTACTCAAGCTATTGCACTGGCGGCAAAAGAAACAGGTTGTCCGATCATAATTCAGACAACTCCTTCTGCTATAGATTATGCAGGGCTAGAGCAGATATTTGATATTGTTCGCAATGAAGTCGACGAACCAGGCATTGAAGCTACACTTCATCTAGATCACGGCAAAGATTTCGGGATTATAAAAGAGTGTATCGATATCGGTTATCCCTCCGTCATGATAGATGGCTCTCGTCTTGATTATGAGGAAAATATTTATCTAACTCGCAAGGTGGCGAACTATGCTAAAAGATATAACGTTTCTGTTGAGGGAGAGCTCGGTGTAATCTCGCACAAAGAGGGTGGTAAAAAGTCTGGCCAGGCTGTATATACCGATCCTAAAATTGCCGAGGATTTTGTCCAAAAAACGGGAATTGATTCTTTGGCAGTTTCAGTTGGCAACGAGCATGGAGCGCCAAAAGGTGAAAAACTAGATTTAGGTTTGTTAGAAAAAATTGCACAAGTTGTTTCGGTCCCTCTGGTTATGCATGGAGCTTCAGGCTTATCACGTCTGGATATTAGAAAGGCGATTAAATTTGGAGTCACAAAATTCAACATAGATACTCAAATCAAAAAAGCTTTTTCAGATGCAATGAAATCTGGAGACAAAGAGGAGATAGATCCCAGAGAGATGCTCGAGGTTTCAAAAGATGCTGCAAAACATGTTGTGAAGGATTACATTACATTATTTTCAACAAAATGAAATACGATATTGTAACAATTGGTGATGCTTCAGAGGATATCTTTATCCGACCTCGAGGATTGAAATCCGAGAAAGATCGAAGATCTGGGTCGGGGAAATCAGTTACGTTTGAACTGGGCGAAAAAATATCCGTTAAGAATGTTGATTATGCAGTTGGCGGATCAGCATGTAACACCGCAATCGGTTTCTCAAGGATGGGATTTGAAACATCAATTATTGTAGCTGTAGGTGAAGACTATCCAGCGGATAAAATATTAGAGAAGCTTGCAGAGAGTGGGGTGGATACTTCCAACATCATTCAGAAATCTGAGCTCGAATCACACTTTTCAGTAATTATGAGTGTGGGGAGTGACAGGACGATATTTGTCTATCGTGGTTTGAAGGATTATTCGCTTCTTGCTCCGAAGAAGAGCTTAAATCCGAGTTGGTTTTATTTGGGTCCGATGGGAGAAAACATCTCAGATGTTCATTTAAAAATTGTCGAAAAAGTCTCTGAGAAAAATGTTAAAATTGCCTGGAATCCCGGATCCCACCAAATTGAAAAAAAAATTAGCAGCTATAAATCTTTGGCAAAAAATATCGAGGTCTTGTTTGTTAACAAATCGGAAGCGATTAAGTTTCTTGACCTTCCGATCGGTTCAAACGGAAGTAATTTACTTCGAAAATTGCATACTTTTGGTCCTAAAATAGTGGTTATGACTAAAGGAATAGAGGGTGCCGAGTGCTACGACGGTAAGAAACATTATTCAATTGAATCATACGAGACAGAGTTGGTTGATGTTACCGGTGCTGGTGATGCTTTTGCCACTGGATTTATGAGCAAGATTTTAGAGAGCAATCAAAAAAACATTGATCGAGATACTGTAGAAGAGGCTTTGAAATGGGGGATATTTAACTCTGCATCGGTTATTAAAAAAATAGGAGCTCAAACCGGGCTTTTGAATAAAGAGGAGATGAAAGACTATATCGAAAAAAATCCTAGGTTTGTAGTTGATATAAGCTAAATTAACCAATTGCTTCACCTACGAGGTAGTGCAACGGGTTTTGGTTGTGTGACCCGAGTGAGTCGTGGGTCACGACCCACTCGGCGGTATAACTCTTATCAGCAGGACGGTAACATCGGGGAGAATATTGATTTCTTCTTTTTTCCAGGTCGGATAGAAGAAGCCGTATCTACCGTCGTCGATCGGTTTCAGTTCCACTATCATCGTAGCGCGCCTTGCACCTTCTCCTTCACCAAAGTCCACCTGTACTTGCAGTCGCCTATAACCATTGCGGTATATCCAGTGAAGATCGTAAGTACTTTCCTGGGTTTTTATGATCATTGAGCTGGCTCCTTAATCGTAGAGTCGAACATACAACAACATCGTATATTATATATCGTATATTATCGTATAGTCAAGAGTTTTTATTTGTGGATAACCACTTTTATTGTTATTATGATAATATTAAATTGTTAATAAAAACAAAGGAGAAAATATGAAAATTATTGAATTAAAAAAAGGAAATCAGAGATTGGCGATAAACCAAATAGGTGGTGGAATTGTTAGTTATCAGATAGAGGGAAAAGATATGATAATGTCATACGAAAAATCTCCCGAGGAAAAAGTTGGAATGATGGGAGATGTTCTTTTTCCATTTCCCGGCAGAATTAAAGAGAGCAAATACGAGTTTGATGGAAAAAATTATCAGCTTGACGGAGCTTTCAAAAAAGATGGCCATTCGATCCACGGTTTTGTAACTGACAAGGAGTGGGAGGTCGAGGAGAGACAGGAGAATTTCGTCAGATTAAGTTATAAAATTACAAAAGAGGAGTACGAAAAAAACGGCTATCCTTTTTCGCTTAAGATTGAAATCAGGTATTCTCTAGGTGATAAGGGGATAAAAGTTGAGACGAATATTACAAATACTGGAGAGGAAAAAGCGCCATTCGGACTTGGTTTTCATCCATATTTTACCGCTGGCACCGATAGGGTTGACAATATCTCATTGAAAATAGATGCTAAAAAATTGGTAGAATTTGATGATAATTTATTCCCGACAGGCAAGATGATAGAGCTTAGTGGCCAAGAGCTGGATTATAATCAAGAAAAAAATATCGGAGATAAAATAATAGACAATTGTTTTACAGAATTAAACTACATC